>LSQX01362417.1_pt1 | contig 10789 bp, 10 predicted proteins | sample 654561 | NCBI WGS metagenome assembly LSQX01 (sample SAMN04489861, study PRJNA283612) | anaerobic digester metagenome | isolation source: 4 biogas reactors fed with cattle manure at either 37C or 55C with and... | place: Denmark: Kongens Lyngby | collected 2014 | reverse complement strand
GTCGAAGACCTCAAGGATGCCCTCAGGCTCCTGGCAGAAGCTCTTGAAGAATACAATAACCTGCCCAAGTAATGAGAAAACATCTGATCGTTCTGCTTCTGATACTGTTTACAGTGGTGCCGTGCAACGCTTCTCAGCCCAAACGCGAGTTCCGCGGAGCATGGATACAGGCGGTCAACCATCAGTTTGAAGGGATACCCACAGCCGAACTGAAAGCCGAACTGTCCCGCCAGCTTGATTCACTTGCCGGTTGCGGTCTGAACGCCATACTTTTCCAGGTCCGTGTTGAGGCCGATGCCCTTTATAAGTCCGATCTGGAGCCTTGGAGTGCCTATCTGACCGGCTTGCAGGGTCAAGCCCCCGATGAGGACTGGGACCCGCTGCAGTTTATGATTGAAGAGTGTCACCGCCGTTGCATGGAGCTTCATGCCTGGATAAACCCCTTCCGTGCCAAGACCAAGACCACCACGGAGTTTGCCCCGAATCATCAGATCAAACTTCACCCGGAACGTATAATCAACTATGGTGAACTGGCTCTATTTGACCCCTCTCTGCAAGAGAACAGAGATCATATATGTAAAATTGCGGCCGATATTGTGACCCGTTATGACATAGACGGATTTCATATAGACGACTATTTTTATCCATATCCTGAAGGGAATCTCAAATTCAATGATGAAACATCGTTCAGGAAAGACCCGAAAGGATTCACCAACAAGGATGACTGGCGCCGAGACAATGTAAACCTGTTCGTGGAGCAGATATATCATACGGTAAAAGAGATCAAGCCCTGGGTAAAGTTTGGAATTTCGCCGTTCGGGATTTACCGCAATAAGACTGTCGATTATCCCGGCGGCAGCGAGACCACCGGTTTCGAGAACTGGAGCGGACTCTATGCCGATATTCTTTACTGGATTGAAAAGGGATGGATGGATTACTGTATTCCCCAGGTATATTGGAATACAGGCCACCAATCGGCCGATTATGCAGTACTGGCAAAGTGGTGGTCGGACAACGCAGGCGGCTGCCTTACCTATTTGGGACAAGATGTGGAGCGCACCGTCACGGGGGTTGATCCAAACCATCCGGAGAGCAACCAGCAGCGACACAAACTGAATCTGGAGCGCATTTTTCCCGGTCTTCAGGGCAACTGTTTCTGGCCGGCCAAAGCAGTGGTTGACAACCCCGATGATTACAGGACAGTTCTGGCCAAAGAGTACTACAGCACACCTGCATTACAACCGGTTGCCGATTATCTGCCCGGAAACACTCCCGGCAAGGTGCGCAAACTTATGTCTGTTGAGACAATTGACGGCCCTGTGCTATTCTGGACTGCTCCAAAAGCCCGTAAGGAGATAGACAAAGCTATCCAGTATGTCATTTACCGTTTTGAAAAGAATGAGAAAATCAATATCGATGACCCTAAATATATTGTAGGCATAACCCGTCGGACATTTTTCAATCTGCCCTACCGCGACGGCTCTACTCAATATATCTATGTGGTGACCGCCCTGAACCGCATTCAGCGCGAATCGGCCCCCGCCCAGTGCAAAGTCAACTTGTAACTATCTCTAGTAGTTTATGTTGATCTATTGGGTCTTTGTTGAGCTTTACAGTGAGTTTATTTCAGGTTCTTATTGAACTTTACACCGGCTTTATGGACTCCTATACCGGACCGTTCCCCGCCTTTATACCGGACTCTCCAGTTTATTTCTATCTTTTTTTCCAACCTATTTTTTCAGCTACATTTTAGAACTCAAAAAATAAATGTAGATTGGAGTTGATATTTATCATAAATAATTATCTTTGAGGGAAATATCGGTCTTTAAATAACCTAAATAATGTATGATATGAAAACAAAAATCCTGATTCTGGCCATTATGGCTGTCCTCCCTGCAATACCGGTGGCAGCTCAGCAAAGCACCTCAAAAAAAGCCACAGCGCTTGAGCTCTCGTTCAACTACCAGAAACAGAGCGGATCCGGCTCCAACCAGTATGCCGTTTGGGTTGAAAATTCCGAAGGCAAAGTTGTTCGCACACTCTTTGTAACACAGTTTACCACAAAAGGACGCGTAAGGGGTCCGCAAGGTCCGCAAGGTGCACAGGGTACACAGGAGCGCCGTCGCGGCTATACTTATCGTCCTGCATGCGTTCCCACATGGGTCAACAATGCCGCAGCCGACACCTTGACCGATGCACAGATTGATGCCATCAGCGGCGCTACTCCGGCAGCAAGCGGAGTACAGACCTACTCCTGGGATTTTAAGGACAGTCAGGGAAAAACAGTCCCGGCAGGCAATTACAAGATATACCTTGAGGCCACCCTCTATAACAACAGCATTCTGCTCTACAGCGGTACATTTTCAACAAATGACAATACGAAAACAGTTGAGCTGACATCTACCCTGACAGTCGAAGATGAGCAGCACAAGGATATGATTACTCAGGTAAAAGCCGAGCTTAAATAACAATCAAACAGAGAGGTTCCTTCCTTAGAACTCCACATTGCGGGGAGTTCTGGGAAACGGAATAACGTCGCGGATATTCTGCAGTCCGGTGATAAACAGGATAAGCCGTTCAAATCCGAGTCCGAATCCGGCATGAGGACATGAGCCGAAACGGCGTGTATCAAGATACCACCATAAATCTTTCATGGGAATATTACGTTCCTCTATCTCGTTTACAAGTTTGTCATAGTTCTCTTCACGCACCGAACCGCCTATAATCTCGCCAATCTGCGGGAAGAGCATATCGGTACCCTGAACGGTCTGCTCCATCTCCTTGCCGTCATAGACGGGATTCTGTTCATCAATCTTCATGTAGAAGGCCTTTATGGCTTTAGGATAATGGGTCATTATTACCGGCTTTTTGAAGTACTCTTCAACCAGATAACGCTCGTGCTCTGAAGAGAGGTCATCGCCCCAGTTACAGGGGAAATCAAACTTACGGCCGCCACGGATGGCTTTCTGCAGGATCTCTATGCCTTCAGTGTAAGAGAGACGTACGAATTCGGTATTGACAATGCCCTTCAGACGCTCAATTAGTCCCTTGTCAATCATATTGTTAAGGAACTCGAGGTCATCGCTGCAATTGTCAAGAGCCCACTGCACACAATACTTGATGAACTTTTCCTCAAGGTCCATAAGCTCCGGAAGGTCTATGAAGCATACTTCCGGCTCTATCATCCAGAATTCCGACAGGTGGCGCGGAGTGTTGGAATTTTCAGCACGGAAAGTGGGTCCGAAGGTATATATTGCACCAAGTGCCGTAGCTCCCAGCTCACCCTCGAGCTGACCCGATACTGTCAGATTAACATGTTTCCCGAAAAAATCCTGACTATAATCGACCTCACCATCCTTTGCCACTTTCGCCAGGTCAAGAGTTGTAACCTGAAACATATTTCCTGCACCCTCACAGTCCGATGCGGTTATAATCGGGGTATGGAAATAGTAGAATCCGTGATCATGGAAAAACTTATGTATGGCTATCGACATGTTGTGACGGATACGCATCACAGCCCCGAAAGTGTTAGTACGCAGGCGCATATGCGCATTCTGACGCATATATTCAAAAGACTGGCCTTTCTTCTGCATGGGATAATCGTCATCGCATGTACCCAGGACCTCTATCTTATCGGCCTGTACCTCAACGGCCTGGCCTGAGCCTATGCTTTGCACCATTGTACCCGTTACACTCAGGCAAGCGCCTGTAGTAATCTTTTTCATCAGATCGTCGCTGAACTTCTCCATGTCAGCCACAATCTGGATATTCTTGATTGTCGAGCCGTCATTCAAGGCAATAAACCCAACAGACTTGCTGTTACGACGGGTTCTGACCCATCCTTTGACAAGCACCTCCTGACCATAATCGACGGATTTCAGAAGATCGACAATTCTGGTTCTCTTCATATCTATTTCAAAAACATTAAAATTAATGGACTTTACTCGTATGCACCCATACGGAGCATATTGACCTCCTTTTCGGTAAGGAAGCGCCAGTCACCACGGCGTAATCTCTTTTTTGTAAGTCCTGCAAACTGTACACGGTCAAGTCTTATGACACGATATCCCAGGGCATCAAACATACGTCTTACAACGCGGTTGCGTCCCGAATGGATTTCAATACCCACCTGAGTCTTGTCGTCGTTTACATAGCTCACCTCATCGGCACGGACAACATCGCCCTCCTCTTCGCCTATCTTGACGCCATTTAGCAGTGTCTGCATATCTTCCGATGCAACCGCACGGTCCAAACGGACATGATAGATTTTCTTCTTCAAAAACTTGGGATGCGTAAGGCGTGTAGCCAACTCGCCATCGTTGGTAAGAAGCAGTACGCCGGTAGTGTTGCGGTCCAGGCGACCGACCGGGTAAACACGCTCCTTGCAGGCGCCCTTAATGCAATCCATAACTGTCCTGCGCTCCTGAGGATCATCAACGGTAGTGACACAGTCCTTAGGCTTGTTTAGAAGTATGTAAATCTTACGCTCGATACTCACAATCTGGTCGTGGAACAGAACGTTGTCGCCACGGCGTACCTTAACGCCCAATTCTGTCACGGTCTGACCGTTAACCTTCACCACGCCTGCCTGAATGAAATCATCGGCCTCACGACGCGAACAGACACCGGCATTGGCAAGATATTTATTAAGACGGATCTCCTCGTTGGGATCGTGAACAACGTCATGATACTCTATGCGCTTACGGCTGTCAGGACGATTCTGCACAGGCTTACGATAGCCGCGCTGCTGGTAACCGCCTTGTCCGTACGGCTGACGGCCATAACCGCCCTGACGCTGATATCCGCCCTCCTGACGGGGACGGTACTGACGCTGGTAGCCACCCTGCTGTCCGCCATCCTGTCCCTGGACACGCTCCCTGTAAAAACGTGGCTGCGTATCCTGAGAATTCTCATTCTGGCGACTCTGATTGTAGTTATACCTTGGCCTCTCCTGGCCGTACTGACTGCGTCCATACGTACCCTGTCCGCCACGGCTCTGATAACCGCTCTGGCGATTCTGGCTGTAATATGGTCTCTCCTGACCATACTGACCGTCACTCTGTCTGTTATACTGTCGGCGGGGTCTCTCCTGACCGTAGCCTTCCTGATTGTCATCACTCTTTCGGGACGGACGTTCTACCCTCGTGTATTGACGATTTCCGGAATCGGCTCTGACAAACCGTGGACGTCCATCCTTGCGGTTTTCGTTTCTGTTTTCTACCATTCCTTCTGTAAACGTGTTAAAGTTGTTTTCAAACTCATCACGGTTAACATTTTCATCGTAAAACCTGTTTCCTTTTTCAATTTCCATAAATCTAATTTTTTCGGACTTCACGGCCTGATTAATATTTGGTTTTTTTCATAATTAAATGCCGAAATAGTTATTCGGCGTAATTGCTAAAAGCTCTTTCTTGACGTTTTCGCTCACATCAAGCTTGTTAATAAACTCCCTTATTGATTCTTTTGTTATAGTATTGTTCGTTCTTGTAAGCTCTTTTAGTGCTTCATACGGGTTAGGATAACCTTCACGACGCAGGATTGTCTGTATGGCCTCGGCCACTACGCTCCAGCATCTCTCCAGATCGGCGGCAATACCGGCTTCGTTAACGAGCAATTTGTCAAGTCCCTTGAGCGAACTTGCTATTGCAATCATTGTGTGTCCGAACGGCACCCCTATATTACGTGTAACTGTGGAATCCGTCAGGTCACGCTGCAAACGTGAAACGGGTAATTTGCTTGCCAGATGCTCCAGAATGGCATTTGATATGCCCAGATTGCCCTCGGCATTTTCAAAATCGATGGGATTGACTTTGTGCGGCATGGCGCTCGAACCTACCTCGCCGGCTTTGATCTGCTGCTTGAAGTAGTCCATCGAAATATACTGCCAAAAATCGCGGTTCATATCAATCTGGATTGTATTCATACGCTTCATGGCATCGAACAGAGCGGCCAGATTGTCGTAGTTCGATATCTGTGTGGTATATTCCTCACGTACCAGACCCAATTTCTCACTAAGAAATTTAGTGCCAAAAGCCTTCCAGTCCATATAGGGATAGGCCACATGGTGAGCATTGAAATTGCCTGTGGCGCCGCCGAACTTGGCTGATATCGGCACCGACTGAAGCTGTTTAAACTGCTCACTGAGACGGTATGCAAAGACCTCTATCTCCTTGCCAAGACGTGTAGGTGAAGCGGGCTGCCCGTGGGTACGGGCCAGCATCGGGATATCCTTCCAACGGGCGGCATACTCCTCCAGCTTGTCAATTAACTCCTGAATGGCCGGATAATAGAGATTCTCCAATGCCTCCTTGATTGAAAGGGGAACTGCGGTATTGTTGATATCCTGTGATGTAAGTCCGAAATGTATAAACTCCTTATAAGGAACAAGGTTCGGGATCAGGTCAAACTTCTCCTTGAGGAAATACTCGACCGCCTTAACATCGTGATTTGTAACTTTCTCAATCTCTTTTATGTGTACGGCATCATCTTCACTGAAATCTCTACATATTTGTTGTAAACTTTCAAACGACGCACCCGACACTCCTGCCAATTGCGGGAGTCCGGACTCGCAGAGTGCAATAAAATACTCGATTTCAACTCTTACCCTATATCTTATAAGGGCGTACTCTGAAAAATAATACGCAAGGTTCTGTGTCTTGCCACGGTACCGCCCGTCTATCGGGGATACAGCCGTAAGTTCATTCAATTTCACTTTTTTAGGTACAATTTGTAATCTACTTCTCAGCAGCGCTGCAAAATTACTAAGAATTTCATAATTTTGTACCATCTAAATATTAAAGGACAATGCAAAATGTTTAAATATGTCTAAAATTATCATTAAGAAAATTAGTGAGAGTAAGAGTTCCCGTTGGATAGTGCTTATCATAGTCTCTTTCACTATGATGTGGGGATATTTCCTGACCGATGCGCTTTCGCCACTTATGACCATGCTTGAAAAGCAAATGGGTTGGACCAGTATCGAGTTCGGACAGTTTAACTGGGCCTACTGCTGGTTCAACGTTTTCCTTTTTATGCTCATATTCGGCGGCATAATACTGGACAAGCTGGGTGTCAGGTTCACCGGAATAGCGACCGGCATACTGATGATAATAGGCGCCCTGATCAAATACTATGCAGTAACCTACATATCGCCCGGTCCCGAGGCCGGAACGGTGTTCGGAATTCGCACACAGGTATTTGTGGCCTGTCTTGGCTATGCCATTTTCGCGGTGGGAACGGAGAACTGCGGAATAACGGTAACCAAGGTCATAACCAAGTGGTTCAAAGGAAAGGAGCTGGCCCTGGCCATGGGCGTTCAGGTAGCCGTAGCCCGTCTGGGAACAGCTGCCGCTCTGGTATTCAGCCCCATGCTGGTCAAGCGCTTCTCTCTCTCAACTCCGCTGCTCATATCGGCTATCCTGCTCTGCATCGGACTCCTGGCCTACCTTGTTTACTGCTACATGGACAAACAGTACGATATCGAAGTTGCTCAGGACCGCACCGAACCCGATGATGTCTTTAGAGTCAAAGACCTCAAACTGATAGTCACCAACCGCGGATTCTGGCTCATTGCCCTGCTGTGCCTTATGTTCTATTCGGCAGTCTTCCCCTTTATGAAGTATGCCGCATCGCTTATGGAGAACAAATACGGCGTGAGTACCAGTCTGGCCGGCATAATTCCGAGCCTGATCCCGTTTGGCAATCTGATAATGACCCCGCTGTTTGGCAGCATCTATGATAAAAAGGGCAAGGGAGCCACCATCATGATAATAGGCTCATTGCTGCTCATATTGGTTCACGTGCTGTTCGCACTGCCTATTTTGAACTACTGGTGGTTCGCCACATTTATAATGATATTGCTTGGCGTTGCCTTCTCGCTGGTGCCGTCGGCCATGTGGCCCAGCGTGCCTAAAATCATACCGCAAAAGCTTCTGGGTTCGGCCTACGCCCTTATCTTCTGGGTTCAAAACATCGGCCTTGGATTTGTACCCCTGCTCATCGGCACTGTCCTTAACAAATACTGCATAACCGGCGTACGTATGATTGATGGAACCGAGGTTACCCAGTACAACTACACTCTGCCAATGGTTATTTTTGCCCTGTTCGGCATAGTGGCCCTGATACTTGCCCTGCGCCTGAAGGCTGTTGACAAGAAGGCCGGCTACGGACTGGAAGAGCCCAATATCAAGCAATAAAAAAACTATGACAATGGACAAACTGGAAATGTTCAGACAAGCATCAACGGAAGCAAGCGAGATGATTCTGGAAGCAGCTATCAAAGCAGGCATGATAACCGAAGAGCTACAACAAACTTTGAGCAAAAAAGAGTAGATAAAGTTAGCCCTCAATATTCTCAAAGAGGCGGAGGAGCTTCACAGCAAGAAAGAAGAGGCAGAAGCCAAGATAATCGCCCAAATCAAACGGAACGAGGAGAACTTCTCAAATCTTAGCAAGTGGGACTCCGAATACCTATTACGGACACTGAGAGGGATAGCGAAAGCAAGTGGCGGAACACTTCGGAGCGCAGCGGTGAATCTCGAGCTTGACCTGAGTATGATTTAAACAAAAAGTATCAGAATAAGTAGAAATAAGCAAGCAAAAGAAATATTTGAACGAGTATCTTGACCAACAGCAGTTAACCCACTTAGGTGGCTTTCAGTTTGCCTGAAAATCAGGTGCAACAAGATAATTCAGAACTCTAGTGCAAATATAATAAAATTCAAAAACTGCGATTACTAATGAAATTAATCCATTGAATGGATAACTCAACAGCGGTCCAATTCCGCTGACGTGGATATCCGTCCAATGGATATTAATATTGCAACAAACTTAATACAAAGTTTCAACAATCCGACACTTTCAAACAGAAAAAGTTCACCGATGATGTAAATTCCAAAGAAAGTTCCGAACTTGCACAACTGATAGCGTTGTCCATAAACACCGGCAGCGTAAGACTGAGAGGTGCGCTTGATGTGTATAACAACTCATTTGCCAATGACGTGGGTGCAGTAGCAGGAGTGTTCGGAAAACGTACAAGAGATGAGGCATTACAGGATTTAACCAATTATTTAAAGAGATATGATACAGAAGGAAAAACTGGAGATGTTCCGGAAGGCATTACAGGAGACAGACGAGATGATACTGGAAGCAGTGATCAAAGCGGGGCTGATGACAGAGGAGCAGCAGAAACTGCCCAAAGAGGAACAGATACAGATAGCCCTGCAGATAACGAAGAAAGCAGAGGAGAGCAGGTTTTAGGAGTAGAAGCCGAGCAGGAAACACCAGAAGACACACAGGACACACAGACACCCATACAGGGGTTAGACGGCTATACAACAGAAGAGTTGGAAGCTAACATAACCAACTGGGTTGAGGATGCGATGTCGTATTCCTCTCCTTCGGAGTTTACAATTACCGGAGTAAAGGTTGTAGGTTCACGCACCACAGACACAGCACATGAAGACAGCGACCTCGATGTGCTTGTGGAATACGAAGGCTCAATGAGCGAGGATGGGGTCTTTAATATCCTCAACGCTAAAGACGGCAGGATGGTTATCGAGGGCATCACCGTTGATTTCAACCCTCTTAACCGCGCTAAGAGCGGAACTATAAGCGACTGGCTGGAGCGTAACAAGGAGTATAAGAGAGAGGACACACAGGAGAAGCAGGCTGACGACACCCGTTTCAGGTTCGCGCGGGACACGAGAGATTTTGACCGCGTGCAAAAAGAAGCAGTAGAGAAAAAGGGCTTAGTTATGCCTAACCTTAACGACATGAGCGTGGAGGTGGTAAGCGTGCCGAAACATGATTTTAAGGGAGATAAGCCTATTATTCAGGCAAGAGAATGGGCGAATAACAATCTTGTAACTACTGAGCATGACCGGGCAAACAATAATTTACCAAAACTTATTGACGGTACTCCCTATGAAATAAGTGCAAATGCTATCGATAAATTTTTATCAGAAACAGCTACAAGCAAAAGTAGTAATTTAGGGGTGCATGTGGCCGTACTGAAAGAGCTTAAAAAAGTTATTGGTGCAAGTATAGAAGCGGAAGTTCACCCGGACTATAACAAAAAAGACGGTGTTCGTAGTGTTGAAAACGGGTATAACGACAACTTGTTGATACATCGTTTTTATGGAGCGGTTGAAATTGATGGTCAAACTTATCGTGTAAAGACAACTATAAACGAATTTAGGGATGAAAGCAGGGCAAATACTCCTTACACGTACGAGCACGTACGAGGTAATAAAAATAGAGCTACTCGAAACATCGAATAGCTCTAAGAATAGCTCTAAAATGGAGCTCAATAGTCCTAACTCCGTAAATGAAGGTCTGAGTATTGAGGCCACAAAGTTACTACAAGGAGTTGAGAAATCCTACGATAAAGGCAAAAAACTTTTGGAGGAGAGTGAAAATATTGACACAGACGACGTTCGCTTTCATACCGCTTGGCACGGTTCCCCTCATGTGTTTGACCGCTTCTCGACCGACTACATAGGAACAGGCGAAGGTGCACAATCCTATGGGTGGGGATTGTATTTCACGGACAAGGAAGGCATAGCGAGGAGTTATGCAAAAAACAATCACGACCTTAAATTTATAGAGAATAAGGCTATTAATCAGATTACAAGAGATGAATTAAAATATCGTAGATTCAACTAGCAAATGCAAGTTTCCCATTTACAAACTTATAAAAAATTTCAAACGGTTTTTGGTAATTGAGATTATTTCTCGGCCTGCTGTTTAATTTATGCTGTATTGTCTTTATATCCATCATATTATCTTT
>LSQX01130947.1_pt1 | contig 10789 bp, 10 predicted proteins | sample 654561 | NCBI WGS metagenome assembly LSQX01 (sample SAMN04489861, study PRJNA283612) | anaerobic digester metagenome | isolation source: 4 biogas reactors fed with cattle manure at either 37C or 55C with and... | place: Denmark: Kongens Lyngby | collected 2014 | reverse complement strand
ACCTGCCCCTCATCACGACCAACTGTGCCATTCTTGGAGTTATGCTGATCAATATCCAGGAAACCTACGGATTCCTGGCTGCCATGACATCCTCGCTGGGCGCGGGCGTCGGTTACATGCTGGCCATGTTCCTGTTCGCGGGCGTCAGGGCGAAAATAGAAAAAGCCGATATTCCGTCCTTTATGGAGGGTCTTCCCTCCACCTTGATGGCAGCAGCAATCGTCTCTGTCTCCTTCATGGGATTCAAAGGCGTGATTGAGAATCTGTTCGGTTAGGCCGGCATGATCGGAGGAATTTGATGATCTTATCACTCTTGACAAACCCAATCCTCCTGCCGGCTCTTGTCGGCGCGGGAGTTTCATTTCTGGCGGGCATTGTTATCCTGCTCGTCTTCCGCTTCTTCCACGTGGAGACCAACCCTCTTCAAAAACTAGTAGAGGATGTCCTGCCGGGCGTTAACTGCGGCGGATGCGGGTACAGCGGCTGTGCCGCTTATGCGACGGCCCTGGCGGACGGCTCCGAGCCTTTGACTACGCTTTGCACTGCAGGAGGCCAGGACACAGCCACTGCTGTTGCCGGGGTCATGGGCGTGGAGGCGGGCACCGTCACCCCCATGGTTGCCAATGTCTTCTGCCAGGGAACTACCAAGAATACGCACAAGCGTTATGAATACACCGGGCCCCGTCACTGCGCGGAAGCGGCGGGACTTTTCTCGGGACCCAACTCCTGTACCTTTGGCTGTCTTGGATTCGGGGACTGTGTCGCCGTTTGCGAATTCAACGCACTCTACCTGGAAAACGGCATCGCCCATGTCAACCATGAAAACTGCACAGCCTGTGGCAAATGCGTCAATGCCTGCCCCAAGCACATCATCCACATGATCCCCAAGCATGAGCTGGCCACCAACGTGACCTGCTCCAATCACTGGCCGCCCAAGGTTGTGAGAAAGGCCTGCACGGTCGGCTGCATTGCCTGTGGACGCTGTGTACGCGTTTGCCCCGTCGATGCCATCGTCATTGAGGATAACCTGGCCGTGATCGATCAACTGAAATGCATCCACTGTGGCAAATGCGTTGAGGTCTGCCCGACGAACGCCATCCGTGAAGGATTGCTGGGCGGTCCGGGGGAGTCCAGCGCCTGGAAAATGACAGGAAAATGAGAGAATACCTTGCGGGACAGTTCATACAGATGTCAGATCCGATTGGAAAAAATAAACGGGAGAAACAAGATCATCTGCCCCGGGGGGTTGCTCTCCTGGAATCCGACACCAGGATCGTCCATTTATTTTTCCTGGTCTTTTCCCTCTTTTTCCTGTTCGCTTCCCCTTTCGCAGGCCCTCTCGATCAGCTTATACCCGGCTTTGTGAGAATTCTCACAAGCCCGCAGGTGCTCACAACCGACGCCTGCGCCCTGGGCGGACTCAACGGTGCCCTGCTCAACGCCGGTCTTCTTGGGCTCTTGTCTTGGGCGCTTATGAAGTTTTCAGGGGATACAGCAACCGGCGCGTCCTTTTCGGCTTTTTTTCTCACCCTTGGTTACGCCTTTTTCGGAATGAACTGCCTGAATGTATTGCCCCTGATTCTGGGTACCTGGATTTTCTCGAAGATTAAAAGGCGACTCTTTCGCAATTACGTCAACCTATCGCTTTTCGCCTGTTCCCTGGCTCCTCTGGTCAGCGAAGCTCTCTTTCCCCGCTACTACGACTATTCCCTCCTGATCGGCATCCCCCTGGCTCTCTTGCTCGGCCTGCTGATCGGCGTTATCTTCCCCCTCTTTGCCGCTCACACGGCGGGTATGCATAAGGGGCATAGTCTCTTCAATGCAGGCCTGACTGCCGGCCTTTTAGGCCTGGCCCTTTTCGCCCTCTACAAGACCCTGGTCCTGGCACCTTTAGGAGTGGTGTCCGACTATCAACTGAACAGTATCCTGTCCACGGGCTATCCCCTTTTCTTTCCGCTGGCCCTTGCAGCCTTGTTTACCGCAACCCTGCTGGCAGGAATTCTTTTGAATGGCAGATCTTTTAAGGGGTACGGGAATCTTCTCAGGCAAAGCGGTTACAAATGCGACTTTCTGGCCCAGGAGGGGGCGGCCAGGGTTTTTATTAATTTCGGGTTTCTGGGCCTCATGGCCCTCCTCTATATGGTTTTGGTCAAAGCGCCCTTTACCGGCCCGACGGTGACCTCCATCCTCTGCCTGGCCTGCTTGTCGGCCACGGGCAGTCACCTGATCAATGTCCTCCCCATCATGGCCGGTTACGCCCTGGTTTCGATCGCGGCCGTGTGGACCCTGGGAGCCCAGGCCATTGTCGTTGGTGTCTGTTTTGCCACCTGCCTCTCACCCATCAGCGGCCGGGGCGGCTGGTTTTGGGGACTGGCGGCCGGCGCCCTGCACGCGGGCCTGGTCACTTACATGCCCGCCTTGCACGGAGGCTTCAACCTCTACAACGGCGGATTCACGGCGGGTCTGGCAGCCATAATCCTTGTCCCCCTTCTGGAGTATTACAAAAAGACACCGGTCCCTGAATGAGCTGACCTCTGATTTTTAATAAGGAAGGTGACTCGGACCAGTCCGGGATCAGGAAAAAAAGCAGGGCACAAAAAAGGCTGCCCCCACCTGTCTGGTGTCCAGAGGGTCAGCCTCCATTTTGTTTGAATTAAAGCCGGCTCAGGCGCGCTCGACGGCTCCGCTTCGCAGGCAGCGGGTGCAGACATTCATTCTTTTGGGAACCCCGTCAACCACCACATGTACTTTTTTTACATTGGCGCGCTGACGGTGCAGACCGCGGCCCGAAATCTGCGAACGCGTAATCTTGATTTTTCTGCCAAAAAACATGTGTTTGTCACAAATTTCACATCTGGCCATTGTCTATCTCCTTGTTTGACGGGTCCAGCCCGAATGATTGATGCAGCAAAAGGCGCAACTGGTATATTAGCATCATTTGGGCACTAGTGCAAACCCTTTCCAAAACCGGTGAAGTCAATTATTCTGGCGGAGCAAGAAGTAACATGGCCCAATGAGTCTCATAAAAAGATCCCGGCTCATACCAACAGGCAATTCCAATTTGAGTGTAGCCCCTTTCATCGTCAGGATGCGTGTCCAGCATTTTCATACGATGACTATCCGAACTCATCCAGCACTGCATAACTCTCTCTGGTGTCCGTTGTCCACACGCTATAATCTCTCCCCGATAAGAACATGGAATCGTGATAATTGTATAACCCTTTGAACCATTTGGCCTTACATGGGAACAATTCCTCACAAGTTCTTTAGCCCTTGTTTTGGCAAAAGCAACCATGGCAGAGGTCATGGTAAGTGCTGGTTTTCCAATTTTGGCTCTTTCGGCGTTTAGCAAAACAAGAACCTTCTGTGCGTAATTGTCATTATAGTATGGCTCCGGTGGTACTGTTGTGGTGGTTGTCGTTGTAATGGCCACCCGCTCAGTTTTTACTGAATCCGGCTTGGATATTGTTGTTTTCTTTGCTGCAACAGGCGGTTTTGCAGTCTTTTTCGTAGAGATCAAAGTCGTTCCTGCCGTCGAAACAGTTGTTTCTTCAGTTTCGACCTGGGTTTCAGCAGTAGTTGTGCCCCCGCTTGTCGCCACAGTCCAGGAGGTCGTAGATTCTCTAGGAGATTCCTCCAACGGTAGCGTTGCCGTCTGATCAGTGCCCGGTTTATCTACTGTTGGCAAGTCCACTGGATCGTGAACAAGGATATCCTTTCGATGGCAAGAAGCAGTAAAAACAGCTATAAGAATGAGCAATAAAGCAAGAAAGCGGGTCACTTTCTTCTTTTTGCATGTGACCATAACGACCACCTCAGTAAAACCCCCTTGTTTTAATCATCTGCCTTTTAGCATATATACCAAATTATGTACATTATGGAAAGTGTGATTGCCTTACCTCCAAAGGCTTGTATTTTTTCCGCCAGGGTGTATCATACATATGAATATGTGTTCATGTATCAAATCATAAGACTTGGAGGATGCAGTCATGGCTTGCCAACCGGATGATCAGGATTTATTCTGCGATGTACCCATGATTCACGAAGAAGCAGTCCGCCGCGTGTTCGGACTTCTGCCCCGGGAAAATCGAACTGAGGGGCTGGCCGAGCTCTTCAAGGTTTTCGGAGACCCCACCCGTGTCCGTATCCTGCAGTCCTTGCGTCATTCAGAGCTTTGTGTCTGTGACCTGTCCGCCCTTCTAGCCATGTCGCAGTCGGCAGTTTCCCATCAGCTGCGAATCCTGAGGGGAGCCCGGCTGGTCCGGAATCGCCGTGAGGGGCGGGTGATCTATTATTCCCTGATGGATGATCATGTAAAGACCATCCTGGATGTCGGCAGTGAGCATCTGGCTGAAGAAGCAGAAAGCAAAAGGTAAACTTGATGATTGACCAGGGAAGAACGTGCTCAAGCGAGGGCTGTGATCTTGGAGCAGGCCCCTCCTGCGGTCATTGCCGGACAGATCAAGTCATTTCACCGGATCGTTTTGTCGAGCGGTATCCGCTGCCCGGGCGCTTGGCCACGCCCGGGATCAGGATCCTGGCAGGCGTCCTTCTCTTCGCAGGCGGTCTGCTGGCCCGTGGCTACAGCACGACTTCCTTTCTACTTTTTCTTTCGGGCTACCTGATCGTCGGAACCGGTGTGATCATCCAGGCATTTACCGGTGCCCTGCGAGGTCATCTTTTTTCCGAACACTTCCTGATGACAGTTGCCACAATCGGCGCCTTCGTCATCGGTGAGTATGCCGAAGGTTTTGCAGTCATGCTCCTTTACCTGGTCGGTGAAGAGCTGGAGCACCGGGCCGTCGACCGGACCAGGCGCTCAATTGACGCGCTCAACCGGATCAGGCCCGTCATCGCCCACCTGATCACGGAAGAGGGCGTTGCGGACAGGAGCCCTGCCGGTATCATGCCGGACGACCGGATTCTTGTCTATCCCGGTGAGCGGGTTCCACTCGACGGCCGCCTGGAAAATAAGGGCGGACCGGTTGACTATTCCGCGCTTACAGGAGAATCAAGACCGGTACCCCTTGAAGCGGGAGATGAGGTAATGGCAGGAGCCATCAACGGAACGATGCTTTTGACCCTTTCCGTCATCCGCGACGAAAATCACTCAGCCGTCATGCGTATCATGCAGATGGCCCGGGAGGCGGGTCACAAGAAGACCCGCGTCGAATTGTTCACCGAACGGTTCGCACGCGTCTACACGCCCGTCGTCGTTTTCCTGGCAATCGGTATCGCGCTCTTTCCTCCCCTGGCGCTCGGCCTTGACCTCAGCGTCTGGGTCTACCGGGCCCTCAGTTTTCTGGTGATCTCCTGCCCCTGCTCGCTTGTTATCTCGGTACCGCTCGCCTACATCGCAGGGATCGGTAACGCCTCGCGCCGGGGGATTTACATTCGCGGCAGTCAATACCTGGAGGCTTTGACTGATCTGGATACGGTCATCTTCGACAAGACAGGGACGCTGACGGACGGTACATTCGGGATTACCGGCCTGGTGACGGCGCCCGGCGTTTCCCGGGACGAGTTAGTCTCTTTGGCGGCAGCCATTGAAGAGCACTCGACACACCCGGTCGCCGATGCCATCCGAAGATTCAAGGAGGAATCCTCTGGTATCGCGGGTGACATTCCAAACTTTGAAGCGGTTACGGACTTTGAGGAAATCGCGGGACACGGGATCGCAGCCAGGGTCGGCACGCAACAGATCCTGGCCGGCAACAGCAGGTTAATGGAACTGTATGGCGTGGACAGGGTGATGGAAGCGAATGGGGATCATGCCGGATCCACCATCCAAATTGCCAGGGAGGGGCGGTGGCTTGGCAGCTTATTCGCCTCCGACACCTTGAGGCAGGGTGCTGTTCAGGCAGTCAGCCGGTTACGCCATCAGGGAACCTCGTCGATCGCCGTCCTGTCGGGTGACCGGGAAGCAGCTGTCTTTGGCGCCGGCAAGGCTATCGGAGCTGACCTCGTCGCCTCGGAACTCCTGCCGGAAGACAAGATAAGGGAGGTCGAAAACCTGCAAGACATGACAAAGGGACGCACAGCATTTGTCGGCGACGGCATCAACGATGCGCCGGTGCTCCGCCGGGCCGATGTCGGCATCGCCATCGGCGGGCTGGGTTCTGACGCTGCGATCGAAGCGGCTGACGTCGTCATCATGACCGATGAATTAGAGCGCATTCCCGACGCGGTCTCCATCGCCCGCAAAACGAAACGACGCGTCCATGAGAACGTCGCCGTCATACTCGCTGTCAAGGCCATTCTTCTGACCCTCGGGGTACTGGGCATCACACCTTTATGGGGAGCCGTCTTCGCCGATACCGGGGTGATGCTCCTGACCGTGGTCAACTCGCTGCGCGCTTATTACAGCCGCGTCCGCTAATCACTCGTCTGTTCGGAATAATTCCGCCTCTTGCGAAGCTCCGCGATCAGATCCTCAAGGGGGATGGCCGAGGCGGCAAGCAGGACGATGAGATGGTAGACCAGATCAGCGCTTTCGTAAACAATGTCGCTCTTGTGGCCATTCTTGGCAGCGATGGCAACCTCGATGGCCTGGACTCCCAGCTTGTTCAAAATCTTGTCAAGTCCCTTGTCGAGCAGGTAGTTGGTGTAAGAGCCGGACACCGGATTTTCGGCGCGCTCAATTACGACCTTATATAGTTCTTCCAGAATCGCCTCGTGCTTCTCAGACACCTTCTCACCTCTTTCCTTTGATGTTATGTAAGGATAGCATAGAATCCAGAAGCCCGGCTAGCTATTCTTATGCATGATTACACGTATTTATTGTATTATATATCAGAGTTGTGCTTGACAAAGCTGACAGCTAGTGATAGGATTCAGTTGATGCAATTATAAAATTTCGTTTCTGCTTCTTGCATAGGACAACGACCGGACCCCCTCCCGGTCGTTCGTCTGTTTTCAGGGCTTCAACTTCTGTCAGAAAATCAATCAGTCAACACCAATGCGCGGAACACGCTCATTGATACCACAGAATAGTTCGTAATCGATGGTACCGTACAGATCGGCGATTTCGCTTGCATCTTTGCGGATCCATTCATCCTGACCGAAGAAGGTGACCTGATCTCCGACCTTGATATCGCCAATCCCGGTGACATCCACTATGCACCGATCCATGCAAACGCGCCCCCGGATGGGGAGCTCCCGGCCCTTATGGAAAAAGGAACCCCGGTTGGAGAGCAGCCGGGGCAGGCCGTCGCCATAACCCATGTTGACGACGGCCAGGACGGAATCAACCGGTGTCGTCCAGGTCCCGCCATAGCTGACGGGCGTTCCTGCATCCACGCACTCCACCTGCTCGATCACGCTTTTAACGGTCATAACGGGCTTGAGACCGGACCATGCTTCCTTACCAGGACCTGCTCTACCCCCGTAAAGTACGATACCGGGGCGAACCATATCGAAATGATAGTCAGGTCCAAGAGGGATGGCTGAGCTGGCAGCCAGATGGCGGATCACGCGGGGAAAGCCGCGCCTTTCCGCCTCGTCCACGGTGTCTGCGAAGCGCGCTCGCTGCAATTCCGCATAGTTGGGGTCGCAATCGGCAGTCGCCAGGTGTGAATAGACGCCGGTTACCTGGAGCGCCGGCTCACGCGCGGCAGCCAGGATGACTTGAACCGTCTTCTCCCTGTGTCTTTCATCCGCATTCAAGCCCAGCCGGGTCATGCCGGTATCGAGTTTGATGCTAACCTGAAGCGGAGGGCCCCCCGTTTTTTCGGACTGGCGGGCAAATTCCACCACCTCCCCGGCTGTCACAATCGACTGGGTAAGCCGGTAACGTTTGAGGTAGGGGATGTGTTGGCTCCTGGTTGCCCCAAAAATCAAAATGGCTGATCGCGCGCCGCCCTGGCGTAGTGAGATGGCTTCATCAAGGGTCGCGACAAAGAGATGGCGAATGCCCGCTTCCTCCAAAAGGGGCACGACAAGCTCAACACAGTGACCGTAGGCATTGCCCTTGATCACAGGCGCTATACCTATCCCCGGGTCGGGAATATGCGATCGGATGACTGCCAGATTATTGACAAGCGCATTTCTGGAAATCTCCGCCCAGGTCTTCTTTATATACCAGGGATCCTTTTCCTGCGTACACTTCATGGCAACTTTAGCATCTTTCGTCAGATCAACTTCTTGGTGACATAAGGTGAAGTCATGGCCCGAAGGAGCGCCGCATAGTCGGGAGAAAACTCCAGCACATCACCCACTTTGAAATCGCGCAGGGCCAGGGTGACATCCAGAATCATGTGGTCGCTTGACGCTCCAAGGAATCCGATTCGGGCTTCTTTCGGACTAAGCGTGTCACACCGCGTGTCCTGTTCGCCGATGGCAAGAATTGCACGCCACAAGTTCCCTTGATCCTCGAAGACAGGGATCTCGTTGAAGGAGTTGGGTCCGATTTTTCCCTGAGGAACCGAGGGTTTGCGCCGCAGCTCTACGATTTCAGCCCGCAGCGTGAAGACATCTTCATACATATCGCCGATGGAGCGCCTGTAAGAAGTCTCAATGCCCGTCAGGAATCCTTCCCCGACACGAAGATGCGTGATACCTGTTGGCATCCGGCCCTCCTTGAGCAAATAGAGAGAGCCTGAATTCCCCCCCGAAACAATGGGGAGAGGGATGGCGAACCGCTCGCGGATGGCCCCGGCCAGCAAGACCAGCTCTTCCAGCTGCCTTTCTTCCGGGATCACGCCGCCGTAACAGTTGAAATTGGCGCCGATCCCTGCCAGCCAGACACCGCGTAAATTGAGAACCCGCGACGCGATGTCGAGTACTTCCTCCGGCAGAAAACCCTCACGCAGATCACCCATCTCGACCATAAGGATGACCCCGTGTTTGCAGTCAAGGGCAAGGGCGGCATCCGACAGCGACTCGATGACGGTCAGATCCGAATTCAGACTCAGGTCCGCGTAGCGCACCGTGTCCATGGCCTGTGAGATCATGGGAATCCGCACCAGCATGCGCGAGAGCCCCAGGTCCTGGATTGTAGCCAGGTTCTCGACACGGGAGTCCGCGAAGTATTCAGCGCCCGCCTCATGTATGGCCTCAACGACAGGCCTCCAGGCACAAAGGCACTTGGTGACAAAGTGGATCTGGATATTCTGGGTTGCTGCCAACTTGAGCAAGGTTCCGATGTTATGCTTCAATTTAAAACGATCAATCAGCAATTCTGGCAATGCCATCTTTTCCTCCTGTCATCATTTTTTCAACGAGTCCATCATGAGCTGAACGGCAGCTTCCGGATAGGTTCTGGCGATGACGCCGCAAGACGCCATCAGGTAGTCTTTGTCCATCATAACATTCACTTGTGGAGGCGGGAAAAGCCGTTCACTGCCGGCTCTTTGCAACAAATCCATGACCAGAGGGGTCACGCCGGGCAGCCGGGTCAGGGCACCTCCGGTCGCGATCAATACATGGACAGCTGTCAGGTCACGCCCCCGGACCACAGTGCGCCTGCCCCGTGCGGTAAAAAGCTCAGTCATACGTCCGGCATGCCGGTCCAGCGCTTCGCGGCAACAGGTCCGCACCAGGGGAAGGATCAAGGCTTCCTCTTCCGGTCCCTGTGGTATTTCCGGAATGCCCCGCAGGCGTTCCAGGTAGTCAGCGGGGAGCCGTTCCCTCTCAACCGGGGTCATGGCACGGATGACGTGATCGCGATTGACGAAAACACCCAAATCCCCTTCCACTGTCCTTTTCGCGAAGGGTTCGGGATTGATCCGAAAATCGATCAGAGCTTCATTCCCCTCTGTCACCGAATGCACATCGGTGGTTGCCCCGCCGACATCGAGGGCGACCAGGTCACCCAGCACCGGGTACATTCTTTCCGCCATGGCCATAACTGCGCCGGGAGTGGGCATGATGGGGCCGGTCACCGCCTGGTGGATATGGGCCATCCCGGGCGCTTCGATGATGTGTTCCTCAAAAATTGCCTGAATGACGTGACGGGCCGGATCGATGTTCAGGTTGTCAAGCGAGGGATAGACATTTTCGGTCACATAGACTTTGATCCGGTGCTTTTCTGCCACAGCGCGGATCTCTTCGTCATTGTCGGCATTGCCAGCGTACAAAAAGGGAGTCTGCGGCATGGCTTCCGCCAGCTTTTGGAAGTTGAAAAGAGCTGTCTCCCGCTCCCCGCCATCCGTTCCCCCCGCGACCATGATGATGCGGGGCCTGGCGGCCCGGACGCGCTCAAGGTCGTGTTGGCGGAGCTTGCCGGATGAAACCATGCGCAGAACCGCGCCTGAGCCAAGCGCCGCTTCCCGTGCAGCCCGCACAGTCATCTCGGGCACCAGGCCATGGACAGTCATGGAAAGTCCGCCCGCTGCCGAGCTGGTCGCAAAGACCTCATGGGCTTCGAGATTCTCCCGGCCCAGCCGGGCGGCGAGACGCTGCCTGGCCAGTACGAGACCCCGCGTCACATCCCCTTGGGGAATGGAAGTCGCCGCCGCTGCCTGCCCGAGGAAACGGGGGCGACCCTCCCTGATTCCTGTAAACGCATTGACGATTGTCGTTGTACTGCCGATCTCAGCGACAAGCAGATCAACTTTCATCGGTTATGATTCCTCCCGCAGTTCACGCCGCCGCTTGACCAGGAAACTCGCGACATCGATTCCGTGGCTTCCGCGGCCAAAACCGGCATCCATACCCGACTCAACAGCCGTCTCGTTGACAACCTGAGTGCCTCCGGCAACCAGAATCAATTGATCGCGAACACCCTTTTCAATGCAGGTGTCAGCCAGTTTCTTCATGTTCTCATAATGGACATTGTTGTGGGAGATGA
>LSQX01014087.1_pt1 | contig 10790 bp, 6 predicted proteins | sample 654561 | NCBI WGS metagenome assembly LSQX01 (sample SAMN04489861, study PRJNA283612) | anaerobic digester metagenome | isolation source: 4 biogas reactors fed with cattle manure at either 37C or 55C with and... | place: Denmark: Kongens Lyngby | collected 2014 | reverse complement strand
GACAGTTATTACACAGGGTAATCGTCTCATACTGCATGCGGAAATAATCGTGCGTGTAGTCAGAGCTGGAACTATTTACTGCTCTAAAGACATCATCCGCATAATATTGCTTATACTTTGATGTTATTGAAGTGTAAGCGCGGTCGTAGGTCGTGTAGACCTGTGGTGTCTTGTTTGAATCCAATAGATTCTTTAAAGCGTCATAGGTTGACGTCTTAATATCTGCTATGACTTCCGTCCATAGAACAGATTTGAATTTATTTATTTCAGTTTGTCCCTTAAGGGTGACGCCTCCGTTTGGATATTCGAATAAGATGTAGCGGTAATTCTCACCGCCGGTAAACGCCTTCCAGCCTTGATTATCGAAGGAATTGCTATAGCTTGTGTAACTTACAACCGGTACATTATCTGTCAGCAAAGTCATCTTACCGTCAGACGCAACGCCAAAGGCTTTTGTTCCATGCAACTTTTCCTGCATGAAAGCCAGATCATCACCGCTTAATCCCAATAGCATGATACGAACTTCACTGGATTGCGTATACCTGCTTGGAGTGACACTTGACGTTTTAATGATGAGTTCACGGCTGTCCGCGTCGTCTTTTCCATAATTTATGTACCAGTTTGTTACATTCCGATGCGTATAACGAATGCGTTGACTGTTTAGATCATCGGGGTTATAGGATATGCAAGTTGTATTGCTGTAATTTAGGGAAGTATTGCTTAAAGATTCATAAGCTTGGTTGATCACCTTATTGTACTTGGATGTATACCAATAAGCGTAAGCTCCATACTCTGTAGGCGGCGTCGGCGGGGGTTCTTGTTCGAGTATGTAATAATATCTTGAACAAGAGGCAGTGTATGGTCCGAGATCTGTTTGCGGCACCCCGTCAACGACAGGTTGAATGCTGAAGTTAACCCTGAAAGTTTTGTATTTGTTTGCAGCATTGTAAGCGGACATGTCGATGCCGCCAAGATCCAGTACGATATTGTTCTGCGTGGAGTCGCTGAATCTACGGGGAACATCTTTATAGTACTTGCCGCTTTCCTGATCAAAGATCCATCCTGTTCCTGCCTTAACGGTTGTACCTTCCGGTATCTCGGCGTAGATACGACGGTCGCGGGGGTCGTTTGCGTTATTCCCGGGGAAGTAGCTATAGACATAAAAACTTCTCTCCGTCCCCTCTTTAATCACATAATTTTCGTCAACTTCGCTTTTTAACCTTGCTGTAGAAAAAGATCTGCTGCCTAGAGTTTCAATTCTTGCCTTACCGTTGACGATTAGATTGGAGGTAGGCGTCAGCTTTGCTCCTGCAGCATTATAAAACTCTTGAGTAATCGGGTGTTCGCTCAAGTTCACCGTCTGACTTGGTAGAAGGTTGACGCGGATTGGCGTTCCGCCTACGTAACCGCCGTAAATGGATTTGTACGTGGTGATAATCTGATAGGCATCCTCCGTTTCTTGAATTTCCAATGATTTGAACAGATCAAAATTCGTGGAGACATCTGATTCCTTGGGTTTTTGGAAGCTGGCCTTCGGCAAAGAGACGACGGTATAGGAACCTTCGCCAAGCTCTGTCTGATTGCCGGAGACCGATACATTGTTATAGATGGTGATAATCTCGCCGCCAAAAAAAGCATCGGCTTGACCTTCGGCATAATTGATCGATGAAGTGTAGGCGTCCGTATCGCCGTCAAGTCCAGAGCCTCTCGAGTCGCCGCCAAGTCCCGAGTCTCTTGAGTCGCCGTCAAGTCCTGAGCCTCTCGAGTCGCCGCCAAGTCCTGAGCTTCCCGTGACGCTTCTTTGAACAGGATCATTTTCTGCGTTTGCTTCTACATTTTCTCCGGGTTCTTCCGATGTGCCTTTTCCTATGTCAGCTCCGAGAGCAGACGGAATATCACTGCCGGAGCCTAAAGCATTTAGATCATCAACTTCGCCATTAACTTCCGCACTCTCTTGCGGTGTTTCTGCAAGTGAATTTCCCGAAGATGCTGTCGTCATAGAAACGTCTTCAGGGTTTATTACATTATCCGGCTCCGGAGTATTGTCTGAGACAGCGAACTTCGCATTCGGCAAACTTTTTTCATCCGGTGAGGCAGGGGAGTCGTTCTCAGTAATGAACTCTCTTGTTTCAGTTGAAGAAGCATCTGCATCTCCTGCTAGCACCGGAGAATAAAGCTGCAACATTAATGCGATAAGCAACATTAATACAAGCAAAAATTGCTTTCTTTGTTTTTTCATTTGATTCCCCCTCTATTTAGTAAGACAATGTTGTGATTGGCGGATTTTCTACTCTGGCCACGGTGGCCACGGTTCGGGATTAATGTGATGAAGACAGAGTCGCAAGGGTGTGCCCGGATACCTGTGACGGCTGAGTATGTGGGTGGGTCAAGCAGCGATTAATGACCCGGATTACCTGTCCTGCAGATCGTCTTCACGTTATTTGGTTATTTTCCTCCTTTGCCATTTTCACGAACTTTTGTAACCAGTTTTTCTTGATTTGAAAAGACCGATCACAAAAAGACCAATCACAATAAATTCTAAGGATTTTCCGTGTTAAATCCAGTCCCGAATTAACAAAGAGAGCTTGTTAAATCTGTACTTGACATCTTTGAAGCAATGTGATAACGAAAAATGCCGATCCGTGCTATAATAGGTGTCAAATGATCTAGTGGGGGGTTGAGCAGTTTTGGAAACGCCAATTCGAGTTGCCGTATGCGAAGACATGCCGGAAGATGCGACGCGCCTGCTTCGCTATATTTCCGAGAGCGGTATCCCCACAAATTGTCAGTATTTTTCTAGCTGTGAAGCGCTGATGGCGAATTTTGTTCCCGGGCGGTATGATCTTATTTTCCTAGATATTTATATGGGCAATGTTCAGCAGGGGATAGATGCGGCCGCCAAAATACGAGAAACCGATGCCATGGTAACGCTGGCTTTCACGACTAGCAGTGAGGAACACGCATTAGAAGGTTACCGCCTGAAGGCTATTGCCTACCTAGAGAAACCTTTGCACTCAACCGATGTTCGAGAGGTGTTAGAGCACGCTGTAAGCAGGCGAAAAAATGCCCCCGCTGTCCGGCTTCTTGTAGGAGGAAAAGATCAGGAAGTACCGTTACAAACCATTTTATATTTTGAGCATAAAGACCGCTCTGTATTTGTAAATACTCTTTCCGACGTAATACGGACGAGCCAAACAATGAGCCTAAAAGATATCCAGCCTCAACTGCCGGTCGGATTTATTCGCTGTCATCAAAGCTACATTGCCAATCTTCGTTACGTGAAGGAGCTGGATCGGGATTTGCGAATATTCCGTATGCAAAATGGTGATCCGGTATACATCCGACGTTCGTCTCTTGGCAAAGCGATTAGGGCATATGAGCGTCAGTTGTTTGCGACGGCTAGAGAAGGGATATATGAAAAAATATAGAAAATATACTTTTTTCTTACCTAGAATCCTGCTGATAGCTACAATCATACTACTCATTAAGATATCGTTGTCTTACCCTCTGAACATGGCAGAAAAAGGTACAACAACGGCAATTACTCATGTGAAGTACAGAACAGATGCGGGTGAAGCAGGGACACTTGAACTCCCGATAAAAAAACCAATGCCTGCACCGCGCACAGGGATCTCATTGACTGCAGAAATCGAAGCAGAACCGGGAGATGCCATTCTTGTTAAGTCGGTGTTTTCACCCATGAAGGTATTTGTCAACGACGAGCTGGCATTAGAATATGGACAACCGGGCAGATATCCGACCTTCATGAATGATCCGCCCACATCCTCAATGTTTGTTTCGCTTCCCTCAAAGGGTGGGAAGCTTTCTCTTCGCATATATTATGAGTCTCCCACACAAAGAAGCAAAATTTCGCTACCTGTCATTTATTTGGGAACAACAGGCGCCCTGCTGGGGAAAATGTTTACGAAGGATGCCTTTGTTTTTACTTTTTCGATTGTGCTAATTCTTGCAGGTCTCTTCACGTTTGTCATTACCATCGGCTACGTGGGGAGAATTCCTGCAAGCAATGTGTTTTTGAGGTTAGGATTGACTTCTACTCTGGCGGGGATGTGGGGTTTCGGAGAATGTGACCTGTCGGTGATTCTTTTTCCATATCCGGTACTGCTGTACGCCATGAGTTATCTCGGACTCTTTCTTCTTGTCTTTTCGGTGCTGCGCTTCGGGCTGCTGGTTATTCAGCCGAAAAACAGACTTCCTATGCTGATTTTGCTGTGGTTTCACGGTGTCTCTATTTTCAGTGCCGTCGTATTGCAACTTTTAGGTCAAGTAGACTTCACAAGAAGCCTGTATTGGTTTCAATTAATTATTACGCTAAGCTTTGTAGTTGCTGTGGCATTCCTTCTTTGGGAATGGCTGAAGAATCAAAATATGGTGGCGAAACGGTTCATCCCAAGCATCATTGTTTTGTTTGCTTTTACGATAGTAGGGTTGATCAATTACCACCTGAACTTCATCGATATCTTACCGGTTTTTTATGTAGGCATACTTGCTTTCATGATAACGCTCGGGTTTATCAGCGGCAGCTATGTACAGGACTCTATGAAAATCGCTGCAAAAAATGAACTTTTGGAACATCAAGTTCAAGAGATTAATCATCAGCTTGAGATCCAACGGATGCATTACCAAAGAATCGCAGATAACGAATCAATGATCAAAGCTCAGCGTCACGATCTGCGCCATCAGCTTACGGTTCTAAAAGTGCTGTACGGGCAGGACGATAAGGAAAAGTTTGAGCGCTATCTGGATATCCTTAATAATAAGTTGCCTTCGGAGAGAGAACCTCTCTTATGCGAAAACTATGCTGTCAGTGCTATTGCTTCCCACTACGCCCACATGGCAAGGCTAGCGGGAGCGGACGTTACGGTCAGCTTGATGGTTCCGCAAAAGCTCCCCGCTGAAGTAGAAAGCGATCTTTGCGTCATCGTCGGCAACCTCATGGAAAACGCCGCAGAAGCCTGCGCCCGAATGACCGGAGACGAGCGCTTTGTTCGCGTGAACAGCTTTCTTCAGTACGGTATTTTGACGATCGTTGTCGACAATAGTTTTGAGGGAAAACTGCGCAAAAAGGATGAAGGCGTTTACTTCTCTTCAAAACGAGACGAAGAAGGAATAGGTCTAACATCTGTCGCTACAGTAGCAAAAAAATACAACGGCAACGCACATTTTGAAGAAAAGGACGGCGTATTTCAAGCTTCGGCGTATGTTCGAATAGCGTAATCATGCTTTGATTGTCAATCGCTTTTGATTTCCTATGCGTCTATAACCACTGATGTGTCTAAACTTCTGAGTGCATCTCTTTCGATCCCAAAGGCCTGAATGATTTCGAGCACATCGACGATGAAGCTAAAAAGAAAGTACGCGCTGAATATCGGATTAAACTGGACGACCCTCGCCCCTCATAGTCCAGCTTACTTTGGCATTCAGCTACAAGGTAATTCGGGTCGGAAAGGAACACGCCAAACTTGACATTATTTGAACTCTCATTTAGCTTGTATATTTATAAATCAGAATAATTCATTCACATGGTTTCTATCCGCGCTAAAAAGAGGCATAATACTCTTAATGATTCATGAAATAGAAATCTAAAGCGACTGGGGATCGGTATGAAATTACACGGCACAATGTAAATTGAAGACAATCAGTTATACATTGGCGGTGTATCCGTCAAATCATTAGCTGAGGCGTATGGTACTCCGCTCTATATTTTTGACGAAGAAAATTTGATCAACAGGGCGAAGTCTTTTTTACACTATTTTCAATCAGACAAGTTTTCAACCGTTATTAATTATGCAGCAAAAGCCTTTTCTAATTTATATATTTTTGGCCTCATAGGAGAATTGGGTTTATCTTTAGATGTTGTTAGCGAGGGAGAATTGTATACGGCCATAAAGGCGGGTATTGCACCGGAGAGAATCAATCTGCACGGCAATAATAAATTACCGAGAGAATTAGAGATGGCTTTGGATTATCGTGTAGCCACAATCACTATTGACCATCCGACGGAATTTTCCTTATTGTCCGCCCTTTGCCGAAAAAGACGACAAGAAATCGATGTCTTACTCCGTCTTAATCCTTGCATACCGGCAGCTACACATAAATATATTCAAACAGCTCAGAAAGATTCGAAATTCGGCATGAGCATCGCTGATTCCAAAACATATAACCTGATTCAGGAGATGAATGCAGATCCTTATCTTAATTTAAAGGGAGTACATGCCCATATCGGGTCACAAATACTGGATCGAGAGTTTTTCTTCGAAGAGGCTGAGGTAATGTTGTCATTTATTCACGATGTCAAGACAACGCTCAACATCTCCCTTTCTGAAGTGAATTTAGGCGGTGGATTCGGAGTTTACTACACGGCCAATGATAAATCCTTTGATTTGCCGCTATTTTTGACGGAATATATTAAAATTATTGAAAATCTCATCGATGAGTACGATTTGGATATTGATACGGTCAGCATTGAGCCGGGTCGCTCTTTGATTAACGACAGCGGCAACATCCTGTATACAGTCGGTTCCGTCAAATATCCTTTGCAAGGCAGACCCTATGTCTTTGTCGACGGAGGTATGACGGACAATATTCGTCCTGTCCTTTATGAAGCTTCATATGAGGCGGGATTGGCCAATCGTATGAATGATCTTCCTGATGACCTTTATCGCGTCGCGGGCAAATGCTGTGAATCCGGTGACGTCTTGATTCAGGAAGTATTTTTACCGAAGCCGAAGCCAGGAGATTTGTTGATCGTGCCGGCAGCCGGGGCTTATACTTATGCGATGAGTTCGAATTACAACCGCATACCGAAACCGGCCGTCGTCTTCGTCAACAACGGGAAATCTGCATTAGCTGTTAAGAGAGAGGATTATGAGGATCTGATCAGAAATGATCTATCCTACATGTCACTTTGAAGATAAATGAATACCGTTAAAATCTTATGTATCAGATGAGGAGTTGACTTATGTTATTTAAAGGATCAGGTGTTGCATTAGTCACACCCTTTACAGAAAACGATGAGATCGATTTTGAAGGCGTCGATCGACTTGTTGATTTTCATTTGGCAAATAAAACAGATGCGATCATCGTCATGGGAACAACAGGCGAGGCGTCGACCACTTCCGATCCGGAACAGATTGAGTGCATAGCGCACGTCGTCAAGCGTGTCGCAGGCAGAATTCCCGTCATCGGAGGAACAGGCATTAACCACACCGATCATGCGGTCGAACTAAGTAAAGAGGCTGAGAATGTAGGAGCGGACGGCCTATTATTGGTCACGCCTTATTACAACAAAGCGACTAAAAGAGGTTTATACGAGCACTATAAGACCATAGCCGACAGTGTGAAGATTCCTTGTATTCTCTATACGGTACCTGGGCGCACTGCAGTGGAAATACCGATCAGCTTGGTTAAGGAATTATCTGAAATAAAGAATATCGTCGGCATTAAAGACGCGACAGGCAATTTATCCTATACAGCAGCTGTCAAGCACGCTGTACCCAAGGATTTCGCCATTTACTCAGGCAATGATGATGTGATCGTTCCAGTTATGTCGGTAGGAGGTCATGGCGTCATATCCGTTCTTGCCAACATATTGCCTGAAGAAACTCACAATATGGCAGAATACTGCCTCAACGGCGATTATCCATCTGCTGCCGAATGGCAAGTCAAATTAATGCCGCTCATCAATGCCTTGTTCTGCGAAGTCAATCCCGTACCGGTCAAAGCCGCCATGCAACTGCTGGGAATGCCTTCCGGGAACTTGCGTTTGCCGTTGACGAAAGCAGAGCCTGCAACCTTCGATCGTTTGGAAAAATGTTTGAAAGATTTGGGATATCTTTAAAGACGAGAAGGCAAACGGAGTAAAAACTTGAAAAGCTTGCTGCGTGGGTGTCTTCACCGCGCTTAGCATCTCTTATACACGATGGTAAACTGGGACAGAAAGATGGTTTACGGGTATTATCATCGAACCGAGTGTTTCTAATTACATTGCGCGAAAATTACGCGAAGGGAACAGGGCAGAAGGGTCAAAAAAAGAGGCAGAATATGAATATTTTACTTGCGGGCGCGACAGGCAAAATGGGTCGTATGTTAATCGAAATGTTAAAAGACTCGAAACATCGTATTGTGGCTGGTTATGCAGCCGAAAAAGACCCGGCATTATCCTTTCCTGTGTATTTAGATATAGAGGATTGCAAGGAGACGGAACAGATCGATGTGATCATCGATTTTTCGTCACCGCATGCCTTAGATGCTCTCGTCGCCTTTGCTTTGCGAAATCAAATTCCGATCGTTATTGCGACAACGGGGTTTTCCGAAGATCAGGAGATGAAGATCGCGGCGGCAGCCGATCATATTCCGGTTTTTCATTCTAAAAACATGAGTTTGGGCGTCAATATCATGCAGGTTATCGTTGAGCACTTGGCGGCTAAACTGTGGGATTTTGATATTGAGATCATAGAAAAGCATCATCGCTATAAAGCGGATTCGCCCAGCGGTACGGCAAAAATGCTGTTTGAATCCGTCAACAAGGGTCGAAAGCAGAGCTTAAAAGCATTGGAGGGAAGAAGCGGTTTCTACCCCGGAAGATCCCATGAAGAAGTCGGAATCTCCGCGATACGAGGCGGTACGATCGTCGGTGAACATACCGTGTTGTTTGCCGGCGAAGATGAAATCATTGAAGTCAAGCATACGGCCAATTCCAGAGCCGTCTTTGCCAACGGAGCGATCAAAGCGGCGGAATTTTTGATCATACAGGGTGTCGGACTTTACGACATGAATGATGTTTTAAGATGATGTGATTTTTGATTTATGTCGAATATTTGTAACAAAAAGAACGAGAAGACGATAAAAATAGGCATTGTAGGCTACGGCCACTTAGGCAAAGGCATTGAAAAGTGCCTTGCCCATTTTCCCGACATGCAATTAATTGCCATTTTTACTAGGAGAGCCCCTGAATCCATTTCCAGCCAATCGAGAGTCGTGTCGTTTGACCGCATAAATGAATTCAAACGCGAGATCGATGTCTTGATTTTAGCGGGCAGCTCGCAGGATATACCTGCACTGGCTCCCTCTTTGATCGCTGATTTTAATACCGTCGATTGTTTCGACAATCATGACAAAATTGCGACTTATTTCAAGAAAATGGATGACATCGCTCAAGCCCATAATAAGGTTGCAATTGTTTCAACCGGCTGGGATCCTGGGCTTTTTTCCATACAGAGAATGCTGATGGAAGCCATGTTGCCGAATGCAAACACATATACATTCTGGGGGCCGGGTTTGAGCCAGGGACATAGCGATATTGTAAGGCGCGTCGACGGAGTCAAATACGGCGTTCAGTACACCATTCCGTCAGACGAAATGATGGAGCAGATTCGAGCCGGACAGAAGGTCGATTATACGCTGGCGACGGCACACAGACGTGAGGTGTACATCGTCCTAGCAGATAATGCCGACGCGGAGAAAATAACAAAAGAAATCAAAGAATTTCCCGGCTATTTTGCGCCTTATCAGACATCCGTCCATATTATTTCAGAAGCGGAATTCTTCGCCAATCATCAAGGGATGCCTCACGGGGGCCGTGTTTTGAGGCAAGGCGAAACCTCCAAGGAAAACAAAGCGACATATGAATTTTCTTTGAATTTCGATCACAATCCGGAATTTACTGCATCGATCAGCCTCGCCTTCGCAAGAGCCGCTCTTCGTCTATACACCGAAGAAATCTTCGGCGCCAAAACGGTCTTAGATATTCCCCTGCGCTATTTATCTTTGAGAGATCATGATGACATTTTGGAACACTTGATCTGATTTTTCTACAAAAGAGGGAAAGAAGCGATGCGCTTTAACAAGCGCAAACGCCGACTTCACGATAAGAGTGTTTTTCGGCTCATCTTCGACTCATCAAGTCAATGCCATGCCTGTGTTCTTTGTCGCAGGCATTTTTAATTTTGTCAACAACGACAACCCCAATTCAATCGATTCTTTTCTATATATGTTGAGATAAGGAAATCGCGCCTATCATATTTATACGAAATTGTCAAGTACAGAAATCGCCAAGTGTTCTAATGTTTTCCGTACTGGAAATTACACAGAAAAATTCCTAACATCTTATATAGAACCTGTCTTTCAACACAAGGTAAAGCAAGAATATGGGGGAACTATCTATGAAAGGACAACAACACAAACGTCGCTTGTTGGCATTCATCCTTTCCATTATTTTGGTTTTGTGTATGATGCCCTCGATAGCGATAGCAGAAACTTTTGATGATACAAGCGATCAAACTACGCAAGTAGCAGAGGGAGAAGCTTTGTCATTACCTCAAACTGAAGGTGGCGAAGATTCAGAATTAAAGACAGAGCCTGAGACTCAGCCCGAAGATGAAGGGTTACAATCTTATTTGAATAAAGATGAAGGGTCTCAGACTGATCTGCCTGATCTTCCAAAAGAAGACGGGTCACAGTCAGACCTGCCTGATCTTCCAAAAGAAGAAGGCTCACAGTCAGACCTGCCTGATTTAACAAAGAACGAAGAACCACAGGCCGATCCAGTAAAGGAGAATCCGGAAGTTCCGTCGGTAGCAGAAAATCCTGGGAATAACCAGGAACCGGAAGGCAAATCAGCGGGGTTCGATAACCCTGATCATTTGTCAAAACCGGACGACTCACCCTATGCGGGAAAGATCAATTATAACAGCTATCCGGAGACACCCTTTTTGTCCGCGCCTAAGTCTTCATCTCGTTCATCACCAGCCGGTGCGAGAGGAAATGGT
>LSQX01397968.1_pt1 | contig 10791 bp, 8 predicted proteins | sample 654561 | NCBI WGS metagenome assembly LSQX01 (sample SAMN04489861, study PRJNA283612) | anaerobic digester metagenome | isolation source: 4 biogas reactors fed with cattle manure at either 37C or 55C with and... | place: Denmark: Kongens Lyngby | collected 2014 | reverse complement strand
CAAAGAGCCCATAAATACTGTGGGACAGTTGAGTTAACCAGCAATTGATTAATGATATTAATAAAGTTTTAGGTCGGCGGCATTTACAGACAAAAGGATAGCTAAAAAAACATGTGTCGCCGATTATATAAATTTGTATTGTACTGCTAAAGCGAAATCCATTTTTAAATGGGATGAGCCAAGCTGATTACAGCGTATTAAGGGATTAGTGAAATATTACTTCCACTTTTTCGTATCGCTATTTGGCTTTAAATAAGCGCTAAACGAAAAAGCTAGTAGAAGCTATATTTTCACCATTCCTAAATATTTTTGGAGGAACTTTAATGGAGAAAGTAATAGAAATAAAAAATCTTAGCAAAATTTATAAAAATAAAAGAGGCATTTTTGATATTAATCTTGATATTTATAAAGGAAATGTTTTTGGGTTTCTTGGTCCGAATGGTGCCGGGAAGACAACGGCAATGAAGATTATGGTGGGACTTATGAAACCGGGCAGCGGGGATGTAAAGATATTCGGACACAGTATAGTGTATGAGTTTGAAAAGGCAATGGAAAAGGTAGGGTGTATAATTGAGACAGCTGAGTCTTATACCTATCTTACCGCATATCAGAACCTTAAGCTGTTTTCAAGATTTTATGATAATGTGGATGACAAGAGAATTGATGAAGTGCTCGAGATTACCGGTATTCTCAAATACAGGAATGAGAAGGTGAAAAACTTTTCTCTCGGTATGAAACAGAGAATGGGAATAGCTTCAGCTATTTTATCAAATCCTGAGATTGTTATACTTGACGAACCTTTAAATGGCTTGGATGTTCAAGGTATGGTTGAAATGAGAAAGCTTATCGTGCATCTTGCAGACACAGAAAAAACAACCTTTTTTATTTCAAGCCATCTTATTCATGATGTTGAGCTCACATGCAACAGGGTCGGGATAGTATTTGATGGTAAGCTTATAAATGTTGACGAAACCGACAATATCATTAGAAACTATTCATCACTTGAAAATTATTTTGTAAGCGAGGTAGGCGGAAATGGAAGCTTTTAAGGCTGTATTTATAAACGAAATTGAAAAGATGTACAGAAGAAAGAAAGCCTTTGTTGCAGTATTCATTGCTCTTCTTGTAATAGTAATGGGGCAACTTGCGGTGACTGTTATAAGAAACGGATTCGGTATTATGGCAGCTAATGGAACGGTGTTTCCAACAATGGTACTGTCGCTTTTTGTTAATATAGTATTACCTCTATTTACTGCACTTGTTGCTATAGATATGTTTTCGGGAGAGTACAGCCATAATACAATGAAAATAACTATGGTTCGACCAGTTAGCAGATTCAAGATGTTTTCTGCCAAAATTGCTGCCATAGGTTTTTTTGTACTGGTAAATCTGTTATTTGTTATGGTTCTTTCAATACTGACCGGTTTTTTGTTTAATTCGGTTAACACCTCGGTAACAGGTCTACTTCAGATAATTTTGTCATATGTTGTTACACTTTTTCCTGTAATGGCTATTGCACTTGTTGTAGTTTTTCTGTCAAATATATTTAAAAGCGGAACAACGGTATTTTTTATCTCAATATTATTTTTTATTATATTCAAGGGATTGGGCGTGGCTTTTCCGAAATATTCAAGCTTTTTTATAACATCCATGCTTGATTGGTACGATTTGTGGGCTATAACGCCATTACAGATTTTTAAATTATTGAGAACATTTTTAATAATAACAGGATATGCTATAATGTTTTTTACAGCAGGATATTATTTGTTTGATAAAAAAGATTTGTAAAAGGTGAGGATATGGATTTAAAAAAACGCTTGATGTTTTCCAATGTTGCAATTGTTGTTATTCCTGTTTTGTTGACATTTGCAGCATTTTTTCTTGTTGTATTTATTGCATCAAGGCTATTTAATATGGATATGAGTTATGGTAAATTTAAAAAGCTGGCAGAAGTTCAGTATCAGTTTTTCAAGAATGATGCAAGTCAGCTTGTAAATACACCGGATGTGATTTTTGAGAATGAGTTTCAAAATTTTATTTCTTCAAAACTGGAAAATGCAGATGCGGATATTGTGGTTTTAAAAGGTCATAAGCAAGTATTTTCAACAATAGCATTTAGTATTATAGATGTGGAGAAGTGCCTTAAAAAGGGCAACGAAGGGTTTTTTAGCAATGTAGTTGAGCTTGATGCAGGTACGGGGATTGTGCGAGCTGTGCCTGTAGTGTTTCGAGACGGGGAAAAGGGAAATGTTATACTTGCAAATATGAATGGAGGAGAATGGCTGACGGTTGAAAGACTTATATTTATTATACTTGCGGTCTTTATTATATCGTTTTTACTTACTAATATATATATAATATTGGGTTTTTCAAAAAGAATATTAAAACCCTTGGGAAAGCTCCAGGAAGCTGCAGATAAAATAAGCGAGGGAAGCCTTGAATTTGTGGTTATTGAAGATGGGGATGCTGAGATAAAACAGCTATGCCGTGCTTTTGAGCAGATGAGACTGAAACTTGTAGAGGGCGAGCATAGACACATGAAGTATGATGCAAGCAGGAAAATGCTTTTGTCCAGTATATCCCATGACTTGAAGACGCCAATAACATCTATAAGGGGATATGTTGAAGGAATTCTTGATGGGGTTGCCAATACACCTGAGAAAGTGGAAAAATATCTTAGGACTGTATATGTAAAGACGACACATATAGACAGAATGATAGATGATCTTTTTTTGTACTCGAAGCTTGACCTGAATCAGGTTCCGTTTGAGCTTGAAAAAACAGACCTGTTAGAATTTTTCAAGTATTGTATAGATGAAATTGAAGCAGAGCTTGAAAAGTCAAATATAGGGATAGAACTCCATAATGAGACTCGGACTGAAAGTATCGTAATGGTTGACCGGGAAAAGCTCAGGAGGGTTGTTTTGAACATAATAGAAAATTCAAGAAAATATATGTGCAGGGATGATGGTAAAATTGATATAATACTAAGAGAGACAAACCCAAGTATAATTACTGAGATACGCGATAATGGTGCTGGCATTGATGAAAAGGATCTGTCCAATATATTTGACAGGTTCTACCGTGCAGATACTGCTAGAGCTACAATGAAAGGCAGTGGACTCGGGCTTGCAATTGCAAAACAGATAATAGAAGGGCTTGAAGGTAAAATATGGGCAATAAGTGCTAAGGGAGAGAGTACCAGTATTATAATATCGCTTAGAAGGTGTATACATGGAGGTGGGAAATGAGAAGAATACTTATAGTTGAAGATGATCCGAGCATAGCCGAGCTTTTAAGGGATTACCTTGAAATTAACGGTTTTGTGGTAGTAATTTGCAGCGATGGTATGGAAGGGCTTAAAACCATAAGGGGAGGAGAATATGACCTTATTATACTTGATGTTATGCTGCCTGGTATGGATGGGTTTGAGATATTGAAGAATATACGGGATGAAAAAGAAATACCTGTTTTTATCGTTTCGGCTAAAAAGGAAGAAATGGATAAAATACGGGGGTTAAGGCTTGGCGCCGATGACTATATAACAAAACCCTTCAGTCCGGGAGAATTGGTTGCGAGGGTTAATGCCCATATTGCAAAGTACGATAGATTTAAAACCAAGTTTGGGTATAACAGTAGTAATGTTTTGACTATTCGTGGCCTTGAAATACAAAAGGATTCTAGGCGTGTATATAAAAACGGCAAGGAGATTAATATGACTCAGAAGGAGTTTGAACTGCTTTCATTTCTTGCCCAGAATCCCGACAGGGTTTATGGGAGAGATGAGTTATTGGATAAAATCTGGGGATTTGATTCAATAGGGGATACTGCTACTGTTACGGTTCATATTGCAAGAATACGGGAGAAAATTGAATCGGAGCCATCCGATCCTCAATATATAGAGACGGTTTGGGGAGCAGGATACAGATTGAGACGATGAGCAGGGCATAGAGAGTATGGAACTTTCTAACCCAAATAATGACAACGAAGCAAGTTGAGAACCGTCCCCGACTTGCTCGTAGACCTCTGGAGGAGATGTTTTGTCAATAAGTGAAAAAGATTGGGATTATGAGGTTGAAAGGCTTAAAAAGATTCATGACATAATATTGTCTGAGTTGGACAGGAAAAAGAATGAAATAAAGTCTAACAGGGAGCAAATTATCTCGGCTAGAAAGTCAATGTGGGAAGAAGCACCGGGAGCTGCTACAAAGTTTGAAGAAGTGGTTGACTTACAGCAGTATCTTGACAGAATAAAACGTGAGTGGGAGAAATACCAGTTTTACAATAAATTAATGGAAAAGCTGGAGAAGATCAAAGTCTCCCCTTATTTTGCTAGGGTAGATTTCAAGGAGGATCAATCCGACAGTATTGAAAAGATTTATATAGGTATTTCATCTCTTATCAATAATGACACCAGACAAATATACATATATGACTGGAGAGCTCCCATTTCAGGAATTTTTTATGATTATGAAATTGGAAGGGCAGGATATAAATCTCCTGAAGGAGTGATTGAAGGAGAAATTTATCTCAAGAGGCAATATAAAATCTCCGGTCATGAGATTGAATATATGTTTGACAGCAGTGTCAAGATTGACGATGATATACTGCAGAAAATTCTCAGTAAAAATACAGATGATAAAATGAGAAATATAGTAACAACAATCCAGAAGGAGCAAAACAGGATCATCAGAGATGAAGACAATGACATTCTGATTGTCCAAGGTCCTGCCGGTAGCGGAAAAACCTCCGTTGCTCTCCATAGAGTTGCATATTTGCTGTATAAGTACCGTGACAGCAAAATAAATTCAAGCAATATTATTATTTTTTCTCCGAATCAGGTATTTAACGATTATATATCAAATGTTCTTCCTGAACTAGGCGAGGAGAATATGAAGCAGACAACTTTTACCAACTATACAAAGCAGTTTATTGAGCCTTATTTCAAGCTTGAAGACTTTAACGACCAGATGGAATATGTTCTTTCTCTATCCGACACAGAAAGTTTAGCAGTGAGGGTTAAGGCAATGGAATATAAATCTTCTAGAAGCTATCTTAGCCTTATTAAAAGGTATCTTGATTATATCGAGCATAATGGAATGAAATTTTATGACATAAAGTTTAATGGAAACATCATTATCTCAAAAGAAGAGATATGGGAGCTTTTTCATAGTGACTATAAAAGCTTGCCGATATCAAAAAGGCTTTCAAGGATAGAAGACAGAATTCTCATGATTTTAGAACCTGAAAGAAAGAAAAGAAACAAGGAAGTACAGGACGAAATTGAAGAATCAGGGGATTTTAAGGGAGAAGTGGAAGCAGCAAGCAGAGTAATGACAGCCAAGGAATTTAAGATAATTAGGGAACAGGTTCATGAAATGTGTACAATTAATACTTATAAAGCATATTTAAGGCTTTATGAAGATAGGGATCTCATAAATGAATTATCTTACGGTATGGAACTTCCTAAAGAACATGAAGGGATAAGGATTGGTACTCTTGGAATGTTGGAAAGAAGGGTTCTTTCTTTTGAGGATCTTCCAGCATTTCTTATTATAAAGTTTGCATTAGAAGGGACTCCTGACAGTCACCAGATAAAACATGTGCTGATAGATGAAGCTCAAGATTACAGTGTGCTTCATTTTGAGCTGATAAAGAAGCTGTTTCAAAATGCTAGTATAACATTACTAGGTGACCACAATCAGTCGATTAATCCGTACACTGGGATAGGGAATTATGACAGGGTTCTTGAAATATTCAAAGAGAAAAAAAGTGAAGTTCTTTATTTGAATAAATGCTACAGGTCTACATGGGAGATTTATGAGTTCGCCAAAGCAGTACTTTCTGAAGGAGGAAACATTGAAACGATTGACAGAAGAGGCGTAAAACCTATGGTAGTAAAAATATCCGAAGAGAAAAATAAAGAAGATACTGTTTTGAAATATTTATCAAAACTAAAATATAGAGGCATGAAATCAATCGCTATAATTTGTAAAAATGAGATACAAAGCAGAAGCATATATAATTCTTTGGAGGATAAATCAGATATAAATATTATAACAAGAGGCGACGATGAGTTCAAAACAGGTACAGTAGTTGTTCCGTCATATCTGGCAAAGGGATTGGAATTTGATGCTATAATAATTTACGACGCCTGTCATCAAAGTTATTATAAAGAGAATGAGCGCAAGCTTTTTTACACTATATGTACCAGAGCACTTCATGAGTTGGTTGTTTGTTACAGGGGGAAACCCTCTCCTTTTATATCGGACATGGACAGTAGTTTGTACGAGTTTCATAAATAAACCCCCGTACCCACCGAGGGTACGGGGGTTTTGCCTCAATGAAAGCTATTTTCCCCTGTTAAAGAGAGTAGCCTCAATTATATTGTCTACATCCTTTCTGTAGATAGTTTCTTTTTCAAGAAGCAGTGAAGCAATGTGTCGGAGGCAATCTGCATTGTTTTTAAGAAGCTCTTTTGTATCTTTGTAGACTTCTTCTATAATGTCTCTAACTTCTTTTTCAACAACGCTATGGCTTATACCGGAGGACTGCTCCTTGTTGGTGTCAAGGAAACTTACAAGACCTACAGTTTGACTCATGCCATAGTTTTTTACCATATCAACGGCAATCTGAGTTGCTTTTCTTAAATCGCTACTTGCTCCATTTGTAACTTCATTTTCCCCAAATATTATTTCTTCAGCAGCCCTACCGCCTAAAGATATTGCTATATCATTAAGAAGATCCTTTTTAGTTGAAAACATTTTTTCATCAGGAAGGAAAAGGGTGTATCCGCCAGCTCCTTTTGTTGTAGGGATTATTGTTACCTTTGATACAGTTATACCTGAAAGAAGCTTTGCGGTTATCGCATGTCCGGCTTCATGGTATGCTGTTATTTCCTTGTCTTTTAAGGTTATGTTCTTTCTATTCCTTTTTTCTTCTCCTGCCTGTATCTTGCTCAATGCAAGATCCAAGTCCTTCATTGTAATGGTTGAATGGCGATTTCTTACGGCATATATACCAGCTTCGTTCATTATATTCGCCAGGTCGGCACCCGACATGTATACAGTCATTTTAGCAAGCTCTTTAAGGTCTACATCGCTATCCAGGGGTTTATTTTTCGCATGAAGACCTAAAATTGAGAACCTTGCATCCACATCGGGAAGGGCAACCTGAATCTGCCTGTCAAACCTTCCAGAGCGTATAAGGGCAGGGTCTAGCATATCAAGTCTGTTGGTGGCGCCAATTACGATAATACCTTCACTGCCTGAGAAACCGTCAATTTCAACGAGGATTTGGTTTAAAGTACGGTCTCTTTCATCACCTGAACCTGAACCATCGTTTGAACTGCGCTTTCCCAAAGCGTCAATTTCATCAATAAAGATGATACACGGACTGACTTTGCGAGCAAACTGGAAAAGTTGACGTATTCTCGAGGCTCCAACACCAACGAATTTTTCAACGAAGTCGGAACCAGAAACAGCAACAAAAGGCACTCCTGCTGTCCCGGCAAGGGCTTTGGCAAGAAGTGTCTTACCAGTGCCTGGAGGACCAAAAAGAATTGTTCCCTTAGGGGGAACTACGTTGAATTTTTTAAACTTCTCAGAAGCGGTAAGGAAGTCTACAAGCTCCATCATATTATCCTTGGCTTCTTCATTTCCTGCCACATTATCAAAAGTGAGAGTGCACTTTTTAATAACGTCAAATTTGGTACCGTTATTGGAAAACTGCTTCTTAACAGTATTACCCATTATGAAACCAAATGCAACAATGAGAAGCAAAAGAGGCAGAATGGAGACCATTATACTGTATATAATGTCGGGAATACTCTGCAATAAAGTTTTATCTTTAAACTTGACTCCTTGCTCAAGGAGATATTCTTTCAGATCACCTGATTGAGGATTATCGGTTATAAATGATTTTCCGTCTTTATATTTTCCGGCAATTTTTTTTGAACTAAGCCTATAGTCTATAATCGCTGATACTCTGTTTGATTCTACATCGGAGGTAAATGTGTTGTATGTAATCTCTAAAGGCTTGTTGCTTTCAAAGGGCTTACTTAATAATATATCTATAAAAAAAGAAAGAGAAATTGTAATTAAAAATAAGACAAAAAGAATTGAAAAAGCAATCAGCCTTGCTTTCGAATTAATTACGGTTTTAAAGTACCGGGGAACCAATACAAGTATAAAATATCGTATATTAGGAATTATTTTATTACGAAGCATAAGGTAAAATTTTGAGAACAGAGAAGACACCCCCCATTAAGTTGTTAATGAAATACATTCCTAGTATATATTTTATCAAAAAATATGACCTATTTCTATGGACCTTGAGAACTATATCCAAGTGAGCCAGGGCCCAGCTCTTTATTTCAGTTGTACAAATACTTGGAAAATATATTCAGAGCATTATAGAAGATATGTAATATATTGTCTTGCTTTTGCTGCTATTGCTTTGTTTTTATTGTCCTCTGTTTGTACTGTTTGAAAAGTAAAGAGCTATACAAGACTTTGCAACTTTGCGTACTTTACCCTTGATTAAGGATAGTTTTTATCTTAAAATAAAGAGTATTGATAGTCTGATAAAAGTTAACATATATAAAAATACAATAATGATAAAAGGAGAATAAACAATGAGTAAGATCAAGATGAAAGCTCCGTTGGTTGAAATGGACGGAGACGAAATGACGAGAATTATCTGGAAACTAATAAAGGAGAACCTTTTAGAGCCTTATATTGAGCTGAATACTGAATACTATGATCTTGGGCTTGAAGAAAGAGATAGAAGCGATGACAAGGTCACAACAGACGCAGCTATGGCTATTAAAAAGTACGGTGTAGGTGTAAAGTGTGCGACAATTACACCTAACGCCCAGAGAGTTACTGAGTATAACCTTAAACAAATGTGGAAAAGCCCTAACGGAACAATAAGAGCGATTCTTGACGGTACGGTTTTTCGGGCTCCAATTATTGTCGACAGTATAAAGCCTTTCGTAAAAGCCTGGAAGAAGCCTATAATAATAGCAAGACATGCTTATGGAGATGTTTACAAGGATGTCGAATATTATGTTAAAGGTGCCGGAAAAGCAGAACTGGTTTACACCTATGAAAACGGTGAGGTTGAAAGACAGACAATTCATGATTTCAAGGGATCGGGTGTTATACAGGGCATGCACAATATTGATGAATCAATAAGAAGCTTTGCAAGGGCATGTTTTAAATATGCACTTGATCAGAAAAAAGACTTGTGGTTTTCTACTAAGGATACTATATCTAAAGTGTATGACCACAGATTCAAAGATATTTTTCAGGAATTATATGACAGTGAGTTTAAGAATGAATTTGAAAAGAACAATATAGAGTATTTTTATACTCTTATAGATGATGTTGTGGCGCGTATCGTCAGGTCTGAAGGCGGTATGGTCTGGGCATGCAAAAACTATGATGGAGATGTTATGTCAGATATGGTAGCATCAGCATTTGGAAGTCTAGCAATGATGACATCAGTTTTGGTTTCTCCAGAGGGGAACTATGAGTTTGAGGCAGCACATGGTACCGTTACAAGGCATTATTACAAGCATCTTAAAGGAGAAGAGACATCTACCAATTCAATGGCAACAATCTTTGCATGGACAGGAGCACTGAAGAAGAGAGGGGAACTTGACGGAATAAACGAGCTTGTTGAGTTTGCACAGAAGCTTGAAGTAGCCTCAATAAAGACAATAGAAAATGGCGTTATGACTAAAGACCTTGCCCTGCTTTCGGAAGTTTCAGAGAAAAAGATAGTCAATACTGAAAACTTCTTGAAGGAAATAAGAAAAACCTTTGATAGCACGATGTAAAACTCTATATGAATACTATTAGCCCGATAAGGTATAATTTAACCGTAACGGGCTTTTTGATAGGTCTCAAAAATTATTTTATGGAGTTTTGCGAAAATGAAAAATTATAAACTTACTGTTCAGTATGACGGGAGTAGGTACAAAGGGTGGCAGAGACTAGGAAATACAGACAAAACAATACAGGGCAGAATAGAGCAGGTTCTTTGTAAAATGACCGGAGAGAATATTGAAATTATAGGTTCAGGGAGGACAGACGCAGGGGTGCATGCATATAAGCAGATAGCAAATTTTCATACATCAGTCGAATTGTGCCTGGGCGATATAATTGATTATTGTTACAGATATCTCCCTGAAGATATTGTAGTTATAAATGCAGAGGAAGAAGATACGATGTTCCACTCAAGATACCATGCTAAAGGTAAGAAGTATTTATATAGAATATGGAATGATAAGTTACATAATCCTTTTATGAGAAAATACTCTTTTCACATTAAGGAAGTACTAGATATAGACCTCATGAGAAAAGCAGCATCTTATTTAGTAGGAGAGCATGATTTTTCAAGTTTTACATCTTTAAAGAGTAAAAAGAAATCAAAGGTTAGAACCATTTACTCAATTGAAATAGAAAAGGAGAATAAAATAATAGATGTGGTGTTTTACGCAAACGGATTTCTGTATAATATGGTGAGAATTATTACAGGTACGTTAATAGAAGCAGGGACGGGAAGGATTGAACCTGAACTTATTATGGAAGTGCTTTTAAATAAGGAGAGGAGTCTTGCAGGTCCCACGGCACCCCCACAAGGTCTTGTATTATTGGATGTAGAGTATTAGGAATGGTGAAATTGCAGATAAAATGAATTTTAAATGTTTATTTATTATTTTATAATTATGTTATATTTATAGGGATCAAAATCTATATTAATCACGAAAATGATCTGGAAATG
>LSQX01315763.1_pt1 | contig 10791 bp, 8 predicted proteins | sample 654561 | NCBI WGS metagenome assembly LSQX01 (sample SAMN04489861, study PRJNA283612) | anaerobic digester metagenome | isolation source: 4 biogas reactors fed with cattle manure at either 37C or 55C with and... | place: Denmark: Kongens Lyngby | collected 2014 | reverse complement strand
CGATGCGCCAGACGTCCTCCACCACCCCATCGCGCACCGCGTAGATCCAGTCGTAGAGGTTCAGGCAGGTTGGCGCGCGGGGCGGCACCACGCGCACCTTCTCCCCGATCTCCAGCTTCCGCGCCGCCTCAGTAACGTCCACGAAGCCATGCTCATCATTGATCTTGACGACCTTCGCACCCGGCACCTCCGGCAGCCAGCCGTAGCCGTCCGAGACGCTGCCCACCTGCTGCGAGAGGCCCTTGGTGCCCGCGTCAATGATCGCGCGCTCGGGCGTCGGAGTGGCGACCACCGTCGCCAGCACGCTCAGCGCCACCTGCTCCATCGGCGCCGCGCCGATGTCCACCTGGTTGCGGTCGTAGAAGACGTAGGTGCCTGAGCGGATCTCGGTGAGGCCGCAGCCCTCCTGGTAGCGACCCGCAGTCGGAGTCGAGCCACCGCTGATGCGCCGGATATCGTGGCCCGCGTCGGAGAGCATCTCGGCGAAGCCGGAGATGATCTCGCCCTCCCGCGCTGCGCCCTCCACCAACTCCGCCTCGCCACGCGCGGTGTAGGCGAAGTGCGAGGCGTAGCTCATCACGCCGACGATCGTCAGCGCGGGCAGTTCGGCGACCGCGTCCGCGAAAGCTACTGCCTTCGCGGGCGCCACTCCGGTGCGGCCGGCACCTGCGTCGATCTCGATCATGACCTCAAGCTCAAGCCCCGCCGCATCGAAGACATCGCTCGCCTGGCGCGCGGCCTCCATGCTCTCGACCGCGATGGACAGTTTCGGCGTACGCTTTGCCAGCGCCACCAGCCGCCGCATCTTCGTCTCGCCGACGAGGCTGTTGGCGATGAAGATGTCGTCTATGCCGCCGGTTGACATGACCTCAGCCTCGCCGATCTTCGCGCAGGTGATGCCGACGGCACCGGCCGCAATCTGCATCTGCGCGATCTCAGGGGTCTTGTGCGACTTGATGTGCGGGCGCATCTGCAGGTGTGCATCGAAGGTCGCGCGGTGCACACGGAGGATGTTCTCCTCCATCCTGTGCATGTCCACGACCAGCGCGGGGGTGTCGATGGCGTTGAGCGGCTCTCCGATGATGGTCATGACTGTCTCCTGACTGTGTAACTCGTAGTCACGTCGGGCTGCAGTTCCCCATGAGCGGCGGAGTTTCCTGCTATCCAGGTGCCGCACCGCGTCGCACCTCCCACACCGCAAGTAACGCAGCTTTAGCAGTTTCGAACTTGATGCTATTTCTTTTTACTTGTTGAAGGTTATAAATAGCTCATCAGGAATATCGCACGTTGGTTTGTGCCGCATGAGCACGAATCTGTGGGGGCGCATGCACGTTAGACTTCTGGCGGAGGTGGACGTGATGTTCCGAAGATGGCCGCAGGTGATCTGCAGCATGAGAAGGCCCGACCTCCGCTGCAAAGGAGCGGCTGGGGCCGAACTTCCCACCGATGTACGAAGTCCGGACCCCGTGGGGGGGCGTTGGTAGAAAGGCGGGCGGCGACGGTGCGGACGTCACCCTCTCCATCCCTGAGGGGGCGGATGTTCTGGCCATTGGGGGGGCCGGTGGCGCGGCAGTGCTGGGTGCGGGCGAGGCGTGGACGAGCATGCTCTACCTGCGGTACGTAGTGACCGGCGGGAATGGTTGTGACGTCTCGGTCGAGACCGGTGACGAGCCAGACGCCCCAGAGTGCGGCGTAATGGCGAACCATGTTGGAAAGATACGGGCATTAGCAGGGCATGGAGGCCACATAAGCGGTACAGAGGGGTGGTTTGCCGACATGACGTGTCTGCCGGGGCTGGGTGGGCACGCGCGGGCCGTTCAAGGCTCTGCCGGTGACGGTGCGGACTGCTGTGCCCGAGACGGCTGGCCGGGAGGGAGCGGAGGATACGTGGGGTATTGCCTGGCTTCGGGCGGCAGTTCAGGTGCGCTTCTGGTTCCAAGAGAAGGCAACTATTACCTGTTGCGGGGGCTACCGTACGGACAACGACGCGGGGGAGATGCATATGCTGAGAGTGGCGATGGCGGCAACGGCGGCGCTGGCGACCCACCCGGCCGGGGATGGCATGGAGGAGCGGTCGAGGCACAACCCGGATGGGGGGAACCCCGGGGCAACGGCACGGCGATACGTGGGGAGGACGGCCGTGATGGCAATGCTTGCCCAGGCCCAAGGAGCGGCCACGGCGTGGTGGTCAGCGACTCGCCGAGGAAGACCATCTACGGCTTCCCCGGCTTCTACGACCCCGGAGCGGGGCCCAACCAGCTCCAGCCCGGCTTCACGCTCGGCGGCCCGAACCATCCGGTCATCGCGTGGGTCGGCCAGAGCATGATCTTCAGCCCGGACAACTCGCGGCTGTGGGTCGGGAACGAACTGGGCGGGATGTCCCTGTACCGGAACCCGCTGACGAATAGCGGCGACAGGGCACCGGACCTTGTGCTGCACATCGCCGGGACGCAGTGGTACTCGATCTGGTATGAGGCACAGAGCGACACACTTTACGCAACGACGATGAACACGGATCGCATCTACGCCTGGGACTCAGCATCAACCGGCAACGCCAACCGCGCCCCCGACCGCACCATCGAAGTGCCGGGATATCACGGACAGGGCTACCTGATCGGGGCGCATGGCTCCAACACCCTGCTGATGGCCGCGCGCGTACACAACATCGAGAGATTCGTTGTCTTCTACGATGCGGACCAGCTCGATGGCCTCAATGCGGCGGATCGCTACTTCGAGCCCGAGGGTTTCAATGTCGCATTCACCCATGCGTTGAGCTGGGATGCGACGCGAAATCTCCTCTACTACGTGGTGCCGGACCGCAACGAGATAAGCGTTTATGCGGACGCCTCCAACCTGACCGGCGACGTGACACCGAACCGCGTAATCAACGTGCCAAACGTCGATGGGCAGGACTGGATCACGGGAGCGATCGTCTCTTCCGCGGATGATCTGCTTTTCGTCTCGACCTTCGAGGGGCAGATCATGGTCTTCGCCAACGCGAGTGGTCTGCAGGGAACGCCCCAGCCGGCGACGACGCATGCGGTGGGCGATATGGCCCTGGGCCTGGGGGTGTTCAGGCAGTAGAGGGAAGTGCGAGCTGGTGATCCGAGGGGCGGCGCCTGCTGTTGGCGCCGCCCCTCGTTGCATTGCCGCTTAGTTCAGCTTCGGCTCTTGACGATCTCGCTGGCGATCTGCGCCGCCTTCTGTCCGGAGAGGAGCATGCCACCGAAGATCGCGCCCATGCGATATGACTTGCTGATCGCGTTCGCAGCCATCCCCGACACGATCAGACCGGGGTAGACCTCGCGCGTGTTCTCGATCAGCGCCGCCTCGCCAGCGCGGGCGTTCATGGACGCCTCGCCGGGGATGCACTCGAAGAGGTTGTCGATGCAGGCTCCCGGCACGCGCGTCTCCACCAACCGCGAAAGCTCGCAGGGGTGGCCGGTGCCATCGATGACGACCTTCGCGTGTACCGCGAGCGGATCCACGTGCAGACCGGCCCCCGATACCGCACCCCAGTTGATCACCACGCCGCAGACGCGGTTGTCGTCGTCAACCACGACATCCTCCGCCTCGATGCCAACGAGGATCCGTGCGCCGGCATCGATCGCGGCGGCGGTCATCTTTGTGGCCGACTCGACGGCATCGGCGATGACGGTGCCATCCTCCCACTCCCGCAGCCTGATGCCGACCTCCTCCATCAGCCAGGCAGCTTCCTGCTCAACCGCGATGCGCGGGAAAAGCATTCCGCCGCCCCAGATGCCGCCGCCGATCTGGAGGTTTCGCTCGAAGATGCCGACCTTGTGGCCCTCATTGGCGAGGATGCGCGCGGCGGTGATGCCTGACGGCCCTGCGCCGACTACGGCCACGTCGAGATCGATCGAGTCGAGGAAGTCGCTCATGAAGGTCTCGACGATCCCGCGCGTGATGGTGAGTTCATCCCACTTGAAGCTGTCCTTCGCAAATCCCATTCCGACACTTCCTTCCGTGCCCGCTCGCAGGCGCGCTTTCATGCGAAAGCCGCCGGCAACGCGAGGCCGGCGGCGATGTATGCCGCAAAGCCACGCTTCCCTACGCCGGTGCTAACCGGATCAGGTTCCGGGGTCCGAGGGCGGGGGCCCTCGATCTCAGCCAGTGGCTCCCCCAGCGAGGCACTTCCTGATAGGTGAGAACAAGTAAAGCGTACACCCGCGCGCGCGGGGAGTCAAGCACGCGACTGCGGTTCTTCGGCGCAATATGTCGGCACACCGCCATGACCGATCCAAAAGGTCCTCGCGAGCGTCATATTGACCGGGGGAGTATACTTCGTTGGCGGATTGGGGTATACTACAGGAGATAGTTGTTAGCGCGCTTGTTGAGTATCAGCGAAGGGGGCCTGGCGATGTACGCCACACGATTGGTGACTACCTTTGGCGTGCTGCTGGCGATGCTTGCGCCGGCCGCCGCCTATGACGGCGACCTCACGGCGATGGGTCTGAATGAAGTCCGGACGGCGGAAGCGTGGCCTGAGGGCCTCGACATCCGCGTGAGGGGACTGTTTCAGTCCACTGCCGACGGACAGGTGGGGCTGGTGACGTGGACGCCGCTTGATGACGCCTCGGCGGTGGATAGCTGGCACCTGATCGAGGGCGCGCAGTACGACTACGAAGTGATCCTGCGCAGCGACGATGGCTGGCTTGTGCGAAGTCTGTCAGTGGCATTCGCGGCAGAAGAGCCCGCCACGGCGCTGGCACCGGTTCCCTCCGCCGCGCTGACCGCGGAGGGGACCTTCATCGCGCCTCGAGAGGGGAGGCTGTTCCCGCAGTTCACCTCCGAGGGCGATGCCGAGCGCGACTGCGTGGTGAGGCTGCTGCTTCTGCCGCTGCCGGAGGCGCCGCCCACGGTCATCCACATCGAGCAGACCGAGGCCGCGCCGAGATTCATCTACAGGTCCGACCCCTGGGCATCACCCACCTGGGGCTGGCAGTGGCACTATACGGTGCCGGGCGAGCGTCTGCGCCCACCGCTCTTTCGAACTCTGGAACGGGAGTACCGCCAGGTGCGACCGCCTCGCCGCGATACGCCACGGTATCACGACGGTGACGATGAGAGCCGATCGGACACTCCGCGGACAGAGCCGCGGACGAAGACGAAGGGGCGGCTGGGCAGATGATCGCGCCGCCGGCCACGCTGTCGGGCGACATCACCTCTTCGCCAGCACCCGTCAGTTCGGGTTGACGCAGCGGCCCGTGCCGCCTATCATGGCCCCATGCTGACACTTCTCCACCCAGAGACACTTGCCTACACCGGCCACCAACTCCGCTCGCACTGGATCTTCGAGACCTTCGGGCTCCAGGGCGACGCGATCGTAGCATTCCGCGGGCCATGCCAGGTCGCACTCAGCGAGATGGTGGACCGGGCCGATGTGTTCGCCGACGAGGCCATTGAGGCCGCCGAAATGCTGCACTTCATCGCCGAGCACTTCGACCACGATCTGAACCGCGCCGTGCTCCGCCAGCGTCTCTTCATCTGCATGATCTCCGAGCGCCTCGCACGAGAACCCGGCGGCCCCAACCTGCGCCGCGAGGGCGACGACCTCTACGTCGGCGACCGCAAGCTGTCCGTCTCCATCGCCACCGTCTCACCCGTTTCGACGCTGATGCACGTGGGGCTGAACGTTGATGGCACGGGCGCGCCGGTAGCCACTGCGGAGATTGGCGAGTTCGGCATCGATCCGCATGACCTGGCGCGGGAGTTGCTCAAGGATTACTCCACCGAGATGGACGACATCTATCTTGCCACCTGCAAAGTTCGAGGAGTTCAATGAAGGAAGACCGCAGCCGCACCGATAAGCCGGCCGAGGACGCCGAAGAAAGCGCGCCGAACAGCTATCAACTTGCGCGAGCGGCCATCGAGGCTGACGCGCGCGCGGAGGAGCAGATGGCGGCCGGGGCCGACGTGAGCCTGCGCGCGCCGCTGCACGAGATCTTCACCTCCATCCAGGGCGAGGCGCTGTTCGCCGGTCTGCAGCAGATATTCATCCGCTTCTGCGGCTGCGACCTGAACTGCCCGTGGTGCGATACGCCGGAGGCGCGGCAGGACCCGCCACCGGTGGTCTGGTGCCAGTCGAAGCCGGGGGTGCGTGGCTTCACCATCGCTAACCCCGCGGGCATCGAGGATGTCGTGGGCGTGGTGAAGCGGATCATCAAGAACGATCCCGAGCGCGCGATCCACTCGATCTCCCTCACCGGCGGCGAGCCGCTGATGCACCCTGAGTATATCGCCTCACTCGCCGCGATGCTCCGGCCGCTGGAGCTTCCGATCATGCTGGAGACCAACGGCCAGCGGCCCGAGGACCTGCAGAAGGTGCTGCGGATGGTGGACTGGGTGGCGGGCGATTTCAAGCTCGACAGCGCGATGGGGCGTCCGATAGACGCTGTGGCGCGGCGCGAGTTTCTGCGCCTCGCGCAGTACAAGCGAGCATTCGTCAAGATCGTGCTGACGGACGCGGCGACCGAAGAGGAGCTTGATGAGGTCTACGCGCAGATAGCGGCGGTGGATCCGGCCTGTCCGGTGTTCCTGCAGCCGGTCACGCCCGTTCGTGGCATTCAGCCTCCCGGCGGCATCGACCTGATCCGCTTCCGGGCGCTGGCGATGAAGCACCTGCGCGACGTGCGCATCATGCCGCAGATACATAAGCTGCTGGGGCTCAAGTGAGTGGTGGCGAGATGAGAGTCGGGCTTACGACCACGATACCGGTCGAAGTGGTTCTCGCCGCAGGCGCGGAGCCGGTTGACCTCAACAACATCTTCATCACCGATCCCGAGCCCGATCGGCTCGTGGCGCGTGCCGAGCATGACGGCTATCCCCGAACCGCCTGCGCGTGGATCAAGGGTATCTATGCCGCCGCGCTGAAGCATGACATCCGCACAATCATCGCCGTTACACAGGGCGACTGCGCCCAGACCCATGCGATGATCGAGACACTGAGCGAGACGGGGGTGCGCATCATCCCGTTCGCCTATCCATACGATCGTGACGAGGAGCTTCTGCGCGCGCAGATACAGCGGCTGTGCGATCACTTCGACACGAGTTGGCCGGAGGCAGAGCGAGTGCGCGAGCAACTCCGGCCTCTGCGGGCGAAGGTGGCGGAGATTGACCGTCTGACGTGGGAAAGCGGCCTTGTCAACGGGTGGGAAAACCACTATTATGAAGTCTGTTGCAGCGACTTCAACGGCGACCCGGAGCAGTTTGAGGCCGAAGTGGATAAGTTCCTCGCCACAGCGCGCGCGCGGAGCCCGCGCGAGGCGACGGTTCGGCTCGGCATAGCCGGTGTGCCGACGATCTACAGCGATCTTTACGACTTCATTGAGCGTCTCGACGCGGGAGTGGTCCTGAACGAGATCCAGCGGCAGTTCACGATGGCCGACTGTCTCAACTGCGACCTGCTGGAACAGTACCGGCGCTACACCTACCCGTATCAGCTTGCGGGGCGCATCGAGGACCTGCAGCGGCAGATCAAGCTGCGGCAGATAGATGGTTTGATCCACTACACGCAGGCGTTCTGCTTTCGGCAGATACAGGACCTGCTGCTCAAGCGACACCTCGACCTTCCGGTGCTGTCGCTTGAGGGTGAGGCGCCGGCGCCGCTGGATGCGCGGACCCGATTGCGCGTGGAAGCTTTTGTTGAGACGCTGGTTGCACGGAAAGAGCATTGAAGGCGCCGACGCATGCGGCAGCATCACACTGCAGCACCAGGAAGCACAAGCGAGGTGAGTCACATGCGCACATCGAGCAGACTGCTCGCGGTTACTCTACTGACCTGCGCCATGGCTGCCGGGGCTCTGGCCGCCGAATTCGCTGGACCTCGGCTCGACGGCACGGTCACTCTGCGCAGCGGGGAGACCATCAGCGGAGTGATCCTGACCGCGCAGCTCGGAATCGTTGACGGCGCAGAGATCGGTTCGCGCCTGCGCGATGGCGGCTACATCGCCGTCCGCACCGAGGCCGGGGAGCGCAACATCGCCGCGACGGATGTCGCAGCCATTGACGTTGAGTGGCAGCAGACCGGAGCCGCGGAGGACCCGAAGTGGAAGATCGGCAATCTCTCCGTCACCACCACCTCCGGTGAAGTCATCAGTGGGCAGCCGGCATGGCTGGTGCATGCCACCTCGCTGATCGTCGAGGAGGAGGACGGCACGCAGCGGAAGATCTATGCCTTCCCCATGGCAGGCGGCAGCTTCTCCCCCGACAACCTGATGGCCGGCCTCAGCCTCACCGGCCTGCCAGGCACAGCGGTGCCCGCGACCACGGATACGCCCGCAGCGACCGACCCGCTGACGCTGCCTCCGGCTGAGGATACGCCCGCCACTGACGACACGCCTCCTGCGACCGGACCCGTCACTGAGCCGGATCAGCCGGTGACCGTCGAGCCCGACACTGTGCCCGCCGCCGATGCACCCGCGACCACTGCGCCGGACATCGTGGCAGTCGAGCCAGGGCCGGCGGTCGGCATAGGCATCACCACCGCACCTGAGGTCGAGGAGGTCGAGGCCGGATCGGTCTTCGCTACCGCTCAGCCTGCGATCATCACCTTTGAGGTAATCAACCCGGAGACGGGCAATCCGATGCAGGTGCGTTTCCTGATCGTGCCGCTGCCCGCGCAGTAGGCACTCGGAGCGCGACGGTAGCAGGTACTTCGCAGCGGGCGGCGGCATAGCAGCCGCCCGCTGCGCCATGTATGACAGCCACCTGTCCGAGCGGACATGGACGGGCTTTTGCAGCCCGTCAATCGCAATACATGGTCGCATGGAACGAAGGGACCAGATGAGGCTTTCCGTCCGAGACTACAGGCATCCGGGTGAGACGCTGACGCTGATCGCGTCGGTGTGGCTCGCCATCACGCTGCTGCTGCTGGCTGAAGTGGTGATGCTTGGCCTCATCATCGTGCGCCCCTTCTTTGCGCCGCTCTCGCTGCTGCTGGGCGTCGCTCTCTTCATCATCTTCCACGCCGGACTGGCGCTGGGCCTCTCTCGCATCGGCCCGCACGTGCGAGGCCTGCGCGCCGCGTCACGACGTGCCGGTCCGACGGGCCACCCGGATGTCCACGAGGCCGCGGAGAAAGCGGCAGGGCGCATAGCAGCTCCCGGCACGCCGCCGGTCTACATTGTGCCGGTCCATGAGCTCGACAGCTTCACCATCTCATGGGATCGGCCGGAGATATTCATCTCGCAGGGGCTGGCCGAAAGCCTCGGCCCGCTTGAGCTGCGCGCTGCGCTGGCGCATGAGCTCGCCCACCTCAAGGGCCACCACGCCCGCCTGCTGACACTGGTGCGCCTGCCGCTGTCGGCGGAGCTTGCGCCGGGGATCCTGCTCGTGCCCTTCGCGCTGGCGTGGCTGGCGCTGCGCTGGTGGGCCTCTGTTGCCGAGCTAAGCGCCGATCGTGCGGCGGCGATAGCCGCAGGCGGTGCCGAACCCGTCGCTCGCTGGCTCTCGGCCGTCATGAGCGATCAGACCGGCGGGGAGAGCCTCACGCTCCACCGATACTTCACGCACGCACCCGATGAGCCGGCCTGGGAACTGGCGCGTGAGCAGCTTCACGAGATCGACGCCCGCGTCGGGCGGCGCGTCGTCGAGCTGGCGCGCTTTGCGGCATCGCGGAAGTTCGCGAACTGCCTCGGGATAATCGGCGACCTGCGCCTGCCGGCGATCGAAGATCACCCGGACCCCTCCGCCGGGGGACTGATGGCACACGTGACCATCGGTATGCTGGCGGGGCTGTGGCTCACGCCGATCACGATCGCGCTGACAGTCGCGCTTGGCGCTCCGCAATCCGCGGCGTTTCCTCCGGTTGCGGTGGATTATGTTGCGGAGGAAGCGCCTCCCGTAAGTGATTTCGACCCGCAGGCGGCGCCGGTCCCCGCCGAGTCAGCGCCGACAGATCCGGGCTCCAGCTCAGGTCCCGTCAGCCTCAGCGGCGCGGACGCAATCGAGGGCATGCTGGAGATGGCGCGCATTCACAAGGACCGCGGGGAGTACGCTCTGGCGCGTCGGATGCTTGAGGACCTCCTGAACCTCGACCCGACGGTGGCGGAGGCGCACTTTCTGCTGGCGTGGACGTGGATCGGGCTCGGCGAGCAGGCGAACGCGGTGCAGGAGTTCACGGCGACAGCCAACCTGACTGAACCTGGAGATGAGATGCACGAGGAGGCAGTCGCCGCCCTCAAGCGACTCGGCGGCGGTGGCTGAAGACCATCTCGCTCCTCCAACCTAGCTGACAGGAAGGATCGCGCGATCTATGACCCCCGAACAGCAACTTGACTACCTCGTTGGCGACGCGTCCGAAGTCCACTCACGCGAGGAACTGCTGGAGAAGCTCAAGCTCGACCGGCCGCTGCGCATCAAGTACGGCGCCGACCCGTCCGCGCCGGACCTCCACCTCGGCCACGCGGTGCCGATGACCCGCCTGCGACGCTTCCAGGAACTCGGGCACAAGGTCATCTTCATCATCGGCGACTTCACCGGCCGCATCGGCGACCCAAGCGGCCGCTCGAAGACCCGCCCGATGCTCTCGCAGGAGGAGATCGAGCATAACGCGGAGACCTTCGCGGACCAGGCGGGGCGCATCCTCGACATCGAGGCGTGCGAGATCCGCTACAACTCCGAGTGGCTTGAGCCGCTGGGCACCACGGGGCTGATCAAGCTCGCGTCGCAATACACCGTCGCCCGGATGCTCGAGCGCGATGACTTCTCCAAGCGCATGCGTGACGAGGTGCCGATCTCAATCGTCGAGTTCCTCTACCCGCTCGTGCA
>LSQX01246927.1_pt1 | contig 10791 bp, 12 predicted proteins | sample 654561 | NCBI WGS metagenome assembly LSQX01 (sample SAMN04489861, study PRJNA283612) | anaerobic digester metagenome | isolation source: 4 biogas reactors fed with cattle manure at either 37C or 55C with and... | place: Denmark: Kongens Lyngby | collected 2014 | reverse complement strand
CACCCGTTCCTGACCATCTTGGGCTGGGGAAACAACCGTCGCAGCATGGGTCTCCATCGGATCGCCGGTCACTCCACGCGGTGTGGGGTGATCCTGCGGCGCGCTCGGGGCATCGTTTGGGCGACAGATTATAGCATCGGGCTGGGGGGTGGGCAAAGCCCTGGACGTGCGGGTGGGTCGCGGCGGGTTCGCCGGTTGTGGCCTTGACGCGGCCTCACCGGGGCGCTATTGTGCGGATAGGCGTCTCCTTCAGCCCGCCGTGCTGCCTCATCGTCCTCGCCACCCGCGACGCCCCGTCCCGACGACGAGCGCTCCCGGCGTGGAGGAGGCACATGGACCGCCCGCAAGCCGGATCGTGGGGCAATGAGCTGAACGACCTGGTGCGGGCCCTCTCCGGCGCGTTCCTCTTTGGTGCTCCGCTCCTGTTCACCATGGAGATGTGGTGGATTGGGCTCTATGCGGAAGGATGGAAGCTCCTGACCCTCCTTGCCTTGGCCCTGGCCGCGAACCTCGGCCTGGCCAGCACCGTGGGCTTTCACCGCGGCACTACGCTGGCGCACGCCGTTGACCAAGCGGTCGATGCGATGGCCATGGGCGTGTTGGCGGCTCTCGCTGTCCTCCTGACGCTGCACCGCCTGACGTTCAGCGACCCGCTGGGGGCTATCCTCGGGAAGGTCATCATCCAGGCGGTGCCCTTGAGCATTGGCGCATCGGTGGCCAACGCGGTTTTTGGCAACGGACGCGACGACGAGGGCAATGGCGACGGCGGTTCCGAAAGCCCCGCCCGCGCCACGCTGCACGACCTGGGCTCCACGGCCATCGGCGCGGTGTTCATCGGCTTTAGCATCGCGCCCACCGATGAGGTGCCCCTGCTGGTCGCGGGGATGAGCCCCTTGCACATCCTGGCTACTGTGGGGTTATCGCTGGTGGTGACCTATGCCATCGTGCATGCCAGCGGGTTCGATCCCTATGCCGCCCCCTCGTACAGCGCCAGCCTCATCCGCCGGCCGATCACCGAGACGCTGACAGCTTATGTCGTCTCGCTGGGGCTGGCGTTCGTCATGCTATACCTGCTGGACCGCATCAGCCTTGAGGATCCCCTGCCGCACATCGTGGCCCAGTCGGTGGTGCTGGCCCTGCCGGCCAGCATCGGCGGAGCCGCGGGGAGGCTGGCGGTATGACGGAGGAAGCGGCACCGAATACGCGCGACGAGGAGGCGCCATCCGGCTCGCAGGACCAAGGGCAACGGCCCAAAGGCCGCACGGCCGCCGAGTGGATCACGCTGGCCCTGGGGGCGGCGGTGCTCCTGGCGCTGGTGGGCCTCATCGTGTACCAGTTCCTGAGCACGGGCAACGCGCCGGCGTCGATCGAGGTCACGCCGCTCTACGGGGAGATGCGAACGATCGAGGGAGCCTACTATTTGCCGGTCGAGGTGCACAACGCCGGGGATCGGGCGGCGAGCGACGTGCGGGTAGAGGCGTCGCTCGAGGATGGCGAGCGCTCGCCGGTCACCGTGCCGTTCCTGGACGGCGGCGAGACGGCCCGCGCGACGCTGGTCTTCTCCCGCAGCCCCTCAGGGGGAGGGTTGCAGCTCGACGTGCAGAGTTACCTGGAGCCCTAGAACGGTACCCGACGCTACGACCCGTGCTGGCTGCCCAACACGGCGCGGCGCTCCTTGGCGGCCGCCAACGCCTCGCGCCGCGTGTGGAGGTACACGTGCAGGATGCGGTGCGCCGCAGTGAGGAGCGTGCCGATGGCCATGATCCACATGCCGATGGGCGTCCACCCAAAGAGCAACACCACGACCATCAGGACCATCCGCTCCACCCGGGTGAAAAAGCCCACCTTGCACTCGACGCCGATCGCCTCCGACTTGGCCCGGGCGTACGACACCAGGATGGACCCCACGATGGCCAGGGAGGCCATCATCGCCACCACGTACTCGCCCTGGGTCATGTACCACCACCCCAGGCCGAGGAACAGCGCCGCCTCGGAAACCCGGTCCAGCACGGAATCCAAAAAGGCGCCGAACGCGGTGGCGCCGCCCATGGTGCGGGCCAGCGTGCCGTCGATGGCGTCACACCCGGCGCCCAGGGCCAGCAGCACGCCGCCGAGTTGCTGGTAACCGTAGGCCAGGAGCACCCCCACGGCGACCTGGATCGCGCAACCCAGCACGGTCACCGTGTTGGCGTTCAGGCCGAGCCTGCCCAACACGGCCGCGATGGCCATCACCAACCCCGCAGAGACCCGCCTGGCCCACCGTTCCAGCATGTATTTGCACCTATCCGCCGGCAAATGATCAGATGGCCCCATAATACGTTCGCTGCCCGGCCCTGTCAACGCGGACCCGCAGACCAGCGCCGGTTGACATACTCTCCGCCCGGCGCTAGACTCGCTCCCATACCAGCACGGGAGCCGGCGCCATGGCGAACACGACCTCACACGCCCTCCGCGAACTGCCCGCCGACGAGCGACCGCGCGAGCGGTTGATCGCGTACGGCGAGGCCGCCCTCTCGAACATCGAGCTGATCGCCGTCGCGCTGCGCACCGGCTCCCGGGGGGAAAACGTCATCTCCCTGGCCCAACGGCTCCTGGGAGAGTTCCACGGGCTGGCCGGCGTCGCCACGGCGAGCGTCTCCGAGCTATGCCGGGTGGCCGGCATCGGCCCGGCCAAGGCCGCCCAGATCAAGGCGGCGCTGGAGCTCGGCCGCCGGCTGGTGGCCACCGGCGGCGAGAGCCGCCCGCGCATCTCCAGCCCGTACGAGGCCGCCGACCGCTTCCTGGCCGAGATGGGCAACTCCCCGCAAGAGGAGTTGCGCGTCATGCTCCTGGACACCAAGAACCAGGTGCTGCGCACGCCCACCGTGTATATCGGGAACGTGAACACCTCGGTGGTTCGCCCGGCGGAGGTCTTTCGGGAGGCGATCAGGGATACCGCCACCTCGGTCATCATTGCCCACAACCATCCCTCGGGCGACCCGACCCCCAGCCCCGAGGACGTCGCGGTGACCCGGGAGATCGTGCGCGCCGGGGAGATCCTCGGCATCCGGGTGCTCGATCACCTCGTGATCGGCAAGGGGCGCTTTACCAGCCTCCGGGAGCGCGGCCTGGGGTTCGATGGCTTGTAGGGAACGGACCGGTCCGTGAGGAGATAGATAGCACATGCCAATCAACCTGCCGACCCGACACAACGAACGGCTGGCGCGGGTCGTCGAGATCGTGAACGCCGATCGCGAGTTGCACACCCTGTGGAAGTGCGCCAACGTGAACGCCGTGGACCGCTCGGGCATCACCGACCACGGCGAGGTTCACATCCGCATCGTGGCCAACATCGCCCTGCGCCTGTTGCGGCTCCTGGATGACGGAGGCGTGGCGATGAGCGTGGTGGCCAACCACGGGCTAACGGTCAAAGAGGCCGAGATCATCGTCTTTCTCGGCGCCTGCTTCCACGACCTGGGCATCAGCATCCACCGCAACCATCACGAGTCGTACAGCCTCTTTCTCGCCGATCGCAAGGCCCGGGAGACCCTGGAGCCGGTGATCGACGACATCGAGGAGCGCACCATCCTGACCTCCGAGATCCTCCACGCCGTCGCCGCCCACCGCGCCGACGAGACCTGTCTGACCACCGAGGCGGGCATCCTCAAGGTCGCCGACGCGCTGGACATGACCAAGGGCCGCTCGCGGATCCCCTTTGAGGCGGGGTCGATGAACATCCACTCCGTGTCGGCGGCGGCCATCGACCAGGTGCGGCTGAGCAAAGGCGAACACAAGCCCATCCACATCGAGGTGACGATGAACAACTCGGCGGGGATCTTTCAGCTGGACGAGCTGCTCAAGCGCAAGATCCGTATGTCGACCCTGATGCCCCACGTGGAACTGGTTGCCAAGGTGGAGGGCGAGACGGACAAGCGCCTGCTGGAGATCTATTCGCTCTGAGGCCCCATCGTCGGGCGCCGGCAGCCCGTGCCAGGAGGTCCCGTGGGCCCCATCCGCCCCCCGCTGCCCGTCAAACTCGTCGTGCCGATGCTCTCTGCCGACCCGGCCCTGCTGGCGGAGGCCGGCAAGGCCCTCTCCGCCGCCTACGGGCCCACCGACTATGTCTCCGCGACGCTGCCCTTTGCCTTTACCGACTATTACGAGGCCGAGCTGGGCGCCGGGATCCTGCGGCAGTTCATCGCCTTCTCGGACCTCATCGATCCGGGGCGCCTGGCGGAGATCAAGCGCCACACGAACGGTCTGGAGGCGCAGTGGGCCATCGAGGGCGAGGGGGCGGCCGACACACCGCGGCGGCGGATCAACCTGGACCCCGGATACCTGTGCGCCGGCAAGTTCGTGCTGGCCACCACCAAGGACCAGGCGCACCGGCTGTACCTCGGCGGGGGGATCTATGCCGAGGTGACGCTGGCCTATCGCGCCGGCGACTGGCGCCCCTGGCCGTGGACCTACCCCGATTACCGCTCCGCGGGCTACCTGACCGTCCTGCGCGAGATCCGGCGGCTGTACATGGCGCAGCTGCGGGCCGGCGCCGGGGAGCCTACTCGGCGATGAGGCTCACGTCGGAGACCAGGCTGTCGTAATCCCAGCCCGACGCATAGATGCGGATGGTCATGATGCGGGTCGGCCGGGGGATGAGCTCCAGGAGGTTCGGCGACTCGAACGGGAACCACTGGTCCATGGCGATCTCCTCGCCGTGGGTGGTGGGGTTGCCGGCCTCGTTCTGGTAGTAAAAGCCGCGCACNNACTGCTTGGCTGTCGTACACATCGCGGTAGGTGATGCGGACCATCAGGGGAAACTCGGAGCTCAGGTAGCCGCCGCCGGAGAGGCTCTGGTGGCGCACCTTGACGGTGGCGCGCAGGACGAGGGACGCCAGATCGCTGACGTCGCGGTCGATGCGCTGCTCGAGCACCGTTTCGCAGTGGTTGCCCTCGCCGCCCGTGCGTTGCAGCCGCACCGCCCGGCGGCGGTCATCCACCACTACGTCCACCGTGCCATCCACGCTGCCGCCGTCGGTGCCCTGGTCGTTAAAGATGAGCCAGCCCTCGCCGAGGGGCGCCTGAAAGTCGCCGTTGGCCAGCAAGTCGCGGGCGGCATCGGTGGGCTGTTCGGGCCCCTGGCCCAGGAGGATCTGCGTGCGCTGATGGGCCGAGAGCGTCGTCGACAGGCCCTGGGCGGTGATGGAGGCCCGGCCGCGGTTCGCCGTGATGTCCGAGCGCTGGTTGGTGGCCTCCAGGACGTAGGATCCATCCGCCCCCAGGGCCGCCTCCCCGTGCATCGTGGCCACCCGGAACTCCAGCGGGCTCTCCAGGGCCAGCGCCGTACCGATGCGCACGCGCCCGCTCACCAGGTTCAGGTGGATGGCGGCGGGCCCCACGCCCCAGTGGTAGCGGGGCGAGCGCAGGCGATCCACCCGCACCGTGGTGCCCGGGGCGAGGTGCACGTTGCTGAAATCAAAGAAGGTGATCACCGCCTCGGAGGTTTCGTCGACGCGGACCACCGTCCCCTCGGAGATCTCCATCGTGCTGTCCTTGCCCAACGGCACGGCGCCGCTGCCGACGGCCGGCTCCACCACCACGGTGCCGGCCACCGACTCGACCCGGGCCCGCTGCCGGCGCTCGGCGCCCCGGACGTAGGCCCGCGCCCCCACGGGCACCGCCACGACCAGGAGACAGCAGGAGATAAAGGCCAGCCACAGGACGATCCAGGCCACCCGCTCCCGGTTCTGGGTCATCGTCTCTAGATCCTCACACGCGTGTCACGAAGGTCGGTTGCTCGGGCCACAGAATGGGGCGTCGGACCCGGCGCTGGACGCCCCTAATGCGCCGCAAAGCGCCCCTCGGCGCCGCCGGGCGCCACCCAGTGCACCTCGACGCGGTCGACCCGTGCAAAGGTCGGTCCCCGGTGCAGCCAAGCGAGGAGCTGCCGCAGGGCGTCCTCGGACCCTTCGGCATAGACCTCCACGGCGCCGTCCCAGCGGTTGGCCACGTGGCCGACCAGCCCCAGCGCCAGCGCCCGGTCCTGGGTGTGGGCGCGAAAGCCCACCCCCTGGACGCGGCCGTGAACGACCGCCTCGAACGCCTTGTCGGCTGCCATCTTCTTGGTGCTCCGCGGCTAGGTCAGGTCCAGGGCGTCGTCGCGCCAGTAGGTGTCGTCCTCGTCCTCTTCCTCATCGAGGCCCTCGTCATCAAGGTCCTCGTCGGCCAGGCGGAACTCGCCGAGCGTCTCTTGCGCGGGGTCGACGGCCAGCAACTCGAACGGGCGGCTGGCGAACTCGATCTCGCCGAGGGCCGCGGTGGCCGCGTCGCTCCGCGCCTCGTCCTCGCTCGACGCATAGTGTTCGAGGGCGGCCCGGGCGCGCTTGCCCCCGATCTGCCCGAGCGCCCAGATGGCCATCTCCTGAACCTCGGCGTCGGGGTCCTCCACCATACCGATGAGGCGCTGGACGGCGCGGCGCAGTTGCATCTCCCCAGAGGCCCGGGCCGCCTCAAAGCGGATGGCCGCGGCGTCGTTATCCAGCTCGGCCAGCACCGTCTCCGTCCAAAAGCCATCGGCGTTGCGGCCCATGGCGAACAGGGCGCTCACGCGCATCCGCTCGTCCTCGTGCTCATAGGCGCGGTCGATCATGCCGCGCACCCAGTCCTCGTTGACGTAGGCGATGGCTTCCAGCGCCCGTCGGCGCACCTCGATGTCCTCGGCCGGGTTCTCGAACGCCTTGCGGAGGGCGCGCTCGATCTGCACCCCCAGGTGGGCGGGCAACTCGTCGCACTCGACGAGCCACAACAGCCTTCCGAGCGACAACGCCGCCGCGGCCCGCACCAGGGCATCGGGATCCGATCCCAGGAACTCGATCATGGGCCGCACGAGGTCGGCGCGCTCGGTCTCCCACAATCCCTCGATGGCGTGGCGACGGATCGTCGCGTCGGGATCGTGGAGGAAGGGCCGGAACAGGTCGTCAAAGTCCAGCTCAAAGCTATCCTCCGCCGCCTGGACCATGGCGGCCAAGAGGTCGCGCTTGCGCTCGACCTGTTCGCCCTGCAGCCGCTCGACAAAGTGCTGGACCTCTTCGCGGGTGGGGCTGGAGAGCTCGCCCAGGGGGCCTGCCACCCCGGACTCGTTCAGGGCCTCCAGCGCCCGTTCCAGCGCGCGGTCGAACTCGGTACTCATGCTCGTACTGCCTTTTATGCTAGTCTCGGCGGTGTGTACCCCGGGCGCCGTACCGCCGGGAGCGTCATGTGTCGTCGCACCGGCATCCCGTGGCGCTAGCCGATGTAGCGCATATAGTCCACCACAGTGATCACCACCATCAGCGCCAGGAGCAGCACCATGCCGATGGCGTGCACCAGGCCCTCCTTTTCGGGGGCCACGCGCTTGCCGCCGCGGAGGAACTCCAGGGCGATGAACACCAGCTTGCCACCATCCAGCGCCGGCAGGGGCAGCAGGTTCAGCAGGAACAGGTTGACGCTCAACGATGCGGCGAACTGCATCAGCCGCACGATGCCGGTCTCGGCCGCCTGGGCGGTCATGGTGTAGATGCCGATCACGCCGGTGAGCTGCAGGTCGAACTGCCGGCGGATGGCCGCCTGGATGGCCCACACGATGTTCTCCACGGTGATCGCCGTGGCGCGCAGGCCCATGGGCACCGCCTCCCACACGGGGTAGGAGCGCCGCGCAAAGGGCATGTGCAGCGAGATGCCCACCGCCCCCTCGTTCTCTGGAGCGTTCTCCCGCGGGGTGATGGTGACGGGCGCCAGGACCTCGCCCTCGCGCTCGATGACGAACTCGGTGGGCTGGCCCAGGCGCTCCTGGATGAGCGTCACGACCTCCTCGGAAGAGTCGATCGGCTCGCCGGCCACCTCGAGGATGTTATCGTAGGGCTGCAGGCCGGCTTCCTCCGCCGGCGAGCCGGGCGCCACCATCAGGACGCCGGCGCCCGGCTCGTCCACCTGCACCAGGGTGCCAAAGAGGTACGTGGCGCTAAAGAGCAGGAAAGCCAGGACGAGGTTCATCAGCGCGCCCGCCGAGTGCACCATGATCCGGGTCCAGCGGCCCTTGGAGGCCAGGCTGTCGGGCCCGGGGGAGGACTCGTCGGCCAGGCGCACAAAGCCGCCGATCGGCAGCCAGTTCAGCGAAATGGTGGTGCCCCGCCACGTGCCGAGGGTGGCCAGGCGCGGCGGGAAGCCAAAGCCGAACTCTTCGACCTTGACGCCCGCCAGCCGGGCCGCCAAAAAGTGGCCCAGCTCGTGGATAAAGACCAGCGAGCCAAAGACCACGACAAAGGCAATCGGTCCCGTCATTTTATGTACTCTCTATCTCGTCCCGGCCCCGCAGGGCGAATCCGGGACGCTATCGCCGGATCAGCGTACCCACCTGGAGCGTCTCGTCGCACAGGACGCGCTCGATGAGGCCCGGCTCGTGGGCGGAGATGAGCCGCACCGTGAGCCCCGGGATCTCGGCGACCAGGGCGCACAGGGTGCGCACCTTGTCCAGCATCCCGCCCGTCACGTCCACCCCGTGGGACGCCGACAGCCCGTCGGCCACCGCGCCCAGATCGCCCGCGCGGATCTCGGGAATGCGCCGGGCGTCGGCATCCCGCTGGGGATCGTGGGTGAACACGCCCGCGACCTCGCCGACCATCACGATGCGCCGGGGCGCCCGCCGCCGGGCCAAATAGGTCAGAATCTGCTCGGTGGAGACGATGGTACAGCCCCGCACCGCGTCCAGTGCCACGTCGCCATAGACCAACGGCACCAGCCGATGGGCGAGCAGGGTGTCCACCGGCTCGTCGGCCATCCACTCCAGCACGCCGTCGCGACAGCGGGCGGAGGCCGACGCCTGCAGCGACACGGCCGGCAGCCCGGCCTCTAGGAGTGCATCGGTCACCAGGCGGTTCAGCCGCCCGGCGGCCGCGCCGGTGGCCGCATAGCCGGTCCAGTCCTCGCCGCAGCCCTGGCGTACGCCGTACCGGGCGGCCTCGAAATGTCCAAAGGAGCCGCTGCCGTGCCCGAGCACCAGGTCCAGATCAGGGCGCGCCGCCCGGGCGGCGGCCAACTCCCGGGCCGCCCGGATGATGACCTCCATCCGCGGCGTATGGTCGCGGCGCTTGTCGGTGATCGCCGATCCGCCGAGCTTGAGGAACACCCGCTCACGCAAAGCGCACCTGCTCGTCTTCGACCTCCACCCACATGCCGGTATGCAGGCGACGGATGTCGATGCGGTCCACCATGGGGATGTCGGCCATGAGCGCGCCAACGGCGACGATCGCCTCGCTCTCGGCGTTCACGATGGCCGTCGGCGCACGCTCGGCCCGCGCCAGACGATAGATGGTATAGGACCCCACCGTGGAGCCCTTGCCCTGCGGGAACACCAGCACCCGCCCGGCCACCGACTCGCCCTCGAGGGGATGCCCCACCTCGACGATGACGCCGGTATCGGGATCCACCCCGCCCAAAAAGCCGATGGGACGGTCGCTGACCAGGGCCAACCCCTCGCCACGACCACGAACAATGGTTCGTCCCCTCATCGTCTCCATCTAGTGTACAACGGTCTCCCAGCGACCGCGAATCGCGGCCGCAATACAGGCTTCCAGGGCCCCAAACCGCACCCGCAGGCCGGCGTGCGGCAGGGCATAGGAGGCCATCTTGGCCGAGTTGGTGGCCAAGGTCCGATAGGGCAGTTCGCGCATCGGCGCGACGACCACGCAGCCGTCGGCGACCACCCGGCCGCCGGAGGCCTCGATGGCCTCCACCAACCCCTCGGCGGCGGCCCGGTCGCGCACCCCGCGGGCCACGGTGATCCACAGTGCCGCGGCGACGCGTCGGCCGCGCAGAAGGTCGGCCACGGCGCGTAGCTCACCGAGGGAGGCGTGGGGGCAGCCGATGACCACCAGGTCAATGTCCTGGATCGGGGCGTTCAGCGCGTCGATGGCCGGCTGCAGGGAATCGACCGTCAGGTCCTGGACGCCGGGGGGCAAGAGATCGTTCCGAATGCGCGCCTCTGGCGTGCAGCCCTCGACGTGGTAGAGGCCCACCGCCCCGCTGGAGGCCAGGGCCGCTCCCATGAGCTTGAGGACATCGTGGGTGGAGGACCCGACGACCGGCTCTCCGGCCACGGACGACGCCGTCACCGGGGGCAGGTCCAGCCCCTGAAAGTAGGGGACGCCGCCGCCCACCTGGCCGCCCACCCAATAGCCGAGGGCGGCGTACTCCCACGGCTCGCGCACGGGGCAGGTGACGCGCACGCGATGGGTGGCGCGCCGCGCCTCCTCGATGTGCAGCCCGTAGGCCGCCGTGCGCCCGCACACCGCCGCGGCCAGGGCGCTGGGGCCGCCCTCGCGATTGGTGCGCGCCCCGAGGACGGCGTTCGCATAGCACACGGCCGAGGACTCGCTCCAGGCAATGTGCTCTCCGTAGCCGGGCACGTTGCCCACCAGGTACGGGGTGCACGTGCAGGTGGGCGCGATGCCCATCCGCGTGTAGGCCGCGATCACCTCGCGCTGCCGGCGGGCAAAGGTCTCCGAGATGCCCATCTCGGCCCAGGCATCGAGGTCCATGCCGGCGGGGTTCAGCGTGGTGGGCACCCGCGCCCGGGCGCCCTGGTCCGCCCAGTCGCGCAGGAAATCGAGCCCCGCGTCGCCGAGGTTCCGGTAGGACACCCCGGCCACCTGCACGCTACCCACGGGCGCCAACCGCTCGGCGCCATAGATGCGCCCCAGCGTCACGACGATCTCCTTCGCCTTGCGCACGGCGGGCCCCTCGGCCCCCGCCAGCATGGCCTGTTCCTCGGGTTCCAGG
>LSQX01070824.1_pt1 | contig 10791 bp, 6 predicted proteins | sample 654561 | NCBI WGS metagenome assembly LSQX01 (sample SAMN04489861, study PRJNA283612) | anaerobic digester metagenome | isolation source: 4 biogas reactors fed with cattle manure at either 37C or 55C with and... | place: Denmark: Kongens Lyngby | collected 2014 | reverse complement strand
GATGCCACCAGGCCGTCCGCGATATCGGAAATAGCTTCGTTGACTGCTTGCAGAAGCGGAACCCCGTCATCGACCTTGTTGAAAACGGACACCTCCAGGAAAGGATCGGAAACGATAGCTTGCTGCGCCTCAAAGATGCTCGCGGCAGACCCTCCAAGCTCATCCGCGGCCTTGCGCTTGAGGGCTGTTGTAAGGAATGAGGTAGCGGCCACAGCCGCTGCCCACTTCTGGGTATCATCCCATCCGTGGCGATAGAGGACCGTCGTCGACTCGTGGCCTTCCAGGCCAGCGGGATCAGCCCGGGCAACGTCGGCTCGCGCCTCCGGCAAACGCCTGGGCCCAGACACTTTGACGGTCCCTATGCATATGCCGCCCGCAACAGGAATCCCTGAATACACACGTCTCATGGCTACAGCGCATCTCCCCGCCTAACTCGATCCTCCAAGATCTCGATCAGCACACGATCTACTTCCTTCATGCCCTCGACATTCAACCGGGCAACATTATTAGCAGTCCTCTCAATCGTGGTGTCCACAATACCTTGAGCGTCATTGATTCCGCTGTCGTTCACTGCTATTAGCGCAGCCAGATACGCCTCGCACGCCGCAGTTCCCACTCTCAGGGCACACGTGCCCTTTGCTCCATCACAGACGATGCCTGCAGTATTGGCCAGCACAAGTTGCATGGCGCAAGCCGAGTGCATCCAGTCTCCTCCTAGAAGGCACGCCATTCCGGCCGCTGCCCCTGCACCCGCCGCCACAGAACAACCGCAGAGCGGCGTAAGCCTTCCTGTCTTGCTACGGACAAAACTCGTTGAAAGCAGACTGACGGCTACAGCTCTGGCAATCTCCTCTCTTGGCTTCCCCATTGATTCACCAACGAGCGCAACTGGAATAATCGCCGTTATCCCCTGGTTACCGCTTCCTGCAGCACTCATCGTCGGCAGCTGAACCCCGGCCATTCTGGCATCAGAGGCTGCACTTGAGTAGGAACGTATCAGGAAAGCCAGGTCCTTCTCGATCTTCTCGTCCTTCATCAGGTTCCATATGGCCTTCCCCGCACCCAGCCCTGACCTGGATTCAGATTTCAGGCCGTACTCGGCGATGGCCATGTTCATCTCCACGCCCTGCATTACGTAGTCTACCTCATCAGGCCCTATCTCATCAGCGAGGCTGAGCAGAGTGGAATAATCGATCCCCTCCAGAAAATCAGCCGTCTCTGAACTCTCATCCGGGTCTGCCCCAGTCTCGGCCTCCTCACAAAAACCGTGAGCTCCGGGATCAGCACGCTCTCCCCTGGCGAACACAGCATTGCCGTCCACATCGACTCTGACAATATTCGAATGCTCGCCTTGTATGATGCAAGTAGCGGTCTGTGAACTTGACTCAACAGTAGCCTCTACGTACACCCCACTCCTGTTGGGCATACAAATCAGCTCTACGCGGCCTTCGCCGATCATGCCCCTGGCGACTGCAACATCCTGGGGAGTGCAATCACGCAGCACTTCCAGCCCGAGGTCGGCCTTGCCTGCTATGGCTCCCATGGCAGCCGCGAGCAAGTTTCCGGTTTCGCCGCCTGCGCCAGGCACTCCCACGTTCATCCCGTTCTTGTATATGCTGTCGCTTACACTTACACTTATGCGCTCTATGGACTCAGAACCCAACTCCTGCCTTGCCCGGGCTGCGGCCAGCGCGACCGCGCCGGGCTCCGTACAACCAAGTGCTGGAACAACTTCTCTGGCCAGAAACTCCTTCAAGGTTATCATTCCACACGTCCGCTCCAATCTGACGGTAATCCCGGCTAAGGGCTCTCGAAAACCCGTCCTGCCCACCAACGCCGTACAATTGGTTTATTCTTGAGTTGCACAGTGTTTCCCTCCAAACTCAAAGCCCCACTCTCAGGTTCTTCTGCAGTCATACAGAAGGCCAAGTAGACGTATTCTATGATCGACACTATGCATACTGCGTCGAGCAGGCACGCGGAGGCGTACGTCTGGCCAAGTCCAACACGGACGGAGGATATATGCGAAATGAAGCGAATTGATAATTCACACTACCCTGATAGGAGGCGAGTCTTCGTGACCGATATATTCGATAAGGTCGTAAAGGGAATAGGCACGAGTGTTGACGCCGTTGGGAGCAAGACGAAAGAGCTCTGGGACCTCACTAGAATCAGGTCCAGAATCAGCGACCTCAAAGCCGATAAGCGAAGGCTCTTTGAGGAATTAGGCGAGACCGCATACGAGATGCTGGTCAAGAGCGCCTTTAACTTCGAGAAGCTCAATGCCAAAGCGGCAGAAATAGCCAGGATAGATAAGGAGATCGCCGAGGCTGAAAAGGAGCTTGAGAAGGTTCGCGACACGGGAACGGCTGAAGAGAAGAAGCCCGAGGAGGCTGCACCCGGGGAGCCAGCCGACGCACCTGAAGTCTCTGTCACTCCCGAAGAGGCTTCCGAGGAAGTCGTGGAAGAGGAGCCAGAAGAAGCTCCTCTGGATGCTCCAAAATGCGAATGTGGCACATCGATAGTGCCCGGCGCGCGTTACTGCGTCTCCTGTGGGCGACCGGTATCTTCGGGATGCAAGTGCGAATAGCCGAACAGAATATATCGTAGGCGAAGCCATCTGTGCATGCTGCTGGGAGTGGACGTTCAACATGTACGATGCATTGAAATACCAGGAATAGTCCACTCCCAGGCCACAGACTTCTTTGCTCCCTTCCCCCGCGTACTCTCCCGCACAATTCGACCTTGCAAGGTCTATACTCGAGAGGTGTCATTAATGCGAAGAACTAAGATAGTGTGCACAATAGGGCCCGCCAGCGACGATCTGGATACGCTCAGAAACCTGGTTAAGGCAGGCATGGATGTTGCGCGTCTCAACTTCTCCCATGGAGTCCATAAAGAACATGCTGAAAGAATCCGCAACATAAGGCTGGTTGCCCGCGAGTACGAAAAACACATCCCTATCATGCTCGACACAAAAGGACCCGAGCTGAGAATCGGCACCTTCGAGTCAGGATCGATTACGCTTACCCGGGGCGACCTATTCACCATCACCACACAGCCTCTCTTGGGCAATTCCAGGACTGTGTCGGTCAACTACCCCGGCATGCCGATCCTTGTTACGCCAGGCGATAGACTTCTGCTCGATGACGGACAGCTAGAGATGGTAGTCCGTTCAGTCAAAGGACCTGCTATCGAATGTGAGGTCATAGTTGGAGGAATCCTCAGCAACCGAAAGCGGGTGTCGATCCCCGGACGACAAGTGGATCTTCCGACTCTATCAGCAGAAGACAAGAGGGACCTGGCCTTCGGTATAGAGCACGGAATCGATATTGTCGCCGCTTCCTTCATCCGAACGGCTTCGTCGGTGCAGGAAATCAAGTCCTTCGTCGAATCGCGCGGCGCATCCCTTCCTGTGATTGCAAAAATCGAGAGCAGAGAAGGGATTGAGAACATCGGCTCCATCCTCAGATTCGCAGACGGGTTGATGGTTGCCAGGGGCGACCTCGGCGTCGAACTTCCCGCAGAGGATGTTCCGATAATCCAAAAGCAGTTGATACAGAAGTGCCGCAGGGTCGGCAAACCAGTTATCACCGCCACTCAAATGCTGGACTCTATGATCAGAAATCCTCATCCCACCCGAGCCGAAGTCAGCGATGTAGCCAATGCCGTTCTGGACGGGACGGATGCCGTGATGCTCAGCGGAGAGACTGCCAGCGGCAAGTACCCTGTTGAGTCGGTGTCTACCATGGCCAGAGTTGTTGCGCGCACTGAGACTGCCGGGCATTTCACAGATATTCAGGTTCAACGCGGGGTAAGTGCATCAGTAACAACTACTGACGCTATAGGCTATGCCACGGTTCAAATCGCGACAGAATTGAGAGCTGCCGCTATCATCACATCAACCAAATCAGGATGGACAGCACGGATGATAGCCAAGCACAGGCCCAAAACTCCGATTGTGGCTGTTGCCACAGATGAACAGACTGCCAGGATCCTCAACCTGGTGTGGGGAGTCTATCCCGTGCAAGGGCATGACATTACCACAACTGACGAAATGATCACGACTGCTGTGGAAAAGGCGCAGGAAGCTGGCTTCGTCCGCAAGGGTGACACAGTAGTGATCACGGCCGGGGTTCCAGTAGGCATGTCAGGAACGACGAACCTCATCAAAGTGCATGAGGTGGCCGAATGACAAAGAGGGCCCCGAAAATGAGTCCGTCTGGCAGAGGGCAGGCCCAATAAGCAGGGCGCAACACCGTCTGCCCTTCCAGTCAGCGACTCTTGTCTGGAGCCCTCTCCTGAGAGGCTAGTCCTACACGGCTTATGCAGGCGACTAGCCGTCGATCCCGCTGGGACGTGTCAGATGATTGAGTGAAAGCACATGGTCAAGCTGCCCTTCCGAAAGCAGGCCTCTTTCCAGGATGATGCTTCTCACAGTCTTGCCAGTAGCCTGGGCCTCCTTGGCCACATCGGTAGCAACCTGGTACGTTAGATACGGAACCAGCGCTGTAACGACGCCGATGTTGGTCTCAACCATGGTGAGGCAGCGCTCCCTGTTCACCTCTATGCCAACTACACACCGGTCTGCAAAGGTTCTTGCCGCGTTCCCCAGTATGTCCGCAGACTGTAACAGGTTGAAAAGCAGCACTGGCATGAACACGTTCAACTCAAGCTGGCCTGCCTGGGCAGCCATGGTCACCGACAGGTCGTTGCCGAGGATCTGAAATGCGACCTGGTTCACAACTTCGGGTATTACCGGGTTGACCTTAGCAGGCATTATTGATGAACCGGGCTGCACGGGAGGAAGTAGCAGCTCGTGAAAGCCTGCTATCGGACCGGAGGCCAAGAGCCTCATGTCATTAGCTATCTTGCAGAGGTTGACGGCACACACTTTCATGCATGATGAGAGATTGGCGAACACATCCACGTTCTGTGTGCAGTCCACCAGGTCTTCTGCAGTCTGAAAAGGATAGCCGCTTATTTCTGAAAGCTTCTCGCAAACCAGGTGTATGAAACGTATATCCACATTCAACCCAGTGCCTACAGCCGTTCCTCCCAGATTGATGATGTGAAGATCCTCACTGGCCGCTTCAATCCTCTTCATATCGCGCCTGATCACCTTCGCCCAGGCCCCGAACTCCTGGCCTGCTGTAATCGGCACAGCATCTTGCAGATGGGTTCTTCCCATTTTCACGACATCCTTGAACTCATCCGACTTTGCCTCAAGCGCGTCTGCAAGCCTGTCCAATCCTCCAAGTGTACCCTTGAGCTGTGTGAGCAGACCAACCCGCGCCCCGGTGGGCACCGCGTCGTTGGTTGACTGCCCCATGTTAACATGATTCAAAGGACTTACCACAGAGTAGTCGCCCTTCACTCCACCAAGAATCTCTATCGCCCTATTGGCAAGAACCTCATTGACATTCATGTTGATCGAAGTTCCTGCTCCGCCTTGAATCGGATCCAGAATGAAACCACTGTCAAACTTTCCTGCCAGCGCATCATCTGCAGCCCTGGCTATGGCCTGGCCAATGTGGTTCGGAATCTGGCCCAGCTCGGCATGGGCCAGCGCAGTAGCCTTCTTGACCATGACGAGGCCACGGATAAGCGCTGGGTGCACCGAAAGCCCAGTGATTCTGAAGTTTTCTTGTCCGCGAAGAGTCTGTATTCCGTAGTACGCGTCGACGGGCACTTCTCTCTTACCAAGCGAGTCGGCTTCAATACGCATTCCGCCACGCGTAGATGCCCCTTGCTTCGACACAGCAACATCTCTGCCCTCATCTTCTGAAATAGCCCTTGTTCCGTCTTCATGACTTGCGACTGACATCACTGACGCTCCCTATCAAGCATTTTCGGCAACCAGTCCGCTGCCTCAGCCAGCCCCCACCACCCACCCTGCCAAGACCACTGTTTTATTGTACGAAGAGCAAGCCAGCCATCGGACGAGCCGTTTACTTGTTCCACTTTTTTTGCTGGAATCCTTCCGGAGTTTTTGCAAGATAGCGCCATACATGCAAATGGAGCAAATCTCCGCGAGGTCTTGCACAGTTCGCTTTTTATCATAATTATCCATAAATGGCAGGAATATGTACCGACAGTGTCGTATCTAGGGGTGTGCGGGCGGCGCAATAAGCCCACACGAGAATTGATTCTCAAACACTCATGACATTTCCAAATGTCGCTCGCGAGGGGGTGGTCAAGAACGACAAGCGTTACTGGAATTCCAATGTCGAGTTCAGGTTCTTGTCAGTATGGGCCATGAAATCATCACCATAGAAAGGGGAGCAATCGGCATATGGCCAAAAGCCACTGGCTAAAAACTCAGCGGATTGCCTTGCTCATCATCTCACTGGCTCTAAGCCTTGCAGTAATAGCCGGCGTGGCGCAAGGAGCGCCCACTGAATCACTGCGAGGAGGATGGCAGCGAGGCCCAGACGCATACCACCCAAGCAGGATAATCGTACGGTTCTCTGATGCCGTGTCTTCGGAAGCCGCAAGTCAATCCATCGCTGCTCTCGGATACTCCGTGGCGGAAATTGCGGACTTCGGAGCCAGCGCTAACTTCCCCCATGACTTGAGGATCGGCATAGTGGAACTTCCTGAGGGTGCAAGCCCTGATACAGCAATAGACAGGCTGGGCAGGGCGCCCGGCATACTCTACGCGGAGCGGGACTACATCCGCTACAAAGACCAGGTGTACGGTGATGCCCCGATTATCCCTAATGATCCCCAATTCAACAAGATGTGGGGCCTGCATAACGATAACTGCCAGTTCAAGGATCCCAGGATGTCAGGAGATCCTGTAGATGACGCCGACATAGACGCCCCGGAAGCATGGGGAATCTACACCGGATCTGAAGAAACATTAGTGGCCATCATAGACACAGGCTGCTATATCTACCATCCGGACCTTGCGCCAAATATCTGGGTCAACCCGGATGAAATCCCCGGCAACGGCGTCGATGACGACGGAAACGGGTACATCGATGACATCTGGGGATGGGACTGGTTCAATGGCGACAATTCCGTATGGGATCCGGGTGAACGTGACAGCTATGGATACCTCAATGACGAGCACGGAACGCACACGTCCGGTACCATCGGCGCTCTCACGAACAACGCCATGGGTGTCGCCGGCATCAACTGGAATATCAAGATCATGGTTCTCAAGTTCCTCGGCCCCGACGGAGGATACACCTCCGATGCTATTCTGGCTTTCAACTACGCGGCCAACAAGGGCGCGAAGGTCATAAGCTGCAGCTGGGGCGGAGGCGGCTACAACCAGGCGCTTAAGGACGCCATCGAAGCGACGCACGCCATCGTGTCGTGCGCCGCCGGCAACAGCGGAGACAACACCGACATTAACCCGCACTACCCATCTAGCTACGACAGTGACAATATCATATCCGTAGCTGCGATGATGCAGAACGACACCCCTTGTAACTACTCTGGCTGGTGGAGCACGTGCTGGGGTCCGACCAGCGTGGACCTGTACGCGCCGGGCGGATACATCCTTTCCACCATTCCGCCGGATCCTCCGCCAACAGAGCCTGGTGAGGCATACGATTTCTTCTACGGCACGTCCATGGCAACACCTCATGTATCAGGAGCGTCAGCCCTAGTACATTCGCTGCGGCCAGGCGTAGCGCTCTATCCAGGCGCGCCTGGGTGGACACCGGGAGAGCCGACAGTGAAGGACATCATCCTCGGCTCTGTTGATGTCAAACCTGCCTACGAGGGCAAAGTCGTAAGCAACGGCAGACTCAACCTCGGGGCAGCGATCCTCGAATTGGGCGGGCCCGTAATAACATCGATAGATGCCCAGCCCAGATTCGGCCCTCCGCCGCTTGAGGTCACATTCACAGCTTCTGCGATGTCGCCTGACGGCGAGATCGTGGATATGTGGTGGGACTTTGGCGACGGAAGCGAGCCGGTACATGAGTTCAATGCTGTCCATACGTATCAGGAGCAAGACGATTACACAGCCACGTTCCACGTGGTTGACGACGAAGGCCTGGAAGCGACGGCATCCCTCACAATCAAGGTCTTCTTCCCGCCCGAAATAGGCGTGGATCCAGATGAAATCCACGTTGACCTTTGGTGGGGAGAAGAAGAGACTCGCGAAGTCACCGTCAGCAACACGGGGCTTGGCGAGCTTGAGTACAGTGTAAACGTCATGCTGGTCGGGAAGCTGGATGCATCAGGCGAGGCCAGGCTGGGCCAGGGCGGGCCTGACGAGTATGGCTACTTCTGGCTCGACACCGATCAGCCCGGCATGGAGCCTCCTGAATGGGAAGACATAAGGCCCATAGGAACCCAGGTTACACTGGCAGACGACAATGGCGTCGTAGTCGACCTGCCGTTCGAGTTCCCGTTCTACGGTCAGAACAAATCGCAGATCGCAATATGTTCCAACGGGTATCTGACCTTCGGAAGCAGCCTCGGTGTGTGGACTAACGCCAATATCCCGAGTACCATGAACCCCAATGATCTGCTCGCGGTATTCTGGGATGACCTCACCCTGAGCTCGAGTGGAACCTGTCACTACTACGGCGACGATGAAGTCTTTGTAGTCCAGTATACCAACGTGCCCAGGCTGGGTAGCGGCGGTCCCTACACGTTCCAGGTGTGGCTTTCGCCCCAGGGCGTGATCATGTACCAATACCTGACGATGGCAGGCACGCGCCTGAACGAAGCCACCATCGGCATAGAGAACGCAACTGGCACAGTGGGGCTGCAAGTAGCATACAACGAGAACTACGTCCACGATGACATGGCTATCATGTTCCTCCCAGGATGGATCATCTCAAGCTCAACAGGAGGAACTATTGAGCCCGAAGAAAGCGACACATTCGATCTCATGTTCTTCGCCGACCACTTGCCGAAAGGCACGTGGAAGGCTGTAGTAGAGATCGAAAGCAACGACCCTGCGAACCCCAAGGTCGATTTGGAGACCTTCATGTTCGTAAGGTCGCGCATCAACCCAACAATTCGGTCTGCCACTGCCAACCCGTGGGCTGGAAGTGCCCCACTTGAAGTCCACTTTTCAGTGGATGCGTATGACCAAGACGGAATGGTCGTCGACGCCAGATGGGACTTCGGCGACGGCAGCCCAATCGTGAGCGGGACGTTCAACCCTGTCCACACCTATGCGGTAGAGGGAGAATACACCGCCACAGTTACTGTTACGGATGACGACGGGTTCGAGACCTCGGCAGATATCGCCATAGTCGTAGCCGACCTGCCTGAGGTCAGTGTCGACCCTGCTTCATTCAACCGGGTGATGCGAGCCCACAGGGAGCGCACCGAGACGCTAACGGTCACCAACACCGGAGAAGCGACACTCGAATTTGAGGCAACAGCCTACACGGCTGGGATCCCCTCTGAAGCCGGCGAACTCGATCCGTTTGGCGCAGGCGGTCCCGACGCCTTCGGCTACATGTGGCGTGACTCAGACGAACCGGGCGGACCGGTGTTCGACTGGGTTGAGATTAGCGGAATAGGCACAGAATTGCCTGTGTCTGGCGATGACTCCAGGGTTGTCGATCTTCCGTTCGACTTCCCCTTCTACGGAGACATCAAAACAGAGATCCGGATCTGTTCCGACGGTTATCTGACATTTGGCACAAAGGGGAATGCATATACCAACGTAGCGATACCCAATCCCGCTGAGCCAAACGACATGATGGCCGTCTACTGGGACGACCTTAACCCGCCCCAGGCGCCGGACGATGGCGGCGTTTTCTACTACTACGACGCAGTCAACAACAGATTCATAGTAGAATGGTGCAAACTGCCCAGGTACTACAACAACGGCCAGTACACGTTCCAGGCCATCCTGTATCCTGATGGCGGAATTGTGTATCAGTACCTCGATATGCAGTTTGCCAGTGCCACCTACGCGAAAGACGGCACTATCGGTATCGAGAATGCCACAGGCACTGACGGATTGCAGGTGCTTCACAACACAGAAGGCTACATGCATAACAACCTGGCCATAAGGATCAAGCCCATCAGCTGGATGTCAGTCTGGCCCACCGAGGGCGAGCTGGCGCCCGGCGAGAGCATGGATCTGGACGTTACCTTCGACCTAGCGTTGGTCGGATCAGGAACGTTAGACGGCGCAGTTGTACTCGACACTAATGATGTCCGAGCACCTAGAATGATAGTTCCCGTCCATATCCAGGTGATCCCGAACAACCCGCCTCAGATTACAGCATGCGCTGTCAATCCTGAGCAGGGGCCTCCTGGATCATCATTCCAATTCGTCGCAGCAGCACATGATCCAGATGGTTCAATAGTCGATAAACACTGGTCATTCGGCGACGGATCCCCCGATGTCCATAGCTACGTTGCAGATCACGTGTACACAACCGCAGGCGTGTATACAGCAACCTTCACAGCGGTAGATAACGATGGCTACGAAGTCACCGCCACAGTGAAAGTGACTGTCGCCGAAGCGGCCTCAGCAAGCTGGACTCCGGGACAGTTCGACTTTACAGTTGGCGGCGGCCAAACGGCAACAGGAATGCTAACTCTCTCCAACGTAGGGCCTGGGACCTTACTCTTCGGGATCGGAGAGTTCCCAAGCCTGGTGCAAATGCCGGAGAGACTGGTACTTCCTGAGGACATAAAGGATGCTGAAGCTCGGACGGCCTCAGAACTGTACGAAGCACATCCAAACCCTGAAAGATCAGAATGGCTGCCTGAAGACGTAGGTTCTGTGATCAAGAGCTGGATCTGCCCATCGCCCATAGGAGACCCATGGGGCGTCGGAGTGCTCTTCGACTC
>LSQX01057964.1_pt1 | contig 10791 bp, 3 predicted proteins | sample 654561 | NCBI WGS metagenome assembly LSQX01 (sample SAMN04489861, study PRJNA283612) | anaerobic digester metagenome | isolation source: 4 biogas reactors fed with cattle manure at either 37C or 55C with and... | place: Denmark: Kongens Lyngby | collected 2014 | reverse complement strand
GCTACAATCGTTTTGTTTCGGCCACAGTATCATCGGGGCTGGAAAAGGGTTATACCATTGGCGACGGTTTGGACGAAATGGACCGCATTGCCGCCAAAGTGCTGGACGAGAGTTTTCGTACCGCCCTCAAAGGAGAATCCAAAGAATTCAGAGAAAGTTCCTCCAGCCTGATGTTTGCCATGATCTTGGCTTTGATTATGATTTTCCTCGTTTTGGCCGCCCAGTTTGAAAGTTTCAAGGATCCTTTTGTTATCATGGTAACTGTGCCTTTGGCCCTGGCCGGTGCCCTGCTGTTTATGCATTTCGGGAACGTATCCATGAACATTTTCAGCCAGATTGGTATGATTATGCTTATAGGGCTGGTGGCCAAAAACGGCATTCTGATTGTGGAATTTGCCAATCAACGTCAGGCAGCCGGCATGGACAAACACGAGGCCATCCATTCGGCTTCGGTACAACGCCTGCGGCCGATTCTGATGACCAGCGTTTCGACCATATTGGGACTGCTGCCTTTGGTGTTTGCCGGCGGAGAAGGAGCCAACGGACGAATCGCCATGGGTGTGGCCGTAGTGGGGGGAATGTTGATTTCCACGTTGATGACTTTGTTTATAGTACCGGCCATTTACGATTATATTTCAACCGATATGAGTAAGAAAAAGATAGTAGCCGTTTTGACGGCATTTCTCCTGATCAGCCCCTCCGTTTCGCAGGCTCAGGATACATTGAGCCTGGAGCGTTGCCTGCAAATTGGGCTGGAATCCAATTACAATCTGCAACTGGTTAGCAACCAGGCCAGAATCTCGGCCAACAATGCGAGCAGAGGCAATGCCGGGCAACTGCCCGACCTCAGTTTAGGCGCGACCTACAGCGGCAGCATCCACGATAGTCAAACTCAATACAGCGATGGCACCGGCAGCTCACAGAGTAATTACGGTAGCAACAACCTCCATCTGGGACTGAACCTGAACTGGAGTATTTTTGAAGGATTCAGCATCAGAACCACTTACGCCAGGCTGCAGGAACTGAAAGCCATGGGCGAACTCAATGTCCGGTTAAGTCTGGAAGATTTCATAGCCAATCTCAGTGCAGAATACCAAAACCTGATTCGTCAAAAAATAAAATTGTCCAACCTGAAAACTTCGCTTGATCTGTCGCACGACCGCCTCTACATTGTTGAAGCCAGTTATGGCATCGGCGCTGCTTCCGGACTCGACTATCAACAGGCGCAAGTAGACTACAACGCAGACAACTCCGCTTATATCGCCCAACAGGAAATGGTAGAAAGAACCCGGCTCAACCTGAACCGTCTGATGGCACTGGAAGACGTAGAGCGGCACTACGATATTGCCGACAGCCTCATTGTTTTCGATACCGGGCTCAACAAAGCCAGCCTCTGGGAAGACGCTATGGAGCACAATACCCAATGGATGCTGGCTCTGAAAAACAAAACGATTTCGGAACTGGACTACCGCAAGGCCCAAAGCCGCAATTACCCTTACCTTCGCCTGAATGCCGGCTACGGCTATCGCCACAACTGGTACGACAACAGCGGTACCCTGAACCAAAGTCAACTGGGGCCCAATATCGGACTCAGCGCCGGCATCACCTTGTTCGACGGCATGAACCGCCGGCGGGAACAACGCAATGCCCTGATCGAAATCGAAAACAGGGATTTGATGCTCGAACAATTCAAAACCGCCCTAAAAGCCGATCTGGCCAACCTCTGGACGGCCTACACCAACAACATCAAATTGTGGGAAATCGAAAAGAACAACCAGGTAGTGGCTCAAAGCAATTTCGAAGTCGCTATGGAACGTTACCGGCTGAGGGAGCTCTCGGGCATAGAACTGCGCGAAGCACAAGTGAGTCTGCTCACGGCCGAAGAACGCTTACTCACAACCGAATACAATATCAAACTTTGTGAGATTTCGCTGCTGCAACTGAGCGGCAGGCTGCCGGAGTACTACCTGCCCTAAGGATCATTCCCCTATAGTCACCTTGGTGGTGCCTGAAACATTGGCCTGGTTACCGCCGCCATATACGTTGTTGATAATGTAGGCGCTTTTGCCCGTTTCGGTGGCAACGTTAACGGTGGTGTTACCGTAAACTGCCGCCTCATTTCCTCCTCCGTAAACATTGCCTATCTTGCCGAGCTCAAGAACAGGGCCTATGTAATCGGCGTGATTAGGATCATAAAGTTCGTTCCCGGGTTGGGAAAAGCCTTCAATGTAATCATAATGACCGTTTACCGAGCCTTCCACCATGTTTATGTTGATTTCGGGGCTGCCGTGAATTACGGCAGTACTTCCGAGTCCTCCTCCAAATACACTGCCTATCTCTGTAGCGGATACGATATTTAATACGGGATCATTATATAATTTTGTGCCTGAAGTCTTAAGAACAGGCTTGCCGTAAGCGTCTTTTAACACCTTCCCAAATTCATCGACCTCATAACCGTAAACCGAATAGGGAGCTCTGTTGCCGCCGCCGTAAAGTTCACCTATCTTAATAGGCAGACAGCCGCTCTCTTGAATTGTAACCGTGATAGAACCCAAAATTGCTCCAGATTCGTCGTTTCCGCCAAATATCTTGCTAAATGTGCCGCCTACAATATTCAGATTCACATCACCGGAGATATCGGCCTTCTTTGAACCTCCGTATATCTCATCCAGACCCTCAATACAGTTAAGTGTTATCTCCGATGTACCTGTCATATAAGCCTCATTGCCGGCACCGTAAACATTATCGACATTAAGAGCACATAAAGTCAGATTCTCATCGCCCAAAACAACATCTGCGCTCTTGGGTATATCGCCTTTGGTGTTGCTTCCTCCGAACACATTATGTATTGTTCCGCCCAAAACGGTTACAAGCGTGGTGCCTATTTTGTTGCCGGTTCCGTATGATATACCTCCGGATTTCAGGCCGACATCGGCGCCGGGATTCTCCATGCCACCCACCTTATCCTTGCCGTTACCGCCGCCAAACACATAGTCTATTTCAAAAGCGCCTTCAATCATGACTTCGGTAGCCGGTACCGGAGCCGCATTGCCGCCTCCGTAAACATATTCGATTGAGACATCGTCGCAACCATCAACCTCAACATAGGTGGGAGTGTTGGAATTTGTGGGATCATAGGCAGCAAGGTTTCCGCCTCCGTAAACACCCTGCACCTCATAGGTGCCTAAAGTATGCGCACCTCCGCCTATAGGAGTGGTAGCCAATACGGTTACTTTAACCGTGCCTTTCGGCGTGCCGTTTATGTTGTTACATCCGAATATGCGTCCGGAGACTGGAATTCTATCGTCACCTTCGCCCGTATATGATATGCCGAATGCCGCTCCGTTTAGCAATACTTCAACATTACCGTTCACTAAGGCCGCAGTCTCGGAATCACCCAATCCGCCGCCATAGGCATCGCCATATATCTTTCCTTTGTATAGGTACACTTTGGTGGTGTTGGAAGTACCGGTATTTACACTTCCCAGAGCCGAACCTCCATATACGTCACCATATATGGTAACGCCGGGAGTAGTCTGTCCGCTTGTGCCTACATATAAGTCAACATTGCCGCTTACTGTTGTATTCTTACCGAAGCCGCCTCCATGTATATAGCTCTTGCTGCCTGCGGTGCCTATTGTACCGCCCGTGAGCATCAGGTTAACATTGCCCCCTATGGTTCCGGTGACATTACAGCCTCCGTACACGCCATCGGAAATTGTTCCGTTTGATATGGTTATCCCGGTATTGCCGTTAACCCCGGCATTGTTTCCACCGCCGTACACAGCGCCGTCCATTGTGCCGCCACTGAGCGTCAATGTTGTATTACCTGTCACGAGTGCAGCATCGCCTCCGCCGAACACATCGGTAAATGTTCCGCCGCTTACAGTTACTGTAGTATTTCCCGTTACAGTTGCAGTTGCGCCTTTACCTCCGCCGAACAGCCGTGTGCCCGAACTGCCGGTAACTGCCGACACTATGGGACTGCCGGTCACGGGTGCAGCGTCACCTCCGCCGAATACATCTCCTCCTATAATGCCGCCCGTGAGGTTTACACGCGGGTTAGCGGTTACTGCGGCAGTCTGTCCAAGACCTCCGCCATAGACATTGCCTTCAATAGTTCCGCTTGTTATATTTACCTGAGGGTAGTTTCCCGAGTTGGAGTATGGGGCCATGTTGCCGCCTCCATATATATTGCCTGCCAGCAAGGCGCAACTATTCTCAGCGGCATCGTTAACATTGACTGTTACTGTTCCGCCTATTGCCCCATTTGTGTTACTGCCGCCGAATACATTGTCTATAGTGCCGCCGTAAATTTTGGTAAGAGCGTTACCGGTCACATTGGCAGCACTTAGAAGTCCGTTGCCTCCGCCGAATACATTGCCTATAGTGCCGCCATTGACGGTGACATTGGTGCCGGGTACGGATGCGGCGTTGCCTCCGCCATAGACCGACCCTATGCTGGCGGTGCAGTTATGAACGGTAACAAGGGGTGTGCTATACGTATAGTCAGCCCTGTTGCCGCCTCCGTAAACCGCATTGATTGCGTAGGTACTTTCCGATGGTGCAGCATCGGTTCCATATATATCTACCGTTACGGTGCGTTGCGGCTTACCGTTAATATTGTTAGCGCCATAGACGCTGCCTGACCCCTAGGCTGTGGTCTCCATTACACTGCCGCCATAGACTTTAACAGCCACGGGACCATTCACATCGGCCTCCGTAGTGGCATTGCCCAAACCGCCGCCGTAGAGTGAGCCGTAGATAACTCCTTTATTAAGGGTGACATACGTATGAAGCGTATTGGTACCTGATGTTCCGTTTACCTCTCCCAGCGCCGAGCCGCCATAGACATCGCCATATACGGTGACACCTCCTAAAGTCTGGCCGTTAGCACCTAAGGTAACATCTACATTGCCCGAAATAATGGTCTCTACTCCATATCCGCCGCCATGGATGTTGGCTGTTTGGGCTGTAGTGCCCACCTGGCCGCCATGAACATTAATGTTGACAGAACCGCTGAGAGTTCCCGTATAGTTACTGCCTCCATAGATGCCGCCGGCGCTGACCTCACCGCCTGTCATTCTGATGTTTACTGAACCTCCTCTGTTCTGACAGGCTCCTCCAAATACGCCGCCGATTATGGAACTTGAATAGCTGGTGCCGCTTACGCCACCGCTCACACCGCCGACTCTGCCGCCCGTGATATAAATGTTGGCTGTTTGTGTAGTCCTACAGAAGCCATACGAGCCTCCGCCATAGACACCACGCTCCACATATGCGTTGTCGGCTACAACTACATTTGTTCCTAGGGTTACCTCTCCTGAACTACTGGTCCCGCTGTATCCGCATCCTGCGCCAAATACATTGCCGCCAACAGCACGGTTGATGGGCGTGGTAGAGCCATTGCTATTTACTTGTGTATTGCCACCTACATACACATAGGACGGACCGTTCAATTCTCCTCTTGTATCTTGTGTTCCGTTAGCTCCGCCGGCAATCCAACCGTTAACAGTTCCTCCGGTAAAGACAAATATTCGGGCACCGGCAGCATTGGCAAATTGTGCCGCTCCATAAATAGAGCCTTTTACCAGGCCGCCCTTCATGCGTATAATAGTGCAGGGATCTGTCGGATTATTGTAGGTTCCCATTCCTCCGGCAATATTGAGCCACTCTCCACCCTGTATTTCCAGATATTTGTAACCTTCATCTCCTTCTCTGTTACTAAAGCCAAAGTAGTAGCTTTGATCTGCATCTCCCGACCCTACTTGCTGACTTGTGACAAATTTTCCGCTCTTGGAATAGACTCGACAGACCTCCTGTCCCGAAGAAGCTCTTACATCAATTGATTGTGCTATATATAGGGCATTGGTAAATTCCAGATTATTGTTATTGGATGTTGCCCGATCGTAATCACACCCAAAGGTTACCCATTGTTTGGTAAGGCGTCCGGAAGAGAGTGATGTTCCAAAATTATAAAAATCTTGGAATCTTCCGCTTTCAACCTTAAGTATCTGATCTACAGATTCATTTGAGGAAGTTCCATACAATCTGCGGAGAGTTCCACCCATTACCATGCCGCGACCGAAAGTAAAATTGCGGCCTCTAAGATTAATATTTCCGCCCGGATTCCATTCAGCAAACTCTATCTTTGTGGTGTTTGCACTGCCTGCAACGGGGGTAATGGTTGTGGTGGACATCGTATATATGTTTCTGTAATCAGCGCTGCCATCGGGCTCTACCATCATAATGGTAACAGGAGAGTTACAGGTAATAGTTCTCCTATGATTGCACTGTATGATAAGTATATTGGTTTCGTAGGTTCCACCGGATACTGAATAAGTGACATAATCATTTCTATTTGTTATTGTGGTGACATTGTTCAAAGTTACCCATGTTGCCTCGAATACAATCTCGGCCGAGGTGCAGTTGACGCTGGGATAGGGCAGATTGACAAAGGTGATATCATGGTCAAGAGGCAGTGTCTGACCATTGCTGTAACCTTGAATATATTCACCGCCGCTGACAATCCTCCATCCGCCGAAACCCATACCTGTGGGACGTTTACTGAAGGGGTTGGAGATAACGGTGTAGGGATACTGACCGACAGTGGTGCCCTCCTCTAAAGTGGTATAATAGACAAATATTTTTTGAGACTCGTCAATGGATACCTCACCACCATTGGCATTGTAGGTAATCTTTACATTGCGTGGGTTGGGAGAGTATAACTTTCCCAAATAGTTGGTGTTATAGCTGCCACCGTCAGCTTCGGCCGGCACTCCGGCATAATATGTCCAAGTGTGGTCTTCGTAGTCGTTGAGGATTACGGTGTCTCCAACTATTTCAGCCTTTACTCCCAAGGAAAAAAAGAGCATCATCACGGCCGCCGCCGATTTCAGAGTAAGATTGAGCACGGAGGTCTTGATCTTGAGTCTGCGAGTGCAAAGGGAGATAATCGACGTTTTTCTCATATCTTGGTTTCTATTTTTTTCGGTTTATTCTTTCTTTCATCACAACACGACTACCTTCCGGCGGTTGACAATGTAAACGCCACTGTTGCCGACCGTAATCGATTCCTTACTTCCGGGCTGCACGATTATTGAACCTGCCGGTTTACCCGTTAGCATGAATATATCCACTTTTACAGGCTCCTCAAGCGTGCTCTCAATCCAAATGGTGTGATCAACCACATAAATCGTGAGACCCTGGGTGCTTATCGTGTCGGCAATCGGACCGTCGTCGCCGGCATATCCGATGAAAAGCACATCGGCACGGGTTGAGGCGGACGATGGGGCGGGTAAAGCCGGTTCTACCGCCCTGAAGTAGGGACGGAACGGAACGGTAGTCGCTGCAGCGGTATTCTTGACAAACTTACTGCTCGGATGTTCGACTGCTCCGGAATTAAGCATATAGCCTTCATTGGCAGCCAAATTAACCGTCTGATAAGAACTGTTGAACCTATAACCGTCGTTTTCGACCGAGTTAAGATTGTAATCACTATCGGATACACCTATGCTTGCTTCGTTAACCGATACAAACGTGATGGTCTGCTTGGCAATCTTAGGTATATCGCCATAGGTGTTTTGTGCCTTGAATGTGCCACTTAGGTCAAATTCGTAGTAAGTCTCGCCCGGGAATCCTATCAAATAGGGTCTGCCAGCGGCAAAGAGCGGATAGTTGCTGTATTCGCGTGCAGTACGGTAATAGTCTTTGCCGACGTTTTCGGCGCCTTCGTAATGCTTGTACAAGTCGCTGTTCTTGTCCTTACGAGAGAATTTGCTGTAGTAATAATCCCAGAGGTAACTGTTGTCGACAATCTTTACGTCGGCTGTAGCGTCGGGGGCGGGAGAGCTGAAGATTCCGGTGAAAATATCGTTTTCGTGTTCATCATGACTGACGTTCACGCTGTTGAATTCACGCAGCCAGTACTCATGCCCAATATTACTGCCGCCATAAAAGTGGGTGATCTCACCCTTAGTCTGGGTGGTGACCAGATCGGCGGTAAAGGGAAGGCTTATGGTCTCCCAACCCTCGTTCAGATTCTTTATGTATCTGTCGGCAGTACCGTCGGGAGTACGCTGATACCACATATAATAATTTGCACCGAACTTGTAGCTGATGGGTGCGTTGAAGTTCTGTTTGTCAACCAGATAGTGGTTGCGGTCTGCAATGTATGCGCCGTCTTTCAGTGTTACAAGGTGTCCCTTAACGACTGCGGCATTGGCAGGAACAGCTACGGTGCTGTAGGTGCTGTTATAGGTGAATGTGGCTTCAGGCAGATTGGTTGTCAGCACTGTAAATGTAGCCGATTCACTCTCTTTAGCATAGACCAGCAGGTTACGAGTCAGTCCGTCGGTTATGAAACCGGAAAGACTGCTGTAATCGAGTATCGGGGCAAAGAATCGGTTTTGGTCGGTGCCATTGGTAGAACTGTTGTCATTATATCCTGTAAAGTCAATGGCAGTCAGATCTTTATAGACATCTGCCCCGTTGTAACTGCTCTTGAATCCTGCATGTCTGTTAAAATAGACCTGACTCATGGAGCTGTTTCCATAGTAGCCCGGAGCACGGTTTACCCTGTTACCGGTCAGACCGCTCACAATCATCCCGTCAGTCGAGTTCCGAATAATGGCCTTGGGAGCTTCATTGTGTGTGCCGGCGCCGGGCACAATACCGTAAGTCAGTTTCTGACCGAAGTAGATATAATCGTCCGGATAGATGGGGGCAAAATCGTCTCCATTGTAAGAGCGGATATCCGCCTCTGTCGGTATCGTACCATCGGCAAATGTGAAGTCGATATTACCGAAACGTTCCTCGACATACATCTCATAACTGTCGGGATAATAAGAACTGCTCGTCGTCTTTCCTTCAACGCCCACATCCTCTCTCTTCCAGTAGTCGTAGCTTACTTTTGCGCCGCCGGGCACATTCAAGTCATAGTAACGTTTGTTAAGATAGTAGCTGTTCAGATTATATGCAACCTCGCCGTTAAGGAACGACTTTAACGGCTTGCTTATGGCACTGCCGGCGGCAAAGGTGTTGGTCTCGGGATAGTAACTATTGTGGATTATACCCGTACCCATAACGGCTTTGGTATTTATGGAATCGACATTTCCTGTAGTCATAACCCAGCAGTTCCAGGCTGTGCCGCCATGATCGGCAATACCCGAACCGGTGAATGAACCGCTGACACCGAGATTGTAAACCGGACCGCAGAGATAGTTGAACAGCGAGTGATCCAGACCGCTGATGGTATAACCATCGCCGTGCAAGGTGCCACTGAAACAGTTACCATTTTCACCTATCGAATTCCATGTAGTGGTGTGGTTTATGTTGCCGTCGAGTATGAAATCTATGTTTTCGCAGTTTCCTATATTCTCAAAACCTTCGTTTCCGCCCTTGGTAAGATTATAGAATGCTGCGAGGCTGTCGAGTTCGGCAGCAGTTCTGATATATACCTTTGGAGCACGTTTACCTGCCGGCAGTGCTTCGTTAAGGTACATATAGTCGTGTACGGTATGAGTTGTGCCTAAAGTGTCGGTCTCATTATGGGTACTAGCCATTACATTGGCCATACGATGATAGTTGGCAATAGAAAACTTCACGGGGTTGGAATACGTCTTACCCAGATATGACTTGGCATAGTATGCGAGCCAGTAGCCGTCCTCATACCAGTATACAGGCGTCCTGTTACTTATAAAATCAGAACCGTTCTTATGGCTGATGGCATCTTGCTCATTACTGAAAATTTCCCATCCGCCACCAAGAATTTCGAAAGCACCTTTGCTTACCGTAGGTTTGTTGAGTCCTACAACGTCACCTGGCAGTACTGTAGCCGGCGGCAGCAGTTCGCCGATTGTGGGAACACCGCTTTCAAAATGGATCAGTATATTGACGATGTGACGTTCAAGTACTGTTTCATACGATGTGCCGCTCTCATCGCTTTCAATATATTCATACAGATAGGTTACGGTTATAATCTTGTCCTCAGATAACTGGTTAATGTCAATCTCACGCGCTACATAGAAGGTTGTTGTCTCAGTGGGAATCACACCGTTTATGCTGAAGTTCTTTTGCTCGTTTATGAGATGAGCATATTCAGTATCGACAATTATTGTGCCGACAGTGATATTATCGTCCGGATTATATGTAATAGAGTCTATATCTGTTATGCCCGTTTTGGCAGTATAGGGTCTGGCGCAGAAATAGTATCTCCTGATGTCCGACCCTAAAGGCAAACCGGGAAGAGTGTTCTTATGTACAAGGCTGACATTGTTTTTATTCTCTTGACTGAGAATGTTATATCTGCTCTCTTCAATCTTTTGTCCTACGGTGTACCAGTCGTTGCCAACTTGGAAATCATTGTTTACAATATAGTAAATTTTGTCATCGGGATCATTCCCGCTAACTACAATAGGAGCAAAATGGAACTGCTCGTTTGTCAGTTTCTCATATTCCGTATTGATAAGAATATCATCTGTCTGAAGCTGATCGGTTAATATGGGCAGGCCGTTACGGGTGACGTTCACGCTCTCCAGCAGATCAAGTGCTGTAATACCTGTATAGGTTGCCGAATAGTCTAAGGATTGACGTTCTGCGTACGGAATCTGCTGCGTTATTCCGTGACCTTCACCCTGATATGCAAGCATACCGGGATAGCTGTTGACGGTTGGCAGAAAGTCTTCAGACTGTATGTCTTCAAACTTATGTTTACCAATAAGGCTTAAGTGTTTTATTTTACAAACATAGTGAAATTGTTTCATATTTTTGTTTTTTAAGTCATCATTATTT
>LSQX01393119.1_pt1 | contig 10792 bp, 11 predicted proteins | sample 654561 | NCBI WGS metagenome assembly LSQX01 (sample SAMN04489861, study PRJNA283612) | anaerobic digester metagenome | isolation source: 4 biogas reactors fed with cattle manure at either 37C or 55C with and... | place: Denmark: Kongens Lyngby | collected 2014 | reverse complement strand
ATCTGCATCAGTCGCGGTCTCGAGCTTCTGTCGGAACTCATCCAACGCGCTCCGTCTTGCCATCGCGTCACCTCAATACTCATACCGGATTCCCGGTTTTGCTCTGATCGCCGTGCACTGACACATATCCTCGAACCCGGCCAGAGACTCATACGAACGAGCCAGATGGTATGCATGCGAGTCTTGCCGAGATCGATGCGCCTTGATGAACGGGGTATCCCGTCCTCCTTTCATCCGCGTTGCAAGAGCGTTCATGGTGACCAGATGCCGGTCAAGCGCATCTTCCGCAAGCCGCAACGCCCGTGCCGCTTTCGCAGCGTCACATTCTCGTGCCGCCTGCTCTGCAAGCGTCAGATGGTTCCGGCACGCCTCTTCGAGTTCGTCGAGCCGACGCCTCATGAACGTGTCGGGAACCTTCCGAAAGTCCCGCGAGAAGACAGTCATCCTATTCTACCCCTTCCTGCACCGGCACCCCGACGCCCGGAACTCATTCGGCGCTGCCGATACGAACGCAAGCAGATCGTGCATTTCCAGGTCGAGATCGACCATATCCTCCGACTTGATGCCACGAACGTTTCTGGCGTGCCGCCCCACAACTCTACGGTGGTGGTCGACCATCCACGAGTTATAGATTGCGCCCGGCGCGTCGCAGTTCTGGATATCGGTATCCAGCCGCTGTGCGTGCTCCCATGCCTTTTCGAGGTTCGCAGCAATCGCGGGATCCGCCTTCCGAATCCGATTGGGGTCAACCCGGCGTTTGATATCAGAGATTCTCATGAATTGAAGATTAAAACCGGAAGATAAAAAGGTTGTGGAAAGATGAGTCCGCTCATCTGTTCTTAGGCTTGTCGGAAAACTGACACGAACACCGCTTGCCGAACTCGTCTGGAGAACTCAGGATATACTGGTATGTCTCTTCCAGTTCTTTCAGAATCTCGTGCTGCTCTTCGGTGGTCATGGTCTTCCGCATCGCGGCCTGCCCCTTCGGATCGAACACCTGATTCCGGAGCCGACCCTGTCCAATCAGACCAAGCAAGGCGTGGTTCATCGCTTCCACACCGTCGCACGCCTGAACCGCGTCGTGGAGTTTATCCGCGTGATATCTGATGATATCAAGATCGCTCCCCATCACGTAGTCCGCCTTCCGGAACTTCGCCAGAATATCTTTCGACCGTCGAATGTTCTCGTATTTCATCTCCATCACCTCCGTTCGCAGCGGCACCGCCCATGGAACCGCTCCCCGACATTCTCGATATACTCGCGAGATCGGGTCGCCTCGGCACGGATATCCTTCAGGAGCCGCTTGTTCTCAGGCCGCATCAGTTCGGAATACGGGTTGAGAAGTTCGTCCCGGACGAGTTCCACCAGGTCGACCGACTTCGATATCTGCCGCATTCCACCCCGGATGTCGCACCGGGTCAATGCGATATCGATATCCTGGATCGAGTCTCGCATGTCTTTCAGAAGAGAGTATACGCCTGGGCTGCTTCGGCGCAACTGCTTCATATCGATGTCCGAATGGATGCTCCACGACGTTGTGATTTCTTCCATGATGGGAAGTCGCGGAAGGAGGTTAAAAAAGTTACGTGACCGGAGCGCCCCGGTAGAGCTGCAGATAGTGCTGATATAACTCGCGTACGCTCACGCTTTTCAGGTTTCCGTCCTCGCCCCGCACGACAACCCACAAGACGCCCCCGGATATCAGCATCTTCGTGCAGATGAAGCACGGAAGGGGCGGTGCCGGTTTCCCGTTCGCAACATCGACCCCCGCCACGTAGAGCACACATCCTCGAGCAGCCTTCCCAGCCTGCACGAGAGCGTTCTGTTCCGCATGTACGCCCTTGCAGAGTTCCGCCCGTTCCCCGATCCCGGCACCGACCTTGTCGCGAGGACAGGCTCCTATGTCGGTGCAGTGCGCCATTTTCGGGGGTGCCCCATTGTAACCCGTCGCCACGACAGTCCCGTATCCATCCACCAACACCGCCCCGTAGCGACGCCGCAAACAGGTGCTCCTGGCAGCACATGCCAACGCGATCGCCATGAAGGTCTCGTCCTTGGAAGGCCGGTCTCCAATCGCCATCACGCACCCCCGACCGGATCTCTCCGTCCAAACCCGTAGTCTGTAGTCATTCGCCGCTTCTTTTCAGCAATCGTCTCTTCTCGCTTCGTTTCTGTGTTCATGACTTATTCCTCCTTTACCTGGATGCAATCCCCATACGTATCCATATAGGTCTGATACCGCTCTTCCGAATGCTTCCGCAGGAACCGCCCCGAATCGATGAAATCCACGATGAACGCCATCTCCTTCCCGTCAGCCGTACGCAAGGCACGACCGACTTTTTGCACAAGAGCGACGTTCGATTTCATGCCGCTCGCGTTGATCAGGCATCCGATCGCAGGGATATCCGCCCCTTCCTTCAGGAGCGTTCCGACCAGGACGAGCACCTTTCCTTCCTTGAACCGCTTGATAATCTTCTGCCGCTCATCAGACGGCTGTTTCCCGCACAGGTATGCCACCTGTCCCGGCCCGAACTCCGGCACCAGCGCGTAGTAGAGGATCTTCAGGTGATCGATCCGTTCTACATGGACATACGTCTGAATCCCGTTCGAAGCGTAATATGCCGCGTCTTCCACGATCATGTCGTTCCGATCGTCGTTCCCCACGATGCCGACATCGTATTCCTTGGGCCAGCCGAGCGAGAAAAACTGAGAATCTCCCGCAGGGACGTGATGAAGATGCAGCATCGGTTTTGCGAGATATCCTCTCCGGATGAGATCGCACGGCGTGATGTTGGACGTGATCTCTCCCACTGCAGCGAAGATCTTGAGATCTTTGTTGTCAATGCGACGAGGGGTGGCACTGTTGTGAACCAACAGCGTGTTTCCAAAGAACGTCCCTCCGCGAACCGAGATGTCATAGACCATGTCGTGATCAGCAGGTACCGGTTCCACCGACGTGCATTTTATGAAACTCACATTTGCGTCAACCAACCACTGAAGATCCGTTCTCCCGGTCGCATCAATTACCTTCTGGAACTTTGACTTCAAGAGCGTCTGCATTCGATAATCCGGGTCGCGCATTCGCACAGACATGCGAATCCGCTTGAGTTCCCCGACCATCGGTATACACGGCTCCCAGTCTTTTTGAACGATACCGTCTGCGGAACCATGCCTACGAGTAATCGGGGTGAAATACACCATGTACGAGGTATACTCACCAGTCATGTGAGGAAGACCGCCACCCGCAATTCGAGTGTAACATCCAGGAGAATACCCAATTGATGTCAACATGAACGACAATTCATCTACCATTCGAGGATTTGACGTCGAGATGTAAATCGTGCCGCGATTTCCACGATTGGGGAGCGAACCATCTCCGAGTACGTACCCGTTGATGTAATCTCGGTACAGAGCAGGATTCGAGATGACAACCTGCGGCGTCCGCTTATTAAGCCCAGATGAACATCCCATTGCCGCTAGGATGCGAACGAGAGCAACCGAATCTACTTTTATCGTCCTCCCCTTCATATTCACATGACTTTTATCGCCGCGCTTCGTCACTTTCACGTTATCGGTGAGTTTTGAAATGATGTCAACGAATCGAGATATCTCCCCAGCATCGTCACTCGTGTAGAACGAAACTCGGCGCCCACGTCCCGTGGTTCCTTCGTCCAGACACCCATCTGCGTTGAACAACCCAAGGAACGTCGCCAGATCGGATCCCCGCACCAGGGGGGTCACAGCACCAGCATGCTTGTGAGCCACGATCGATTTTAAGTCCCATCCAGTCAACCCAATTTCCCTTGCCGCCCATACCGGGAGACATCGCGCGTTCTTCCAAACATAGCGCGCTTTGGGATTCCCGAGGGATCTCTCGTAGATAGGATCGAACGAGACATGATCCTTAACGTAGACGTAGTGATTCGGATCGGCATACTCCAGTAAATCGATCATTACGTCTTCCCCAATCACTTCTTGTCCGCATAACCGAATCAGATAATCAGACGACGTGATTTCGGTCGGTGCTTTCTCGACAATCGCGATCTTTTCCGAATCAAACACCATGATCGAGTGATCTTCGGTGACCCTAACCTGTGTTGAGTACGCGCCAGATACCCGATACATCTGTTTCGAACCGAGATTCATGCCCCACACGTTCTCAATTCTTCCCCACGACACCCGCCCGTTTTCGTCCGAGTATAACGTCTCCATTTCGCGATCGCCTCCGTCCCACAATTTGGACACTTCCACGATTGGCAAGTAACGAATCTCGCCACTTGACAACCTGACAGGAATCATGGTGTCTGGAGATACACTCAATCCCATTCTCGCTCGTGCGGTGCACCGCATCGAAACGGAGTAAGTTGTATCTGCTGGCGCACGATGACACTCATCGACGCAGAGCATTCCGAATTCTAGCGCATCAATCTCCCGCTTTTTGATCATCGAGGCAAGAGTCTGCGTCATGGCTACCGTAATGGGTTCCCATCTCCGCCGACCATCCCCCAGGACACCGCATTCCACCCCGAGATGCTTCTCGATCTCCTTCTCCCACTGCACCAGAAGTTCTTTCGTGTGCACGAGAATCAGAGTCGTGACGTTCATCATCTCGATGATCTTCAGGGCAATCAGCGTCTTCCCGGCCCCGGTTGGCAGCGAGACGATTCCCCCGTTGGCCTTTAGGATAGCATCGACCGCGTCCTGCTGATAGTCTCGCAACACAACGTCAGATACCCAGTCGACATCCACCGGTAGATATTCCCGCTTCGCCGCAGGTTTTACCACATAGTTGAGTCCGAATATCTTGAGCACCCGAGCAACGCGAGATTTCAACCCGGCTGGATAATAGCACGCCTTTCCGCTCTTGGTCATCTGGAAGAGCTGCACCCTCCCATCCCATTCTTTCGACTGATATGCATCCGTCCGCTCGTAGTTCGCAGGATAGAACGACAACTCCCGGTCAAGCGCCGTCAGGACATGATCCGGGAGGTCGGCGTAGAGGAAGTGGTAAGGGAGATCGCTCCCCTCAGCAATGACGACATCTGGTTTTTTTCCCATGCTCTTGCTCACCAGTCCAGGGCCTTCGAGAGGTTATCCAACCGCCTCTCTGAGAACCCTTCTTCGGGACTCCCTTTGTCCGCAGCAGGTTTGCTCGCCTTTCGGATCGTCGCGGATACCGGAGATGGAAGGTTCTGTCCCGGTTCGCTATCATCGAGCGGGGTTCCCGGCTCTTCCTCATCGACTCGCGTGATCTTGTTCTGCATGACCCCGCCGATATCGAATTTATCGATGCCGAGCGCCGTCGCAAGAGCACGCTTCTTCGCCCGAGTTGCCGCGAACCGATAGTATGCCCCCCGTTCGAAAACCTTCGTCTCCCCGGAGTTTGCTTCCCCGAAATCTTCCGCGACAATCTCCCGACCATCGATATCGAGCACGACCCGGCACTTCACGGCAGCATAGAGCATTGCCCCCTGCTGCCCGAAGGCTACCGTCTCGAACGTGATCGACTTGATATACGGTTGCGCGACCCTCAGATACCCAATCGCAATGAGATCCGGCTGCGGATCTTTCTTCCCGTAAAGGTAGTAGTAGAGCGGCTGCTCCTCGTGGAGATCAATCGCCCGGTTCAAAACAAGGGAATGAGTCCTGTTGGATGCCACCGGACTCGCCTCACACCTTCGCCTTGTTCTTCTTCGCCTTCTTCTTCACGTATTCCGACAGGATGACCTCGAACACCTCGAACGACATCGCGTCCTTATACTTCTCGTTCCAGATTTCCTCCGCGTTCAGTTTGCTGGGCGATACCCCGGACACCATACAGACGGCTTCCAGATACCGCTCGACCGCATCAGCCGTCACCGTAGGGGTAGCATCCCCGCCTTCTGGCTCCGCCTCGTCGACTGCTGCCTCATCGACGGTCGCTTCCTCCTCCGCATCTCCTCCGAAATCAAGCGATGCCTGTTCCGGCTCCGGTTCCTCCGGGATATCGTCTCCCGATCGCCGGTTCTTGATCGACGGCACGTATCCAGTCTCATCGGCGGTCTGGATCAGCGTGCACGCATCGACGTTGATGTAGATCTTGTCATGCTTCGGGTCGAAACTCGATACTCGTCCGACGGCCACGACTTCCCGGCCACGCAGGATATCTCCGATCTGTTTCGCCTGCTCGTTCGGATCCTCGTCGACGGTCATCGCATACTGGCACGCTCCGTCGATATCGGGAACCGATATGGTCGGAGCGGCGTTCTTCATGCGCTGCAAGGTGATCGAAACATATACCGGCACCAGGAGCCCCCCGATGCTGACATCTTCTCCCTGCAGCCGGAGCCGGACTACCGGGCTCTCGACCGGGGTCTTCCTCTGGTTCGCCTGCCAGACAGTCTCTTCTCCATCCTGCTTCCCGTCTTTCCACTTCGGAACGGGGTTGACAAACTCGATCCTGCCCTTGACGACCACGATCTTCTTGTGATCGCTCTGCTCGATCTCGGCAGGAGTCTTCGCAATGGCGATGAGCCCCGTCACGAAGTCGTCGAACTTCACAGGAGCGTAGTTTTCCAGCGCGATGACGCTGTATGAGTCGTATTCCTCGTCGTAGAGGGCGGATATCGTCACGTTCGCAGGGACTGAAACGTCGACCTTCTTCCCATCCTTTTTGAGGGTCGTCCCGAACTGGGACACGTCGACATGACTTCCGTCCTTTCTCAGGATCGTGAACCGCACGGGTGCCTTGCTTCCATAGATATCCCTGATGCCCGCGAGGACGCCTTTGATATCGGTGCCGTTCGTCTTCTTATCGCGCTCTGCGATTGCCCGCCGGAGATCAGCGGCACCCTTCGTAACTGCCGTGTTGTACGTCAGGAACCCGAGTTTCTTGTGCTGATCGGTTGTCAGGATCGTCGCGGGATCGAGTTTGTATTTCGCTGCATCGGCCTTCAGGTTCTTATCCGAGGCCAGGACGTCCGCGAGCCACTTGGCGTGCCCGACGTCTTTCAGGGTCTTCTGTTCCGCTACTGCCATATAACTTCACCAATTCACCGGTCTTTTTCTTAACCATCGATTTCCGTAGTTCCGATGGCGCAGCGGGGGGTGAGTGACCACCGAGATCGTTCAAGTTGGGCTCAAGTCTCCGCAAGTCAGGATAGGATGCCAATGTATATATATCTTACCGTTCTACACCATAATATGATACGGAAAACTAGACGCGAGAGCAGACAGCCGATTCGGGTCGATCCCGTCAAGCTTCCCATCGATGTGATCTTTGCACGGAAGATGGATATCTCAAACAAGGTAACCATCCCATCAGAACTCCGGAACGCCATCGGGCTGAAACCAAGGGATTTCGTCCGGTTCAAACTCACGAACACCGAAACCGGCATGGAGATCGAGTTCGTCCAGCAGTTGGGCATCATCCCGACCCAGATCCGGGTCAAGGAAGACGTCAGGGAAGTCCTCGACCTCTACACCGGCAAATCGGCGTCGATGAACAAGCCGCTGCGCGTAGAAATCGTCTCGGTTCAGCGACCCGTCTACTCAGATGCGGAGGTTTCTGCATCTGAGGTTTTAGAAACCTACGATGCCCCGCAAGAGAGTCCGCGCGGGTGATAACCGATAACTATTATTTGGAGAACAAAGCATGTCTCATTACTATCCAGTCGACAACGTGGTGCTCCCCAGCGTCACGACCATCCTTAGCGATGTCTTGCCTGAAAGCCCCGCAATCGCCGCCTGGAGACGAAACCTCCGGAAACAGGGGGTTGATCCCGCCGCAATGCTGAGGAGATCGCAAATCGTCGGGACGATCACGCACTACAGGTGTCTGAACCCACTTGGGATAACACCCCTGCCGCTCCCGTTTTCGGAAATCGATGAGATAACGGAAGACATGCTCGATGATGTCAACATCGCGCAGGCCATGTGGGTGAACGATGCCTTACCACGGATCGATATCGGGTTCCCGCGACTTCGGGAGCAAACAATCGCAAATCCGCGCGAGAAGTATGCCGGGCAGTTCGATCTCTACTGCCCTGCGGCACGATATGATCCGGACACCGAGGAATGCCTTCCAGAACGCGCACAGACGCTCATCGACCTCAAGACCAGCAAGGCCGTTTACGAGACGCATCTGCTTCAGATCGGCGGTTACACCGCTGCGCTCCGAGAAAACGGCATGCGGGTCGACCAGGCCATCGTCGTCGCGCTGCATCCGAACGTCAAGAACAACCCTCACCTACAACCAGACATCCACTACGTTGTCGGAGAGGAACTCGAAGAATATGTGCGGAAATTCATCGAATACGCCAGAGAATTCCACAGAAAACACGAGGGAGAAGTCTTTGAGGCGAATTCATGATACAAGTGAGAAGAAGGGAGCCCCGTCAGGGGCCATCCCGAGCTCCAGCCGCAATGGTGCTCTTCTTCAACTGAGGGGGGTTTGTTCGTGATAAGGATCCAGTCGATTGAACAAACCACGGAGATCGTCTTGCAGAGTGACCCGTCAAAGGAGGCACAACATGCAGAATGATCCTGCCGTTAATAGAGATGGGATCAATGATTATTTAAACATTGCCCCTGCCGAGCGCATCGCACGACGCAAGGCACTGTTCGATATTCTCTACGCCCGCGTTACTGAAGCCTGGAACACATATCCATCATCCGAGAAGAAAAGTGCCTTCTGCCGCATCCGACCCTACCGGGAGTCGGAAGACCCAAAACATCGCGAGCACGGAAAGCGGATAGACGCCCCGAAATATCTGAACGATGACAAATCCGTCAACTTCGATACGGGAGCGTTTACCCGCGACTCGAGCCGCGCATATAGCTGGATCGAACGGAAGTATAACGTCGGGCTCTACTGCGGCACCAACGGCACCGGGAAGAATACCGGATCGCTTGCCATCATCGACTTCGACATGTCGTTCGTCGACCCCGACGAGGACGGGAGGCTCGCAGCACCCGAACAAGTCGTCCTGTCTGTCGTCAAGCAGACGTTCAGCTACCGGACGCGAAGCGGCGGGTTCCAATGCGTCGTCGTCAACGATATCGGACTGCAGAACTGCAACCTCATCTGGCAGGTCGACGTCGAGACCGGAGAAGAAGTCAGCGTCGGAGAGTTCAGGACGGAGCGCCAGTATGGGGTCTGCAACGGATGGGTCGACCCGGACGACGTCACCGAGCGGGATGGAAAGGTCAAAAAATCCCTGCCGACTGCTGACGGATGGTATGCCCCGGTCAGCGACGTCCCGATCATCCCCGTCAGCAAGCTCGTCCTCCCTGGCGGGTTCTCGTTCAAATCCATCACCGAAGCGAAGATATCGAGGCAGAAGAAAGATGGGTCGTCGTATACCATATCGCGGCGCACCCGTCTCTCGAAAGAAGAATTATCAGAGTTCGAGACCCGCCGCAAGGAGATCGCGCTCGAGATCAACCCGGTCGCCCTCCATAGCGAGTGGACGAAAGGTCTGATCCATCTTGACGAGATCTACAACCTCGACGGGATGAGCTTCCAGTATCTGCTGGAATACGACGACGATATCAAGAGTTTCTTCGAGACCCCGGCTGCACACGTCATCGATACTTCAGACAGCGCCATCGACTTCGTCGCGGAAGGACTCTTAGTCGACCGTGGGTTTTCGGATATCGATATCGCACGCATCATCTTCCAGGTATTCGGAGACCGACCATCGAAAGACGGGGGAAAGCGCGGCGATGTCAAGTATGCCAGGATCGACTATATCCCATCGGATCTGGCGAAAATACGGATCCAGAAGAGGAACCGTTCTCATCAAATCGACCCCTCGGATGAATCGGAACTCGGAGAACCCCTCTCGCAAGGGTTCTCTCCTCTCATCGAGTGGTCGAAAGAAGACGACCAATTTGTAAACATCATGCTCGACGCCGTCCCGGAAGAACTCGACGTAGCTGCCAACATCATCATGCTGAAAGGCTCCCCCAGAAGCTGGAAGTCCTACCGGGCACGGCACCACGCCTATACGCTCGGATCCGCCACATATGTCGTCCCGAAGCACGAGGTCGGCAAGGCACAATACGAGAAGATGGTACAGGAGACGGAAGGGACAGGTCTCACGATTGTATACCGTGCAGGAAAGAACCGGTGCTGCAACTTCCGGGACGATGCGGGACAGCATTCGTGCAAGACGTGTCCCTACCGACCCGTGAGCGAGACCGATGATGGCGGTATCCAGGTGCTCACGTATCAGAAGATGGCGAAGCGAAAACTCTACGAGATGCGGACGATGCACCCGGACGATTTCAAGGGCACGGAACCGGCGTTCTGCGTCTACTACCTCCTGAAATACGCAGAGGCGGATCTCACAGAGCATCCTGACGCAGACGATATGGAATTCTCGTTCGAGCCTGCAGATATCTGCATTACGGTGCCCCAGATTTATAATAACACGAATCCTGACGATATCAGCCTCGCGACCAGAGATCTCCTGATCCTCGACGAAGACCCCACGGTCACTGCATTAAAACCAAACGTGGTGCCGCTCTGCATGTTTGCCAGGGCGAGGGGGAAAGAATCGTTCCACGTCCCGCTCATCGACGAGGATTATGGGGATATGCTGGACAAGTTCGTCCGGGTGAAGAAAGCCCTTGCTGAGAAGAAGGGCACGAAAGTCGTAAAAGCGCTCCGTGGCATCTGCGATAACATCGAGACGCTCGTGAAAGACGTCAAGGTGTTCCGCGACAAGAAGGTGTGGGGAAAGAAAGCCGTAGCCGAGTTCATCGAAAGCGTCCAGGCGAAGATGTCCTTCTTCGGGGAATATTCCCC
>LSQX01060264.1_pt1 | contig 10792 bp, 8 predicted proteins | sample 654561 | NCBI WGS metagenome assembly LSQX01 (sample SAMN04489861, study PRJNA283612) | anaerobic digester metagenome | isolation source: 4 biogas reactors fed with cattle manure at either 37C or 55C with and... | place: Denmark: Kongens Lyngby | collected 2014 | reverse complement strand
CTGGGCACCCATCTTTTTGGGTGTGCCGAAGTAGCGACCGGGGAATTTTTCCTGGAACAAAGCCGCAGCTTCTGGTGCCACATCGGTGAGGTACTGGAACTTAGGCTTGGATTCCATGATTTGCATCAGCTCTTCTTCGTGGATCACCTCTTTACGGGCGGTATTGACCAGCACCCCGTTATCAGGCATCAGGGAAAGCAGAGCTGCGCCAATTGATTTCTTCGTTTTATCGTTCGATGGGATATGCAGTGAAATGTATTGGCAACTCCGGTAAAGTTCCTCAACTGAATCAACTGGTTTAACCCCAGCGGCACTGATCTCTTCCTGCGGAATGAACGGATCGGAGGCAGAAACTTCCATGCCAAACCCTTTAGCTATCATAGCCACATATTTGCCAACATAGCCAAATGCATGAATTCCGAGCTTCTTGCCGCGTAATTCAGTCCCGGCTTTGCCACTGAACTGAGCTCTGGCGTTGAACACCATCATACCAAAGGCCAGTTCTGCAACGGCATTGGAGTTCTGACCCGGGGTATTCATAGCAACGACACCCTTCTCGGTGGCGGCAGCCAGGTCGATATTGTCATAACCGGCTCCAGCTCTGACAACAATCTTTAGGTTGGGTGCGGCATTGAGTACTTCGCGTGTAACCAAATCGCTCCTGACAATCATGGCATCTGCCTGGCTAGCTGCCTCATAGAGCTGTTCAGGTGCGGTATATTTTTCAAGAAGCAGAAGGCCATAACCAGCTTTCTCCACCACTTCCCGGATACCTTTAACAGCGACCGGAGCAAATGGTTTCTCCGTAGCAACCAATACTTTTTTCATGACTAGGTGATGTTATTTAATAATGGATTTCTCAAATTCTCTCATCGTATCCACCAAAAGCTGAACGCTTTCGATCTCGAGTGCATTGTAGCAGGAAGCTCTGAATCCGCCAACCGAACGGTGGCCTTTGATTCCGGCTATGCCTTTTGATTTGGTGAGCTCCATAAAATCGGCCTCTTTGTCTTTGTATTCATCTTTCATCACAAAGCAGATATTCATGCGCGAGCGATCTTCTTTGGCTGCGGTGCCCACAAATACCTTGCTCTGGTCAATGGCATTGTAAAGCAGGTCGGCTTTGGCCTGAGCCCGGCGATCCATCTCCTTGAGTCCACCCATTTTTTTAACCCATCTCAGCACTTCCCTGACCGCAAAGATGGCCGTACAGGGTGGAGTGTTTTTCATGGATCCATTGTCGACATGAATCTGATATTTCAACATGGTCGGGATGTTAGTCCGGGTAACCTTTTCAAGCAAATCATTCCGGATGATAACAACCGTAACACCGGCCGGTCCCATGTTTTTCTGTGCTCCGCCATAGATCATGGCATATTTGGAGACATCCACTGGACGGCTCAGGATATCGGACGACATGTCAGCGATGAGCGGAACCGGGCAATCGATGTCTTTCAGGATTTCGGTACCCACAATCGTGTTATTCGTTGTGATATGGAAATAATCAGCATCCGACGGGATCGTGTAACCCTTTGGGATATAGCTAAAATTCTTGTCTTCGGAAGTAGCAACCACATCAACCTCTCCAAACAGTTTAGCCTCCTTTATGGCCCCTTTGGCCCAGGTACCGGTGTTCAGGTAGGCAGCTTTCTTATTCAAAAAGTTAAACGGTATCATCGCAAATTGAAGACTGGCACCACCACCAAGGAACAAAACTGAGTAGCCATCGGGAATCTCAAGAATCTCCTTGAAAAGGTCTATGGTTTCGTTAATTACAGCCTCAAAATCTTTGCTGCGATGGGATACTTCCATGATTGACATCCCGGTATTTTCAAGCTCTAAAACAGCTTTTGCAGTGTTTTCCCTGACTGAATCAGCCAGAACACAGGGACCAGCATTAAAAATATGTTTTCTCATAGTTCCAATATTTTGATGATTAATTATTTAAATCTTGACAAATGGCAATTTCACAATTTCGGCTTTCAGGTTTCTATTCCGAACTTGGATAAAGATTTCAGTACCGATTTTGGCATAAGCAGCACTCACATAACCCATTCCAATTCCCTGCTGCAGAACTGGCGACTGGGTTCCGGAGGTAACCTCACCAATGACTTCGCCCTCTGCGTTTACTATAGAGTAGTGTTGGCGGGGAATTCCTCGCTCTTTCATGATGAAACCGCGCAAACTCCGAGTGGGTTTAGTGGCCTTCTGATTTTCCAGAAAAGACCTGTCAATGAAGTTATTACCATCGACAAACTTGGTTATCCAGCCTAAACCTGCCTCAATGGGAGATGTTTCATCATTGATATCATGGCCATAAAGGCAGAATCCCATTTCTAACCTGAGGGTATCGCGTGCTCCAAGCCCAATGGGCTTAATCTCAAATTCGGCACCAGCCTCAAAAACAGCATTCCAAAGCTTTTCGGCATCCTCATTCGCACAATAGATCTCACATCCGCCTGATCCGGTGTAACCAGTAGTGGACAAAATCACTTCACCGATTCCGGCAAATGATAACTTTTTGAACGTGTAGTATTCCATATCGATGATACTCACATCAGTCAGCTTTTGCATAGCCTTAAGAGCCAGCGGGCCCTGAATGGCTAACTGAGCGATCTCATCTGATGCGTTATAGAGTTCACGCCCAACCTCCATACCCATTTCGCGGGCATGCCTGGCGCACCATTCCCAGTCTTTATCGATATTAGCAGCATTCACCACCAATAGATAAGTCTCATTATCAACTCGGTACACTAACAAATCATCCACAATACCCCCTTTACCATTAGGGAAGCAGGTGTACTGAATTTTTCCATCATGCAGGGCAGCCACATCATTGCTGGTAATCTTTTGTACCAAATCGAAGGCACGTGGTCCTTTTGCCCAGAACTCTCCCATGTGGGAGACATCAAACACACCAACTTTTTCACGAACATGCATATGTTCGTTATTAATACCTGAGTATTCGATCGGCATTAGGTAACCGGCGAACGGCTCCATGCGGGCGCCCAGTTGCTGGTGAAAATGGGTGAACGGAGTATGTTTCATATGTATGAAAAAGCCTATTATTGGGTTAGTTAATTTGTAAAGTTAGCTCATTTTGCCCTGATTTTCCATGATAAAAGTCTCCCTTGACCCACATTACAGGTCTGAACTCAGAGACTGATATTTACGTTGAGAGTTCTTTTGGCTGCTGACTAAAGGTGGTCTTCGAAATAGCGGGTAACGGTTCTCATCAAATGAATCCGGTCGCGGCCGCCAACGTTATGTTCATGTCGCGGATACACCATAAAATCCACCAGTTTACCCTCCGAAACAGCTTTTCTAAGAAAATCAAGGGAGTTTTGCATCACGACCACAGGGTCGATATCTCCGTGGATCAACATCAGTCGACCGCGAAGATTTCTCACCTTATTTAGCGTACTGGAGAGCTCAAAGCCATCCGGGTTTTCCTGAGGGGTGTCCATATAGCGCTCCCCGTACATCACTTCATAGTATTTCCAGTCGATCACCGGCCCTCCGGCCACACCAACCTGGAAAACATCGGGGTGATTCACCATCAAAGAAACCGTCATGAAACCGCCAAAGCTCCATCCATGTACTCCAATCCGTTCACGGTCAACATAAGGCAATGAGAAAAGATAATTGATTCCTTCGAGCTGATCGGCCATCTCAGCCTGCCCCAGGTTCCGGTGAATGACCTGTTCAAAATCGCGCCCTCGCGAATCGGAGCCCCGATTATCCAGGGTAAAAGCGATATATCCCTGCTGAGCCATATAATACTGCCATCCGGATGCTCCTCCTAACCACTGATTCATAACCAATTGGGCATGAGGACCGCCATAGACGTAAACCACTACCGGGTATTTCTTCGATGGATCAAAATCAGGAGGAAGAATCATGAATCCATGTAGATCGGTCTTCCGATCAGCTGCCTTGATCGTGAGGGGCTTATACTCACCCAGCTTCACATCCGCCAGCGGATTAGGTGCATCAAACAGTTGCCTAACCTCTTTACCTTTCTCATCGACTAGCAGAATACGGCGAGAAACAGAATAGTTTGAATAACTATCAATCAAGTATTTACCATCTGGACTGAGTTGTACAGAATGGTTTCCTGCATCCGGAGTGAGGCGGGTACGGGAGCCAGTCTGAACATCAACCCGGTAAAAGTGGCGTTCCAGTGGACTCACTTCCGTTGACATGATGTAGATATTGCGCCCTTTTTGATCCCAGCCGGCAAACCCGGTGACTACAAATTCTCCGGAAGTCAACTGCCGGATCATCTCCCCCTGGGTATTGTACAAATACAGGTGATCAAACCCGTCGCGCTCACTAAACCAAATAAACTGCTCAGGATTAGTTGGATTGAAGATCGGACCTCTAGAGGGCTCTACGTACTGGTCGGAGCGTTCCTCGAACAGGGTCAGAAGCTTCTGGCCAGTCTGGGCATCATACCGGTTAAGCATCATATGATTCTGTTCACGATTTAAAACAGCGATGTAAATATGACTGCCCGTAGGATCCCAGGTGATGTTGGTCAGATAACGCTCTTCATCAAAGGCGTTCTCCTCCACAAAGATCGTTTTACCTGTCTTTAAGTCATAGATTCCCAGGCTGATATACTCGCTCGGACCACCAGCCATAGGGTATCGGATCGGGGTGGGTTCTGCAGGAACTTTGCTCATATCCATGATGGGATAGAGTGGCACCTGGCGCTCATCTTTCCGATAGAAAGCCAACAGGTTACCCTCGGGCGACCAGAATAGTCCTCCGCTGATGCCAAACTCGTTTCTCGACACGGTTTGTCCGTTGAGAATACCATCTTCGGTATCGTTAGTAATCATGGTCTCCTGACCATTCTCATCATAAAGGAAGATATTGGCTCCTCGTGTAAAAGCCATCTTTTGGTTATCGGGAGAAAAGGTCAGATTTGCTGGACGTTCTGGCAATTTTATGGTACGAATTACCACCCCTTTCTTCCAGTCGTAATCCACAAATAGTTGCCCACTTCTGAACCGAAACTCACCACCAGGCATGACCTGCGGCAAAGCCAATCGTCTTAAGGGTTCCAAACCTGATTTCTCCAGAACCTGATTCAAATCTCCACGGGTGAACAAAACCGATTCTTTACCTTTTCGCACCTCGGTCGAGATCAACTCGTCATTTCTCACCTCAAGATATCCGCCTGCCGGGCCGCCCCAGATCAGGCGCGGTGCATTAGGATAAAAGCCAGCATGTGTTACGGCCTTTTCAATGGTAAGATCCTGTCCGGCTACCCCGCTAATAATCAGGTAGCTCAAAAGAACAATCAGAGCAATTCTTTTCATCTTGATGAATTATTTCGTGTTTGATATTTTACTTTCCGGCTGCCGGCATACACATCATAGCGCCGGAAACTACATTCAATTGAACCATTGAGCAACGGTATTCGTTTTGTCGGGTGGAGTCCGACAGCCTTCATGGCATCTGGATTTCCAGAAAAGATCCAGGCCTGATATCCACTGTAATGTTGTTTCAGGCGGTCGCCGATGGTTCGGTAAAGACCGGTGAGATTTTCAATTTTCAGGCGTTCGTTGTAGGGAGGGTTCATGATCGCGATACCACCACCAGTGGGGGGAACAAACTCCTCGATCGGAGACTGTACCAACTCAACTTTTTTATCAAGGAAAGCCCGATGCAGGCCATCGCGTGCTAGGAGGAGTGATTTTCCTGACTTATCCGATCCGATGATTTTGTGATTAAAGGCTCCGTTTTCATCACAGCTTTCGGCCACATCCGTAAAAAGATCCTCATCATAGTTCATCCATCTTTCGAATCCAAAAGATTTCCGGAACATTCCAGGGGGGATCTGATAGGCAATCAGAGCTCCTTCAATCAAGAAAGTGCCAGAACCACACATGGGGTCAACCAGATTCCCTTTACCCTTCCATCCCGCTAACATCAGGAGTCCAGCAGCCAACACCTCATTAACCGGTGCCATGTGAAGCGCCGAACGGTATCCTCTCTTGTGAAGACTAGCCCCGGAGCTGTCGAGGAGTACATTAACCTTGGCATCCTGGATGTGTAAGGAGATCCTCAGATCAGGGTTTTCCCGGTCAACATTGGGACGCTTCCGGAATCGGTCGCGGAATTGATCTACAACGGCGTCTTTTGTTCGCTGGGCAATAAACTGGCTATGAGAGAAATAATCAGAACTCAGGACACATTCTACAGCTATTGACATACTGGGTTCGAGGTAACGTGTCCAATCGATCTTTTGGATTCCGTTGTAGAGGTCAAAATCGTTCTTTGCAGTAAATGCGTCGACCTCCACCAGGACTTTCAGGGCGGTCCGTAAACGATAATTTGCAGCGTAAAGTGTTTTCAGGTCGCCCTCAAACCGGACTGCCCGATTTAGAATTTGGATATCCTGTACGCCAAGTTCTCTGATTTCCAAAGCCAGAACCTCTTCTAAGCCCTGAAATGTCTTGGCTACCATATAAAAACGCTTCTCCAGCATCTCTTCCATCCTCAATAGTGTTAAATAATTACCTCAACCTCGTCCGAACTCCATCTAATGCCAGGATCAGGCGTTGTTCGCCCGTTCCGCTGACCCGAAAATAGTCAAATCCTGCAAATTCAATCTCTTTTTCATATTCGAGCGTCAGATACTCTCGCCGGTGGGGATTCTCCCTGAGCCGGTCAAACTCCCATGGAAGATCTGGTTCACAAAGAATATACGTACCCTGGCCATCTATTGGGATAGCCTCCTCAAGCCACGCAGGAATCTGCTGATTAACTCCTCTGAACCAGACTTTAATATTAATCAGGCAGGTATCAAAAAATATGAGCGGGTCTTCCTGATCTTGGCGAATCAGGGAGAGTTGAACCTGTGCAATCTTTTCCACATCCTGGTAGGTATAAGGACGGTTGAGTTGCTCCAGATAATCCCGGGCAAACTCCGGAACTCCTCTGACTGAGAAATGGTTTGCTAAAGCGCTAGTCAACGTACTTTTTCCCGTGGATTCAGCTCCGGTGACAAAAAATCGGTGGTTCATGTCTCTTTCATACTTTTCCTCCATTCCCTGATCCCAACCACCGCCATTACCACGTAAACAGTAAAAAGGAGCGTAGTTGGATAGAGCCCTTTCGAAAGATACAGAATGATGGAGACGGTATCAACAAAAATCCACAACACCCAGTTTTCCAGGATTTTTCTAGCCAACATCCAGGTAGCCACAATGCCACCAGAAGTGGTAAGTGCATCCCAAAAAGGAATGGTCGAATCAGTTAAATATCTCAATATCAAATAAATTACTAAAAGAAGAAGAACCCAAACCAGCATCAGAATCAACCCATTACGCCAGGTTAACCGAGTAACTTTCAGGGCTTTTCCGGTTGTTTCGGTCTGGCTTCCTCTCGACCAGAGCATCCACCCATAAACACTGATAAACATATAATAACCTTGTAGGCCCATTCCAGCATAGAATCCTGCATCAAAATAGACCCAGGAATAGAGCAAAGCTGAAAGAAAACCGAAAAGCCAGAGCCATCGAATCTGTTTGACAGAAAGGACCACATAGATCAAGCTGATCGCAGTTGCAATAGCTTCTATCCAATGGCTTGAAAACCAAATACTAAACTGATCAAGCATATCGTAAAACATCCCGGTTATTCCCACTCTATGGTAGCTGGGGGTTTAGAACTGATATCATAGACCACCCGGTTAACACCCTTAACCCGATTGATGATCTCATTGGAGACTTTTGACAGGAACTCGTAGGGCAGGTGGGACCAATCGGCAGTCATACCGTCGGTAGAGGTCACGGCTCGCAGGGCAACCACATTTTCGTAAGTACGCTCGTCGCCCATAACACCTACCGCCTGGATTGGCAGCAGAATGGCAGCAGCCTGCCACACCAGATCATATAAACCTTTTTCAATCAAGGCATTAATAAAGATATCATCAACCTCCTGCAGGAGCCTGACCCGTTCCGCATCCACCTCACCTAATATCCGGATACCCAGTCCGGGCCCAGGAAATGGATGTCTTTTTAGGATCCTGTCGGGGATATGGAGGGCCTCTCCGACCCGACGCACCTCATCCTTGAACAGCAGCTTCAACGGTTCAACAATTTTCAGGTGCATCTTTTCCGGCAGACCACCCACATTATGATGCGATTTGATCGTCGCTGATGGTCCGTTAACGGAAACCGATTCGATGACATCCGGATAGATTGTTCCCTGCGCCAGCCAACGAATGTCGGTCAGCTTTTCAGCCTCTTGGTTAAAAACATCGATAAAAATGCGACCGATCGCTTTGCGCTTCTGTTCCGGATCGGTCAAGCCGGCCAGTCCCTGGAGGAATTGATCGCCTGCTCTAACACCAATTACATTCAGACCCAGATGTTTATATGATTCTAAAACATTTTCAAATTCATTCTTCCGGAGTAACCCGTTATCAATGAATAGGGCGGTCAGTTGATCACCAATGGCCCGGTGCAACAGGATACCGGCCACGGTCGAATCGACCCCACCAGAAAGCCCCAGAACCACCTGATCATTGCCGATGATATCCCTGAGGTGATTTACTGACGACTCAATGAAGCTGTCAGGAGTCCAGTTCTGACTGCATCCACAGATATCCACCACAAAATTTCGGAGTAGGTCTTTCCCCTCAAAAGTGTGATACACTTCGGGATGAAACTGGATGCCATAAGTTGGTTCACCGGCAATCCGGAATCCTCCGATGGCCACATCGGGTGTACTGGCTGTAATCCTATAACTATCAGGCACTTTTGATATGGTATCCCCGTGTGACATCCAGACCTGGGTATTAATTGAAAGGCCATGGAAAAGAGGATCTTCATGATCGATAAAGGTGAGATTGGAACGTCCATATTCCCGGTGTTTTGATGGCAAAACCTCACCACCGAAAGCTTGCGCCAGAAACTGAGCACCGTAGCAAATTCCAAGTAACGGAAAATTTCCTTTGATGGCCGAAAGGTTAGGTACTGGTGCCTGGGCATCTCTGACCGAATAGGGGCTTCCCGACAGGATTACTCCTTTGACTCCGGGGCCCGGGGTCTTCACACGATTGAAGGGAACGATCTCGCAATAGACATTTAACTCTCGTATCTTCCTGGCAATCAATTGGGTATATTGCGACCCAAAATCCAGGATCAGAATTGATTCTTCCATGGGGTAAAATTAGTCGATTTGGATTGTCAGGCCATCATAGGCTGCAGAAGTATTCTCAAAAACTGATTTCGCCTGATCAAGCAGTGGGGTTACATCCTTATAGCGGGCTGAGAAGTGTCCAATCACCAACTGTTGGACATTTGATATCCGGGCCATCTCTCCAGCCTGTAGGGCAGTTGAATGGCCGGTTGAGCGGGCTCTTTCGAGCTTATCATGCAGATAGGTTGCCTCATGGTACAGCAAGTTCACCCCTCTGAGAATGTCAGCTAGTGATGGATTAAAAAGGCCGTCGGCACAATGGGCGAAACTTCGGGGTTGCAGAGCTCTATTATTTCCAGGGCGAAATTTCTCCCTGAACAGGAACCCCCAGGCCGGAATCCGGTGGCGGGTTGGGAAGGAGGTGACCTCTACGTGGGCGTCGGCATGGATCATGGTTGGACCAGCAGAATCCAGGGGATGAAACACGATGGGGAAAAGCGGGCGGTCGGATACTAACGAATAGTGACTCTCCAAGATTTGCTCCAGGCGGGCCGGAGCAAACAGGTGAAGCTGCGTTTTCCTCCCAATCATACTCATGGTAGATAGAAGTCCAAACAGGCCAATATAATGATCACTGTGTAGGTGCGTGATAAAAATGTGATTAACCTTCCCGAAGCGGATCCGGAAACGCCTAAACTGGATCTGAGTTCCCTCTCCACAGTCGATCAAAAAAAACCGCTCATGTACATTGAGCACATGAGCGGTCGTATTTCTGCCTGCAGTAGGCACTCCGGAACTACTCCCCAGTATTGTCAGGGAAAAAGCCATCCGGGTTAAGCCTCCTTCTCTGCAGAATCATCATTTTCCTGTGTTGGCTCCTTTTTCTTCCGAGTTTTCGGAGCAGCAGGGGCTTCTGTCTCTTCCGTTTCGGTAGCCGGAGTTTCCACTACTGGCTCCTCTGTTTCCGGAGCAGTGGTTTCTACTACAGGTTCCTCAATAACCACCTGATCTTCAACAGGTTCTTCATCTTCTACCACTATTTTCTCCTCAATTGGAGCGGCTTTCTTGGTCTTTTTCGACTGAACCTTTTCGGCAGCCTCCATCCGATCTTTCAAAGCAGCCAATTCTGAGATATCGCCAAGCGTAGTTGACTCCATAGGAGTACGCATCTTCTTGGAGCTCTTTTCGACCGTCACTTTGGATTTCCGCTCGCTAGTCTCTTCGGCGCGCTTCTCATCTTCGAATATTCTACTGTGCGACAGAATGATACGGCGTCCACTCTTATTGAACTCGATCACCTTAAACATCAGTCTTTCATCGGCATGAGCTTGTGTTCCATCCTCTTTGGTCAGATGGCGAGGAGTAGCGAATCCTTCAACTCCATAAGGCAAGGCAATCACAGCACCGCGGTCGAAAACACTGGTGATGGTTCCTTCGTGAACAGAACCTTCGGTGAACAGGGTTTCAAATACATCCCACGGATTCTCTTCCAGTTGCTTATGGCCTAAGCTCAGGCGACGGTTTTCTTTATCAATCTCCAGCACAACGACACGGATTTCATCACCAATAGTGCAAAATTCAGCCGGATGCTTGATCTTTTTGGTCCAGCTCAGGTCGGAGATATGAATCA
>LSQX01389994.1_pt1 | contig 10793 bp, 6 predicted proteins | sample 654561 | NCBI WGS metagenome assembly LSQX01 (sample SAMN04489861, study PRJNA283612) | anaerobic digester metagenome | isolation source: 4 biogas reactors fed with cattle manure at either 37C or 55C with and... | place: Denmark: Kongens Lyngby | collected 2014 | reverse complement strand
GAACTACGCGGCCATCTCCCAGGCCATCTTGGGGATCAAACCGGACTTCGACGGCCTGCGCATCGACCCCTGCATCCCTCCGGAGTGGGACGGTTACCAGATCCGGCGGGAGTTTAGGGGAAGTGTTTACTACATCACCATCCGCAACCCCGAGCATGTGAGCAGGGGCGTGGCCAAAGTCATCCTGGACGGAACGGAAATAGCGGGCAGCCTCCTGCCTCCATTGCCTGGAGGGGAACATGAGGTGGAAGTGGTGCTGGGAAGTGGCGCGGCATGGTAAAGTTCATCCATGCCGCGGACATTCACCTGGACAGCCCCCTGCGGGGGCTGGAACGGTATGAGGGGGCTCCCGACCTGGCGCGCAGCGCCACCAGGCAGGCCCTGGAGAAGCTGGTCCAGCTAGCCTTGGAACAGGCGGTGGATTTTGTGCTCCTGGTTGGGGATCTGTACGACGGTGATTGGCGGGACTACAACACAGGCCTGTTCTTTCGGCGTCAGATGACCCGGCTGCAGGAAGCTGGTATTCCCGTGTTTATGGTGCGGGGCAACCACGATGCGGCAAGCCAGATCGCCCTCAGGCTTTCCCTCCCCGACAACGTACGGGAGTTTTCCCATGAGCAGCCGGAAACAGTCATCTTAGAGAACTTGGGCGTGGCCCTGCACGGACAGGGTTATGCCCAGCGCGCTGTAACGGAGAATCTGGCCCGCAGCTACCCTCCGCCCGTGTCGGGTTTTGTCAACATTGGACTGCTGCATACCGCCCTGGAGGGCAGGGAAGGACATGAGCCCTATGCTCCCTGCACCGTGGACGAGCTGGTTAACAAGGGCTACGACTATTGGGCGCTGGGGCATGTGCATCAACGGGAGATCGTGCAGAAGGAGCCCTGGATCGTCTATCCCGGTGTTATTCAAGGCAGGCATGTGCGGGAGGCGGGCCGGAAGGGCTGCACTCTCGTTGCCTTGGACCACGGGCGGGTTGTGAGCGTTGAGCACCGCGACGTGGATGTGCTGCGCTGGTGCCGGTGCCAGATTGACTGCGCCCCGGCCGCGAGTCTGGAAGGGCTTTTGGATTTGGTGCGGGCTGAGGTGCGCCGGGAGCTGGAACGGGCTCCGGGGCGCCCCTTGGCCCTCCGTTTTCAGCTGGTTGGTAAAACTGCGTTGGATCCAGTCCTGCGCCGCGGTCCGGACCGCGTTGAGGCTGAAATCAGGGCCGCGGTTCAAGAACAGCTCGGTGATTTGGGCTGGGTGGAGAAGGTGCAGCTGCAAACATCGAGCCCCAGGAAACAGGCTGTGCAGGAGCACCTGCCAGCGGGCTTTTTGCAGAGTTTTTTCGATGCTTTGGAGCATGATCCTGAGCTTGTGGAGGCCGTGCAGGAGTGCTTTCAGGAGCTGAAGGCTAAGGTGCCGGGTGAGCTGTTCACGGAGTACACTGAGCTGAACTTGGAGGACCCGGGGGCTTTCCGGGGGCTGCTTAGGGAGGCCCAAAGCCTAGCTGAACTGGCGCTCAGCCTAAAGGAGGAGCCGGACTATGAGGATTGACTACCTGCGCTTGCCGGCTTTCGGCGTGTTTACCGACGAAACCATCCGCTTCCCCCAAGATCGGGGGCTGCACATCATCTACGGACGAAATGAGGCGGGGAAAAGCACCCTGCTGCGCGCCGTTTCTGACGCTTTGTTCGGCATTCCCCGTGACTCCGGTGCGGATTTCCAACATAAAGCCAGCAATCTGAGAATTGAGGCCGGGCTGACCATGGCCGACGGAACACAGCTTGCCTTCCGGCGCCGTTATGCCCTGAGGAAAAGCGTGCTGGACCTGGATGACCAGCCCCTGGACGACGAGTTTCTCAGGGACTGCACTTGCGGATTGACTCGCTCCGAGTTTGAAAACATGTTTGGCCTGGACCATCTGCGCCTGCGGCAGGGGGGCAGAGAGCTCTTGGAAGCAGGCGGAAGCCTGGGGGAAAGCCTTCTCGCAGCAGCTGCAGGTCTGCCGGAGCTGAGAGAGCGCCTGGAAAAGCTGCAAAGCGAGGCGGACGCCCTGTTCAGGCCAACTGCAACCAAGCGTAAGGTGAACAGCCTGGCCCGAGAGTTCCGGGAGCACAAACGCGCGGTGGGCCAGGCGGTCCTGTCGCCTGGGAAGTTTCAGCAGTTGGAAGAAGAGTTCCTGGCACAGCAGGCACAGCTGCAGAACCTGGAAGAGCAGCTGGCCGCGGCGGAGCAGCGCCAGCAGAAGCTCAAACGCATTCAGCGCACTAGGCCTCTCCTCGCGGAGCGGCGGGCCGTCCTGGCTGAGCTGGAAGGCTTAGGGGATCTGCCGCCCTTGGCCCCGGACAGTCAGGAACGCTTCAACACACACAGCGCGGCCCTGGGCCAAGCCCAGGATGAGCGCCGTATCGCCGAGGGCCGTGTTCGGCGCCTGGAAGAAGAAATCGACGGTTTGCTGGTTTCCCAAGCAGTGGTTGACCAAGAGGAGGCCATAAATCAGCTGCAGCAGGATTTGAGTCTGTACCGGGAGACGGTGAAGCAGCTACCCAGCCTTGAGGAACAAGTGGAGTCCCTCCAGCAGGGAGCTTGGAGCAAGCTCAAGGATCTGCATCCCCAGGCTCAAGATCTTGAAGACGCAGAGCGCTATCGCTTTCCAGTCCACCTGCGAGAAACCCTCGGCGAGCTAGCCGACCGCTTGGCCGAGCTGGAAACGGAGTTGGATAAGGCAGCCGAGGCCCGGGCAGGCCGCACCGAAGATGTGGAGACCACACGCCGAGCCCTGCAGGAGTTCGGTTCTTTAGCAGACATAACCATCCTCCAAACGTTGGTTGGGGAGATCAACAAGGCGGGGGATCTGGAAGCGGCCCTCGCGGAGCAGCAAAGGCGCGCAGAGGGTCTGCGGGCCTCACTGGATCTGGAGCTGCAGAGACTGCCCCTCTGGACGGGAACTGTGGAGGAACTGGCAGCCGCGGAGCTGCCCCTGCCGGCAACCGTCGCGGCCTACGAGGAGGAAGGCCGGGAGCTTGCCCAAGAGAGGCGGGATGCAGCTAAAGCAAAGGCAGAACTTGAGGAGCGCCTGGCTGCCCTGGAGCGAGAACTGGCGGGACTAACCGCAGAGGGTGCCATGCCCTCCTGGGAGGAAGTCCTTTTAACCAGGCAGCACCGGGATCGGGGCTGGCAGCTGGTGCGTAGGGCTTGGCTGGACAATGAGCTAGATCCAGGGGAATCAGCTGCCTTTGCCGGTGATCGGCCCCTGGCTGAGGCCTATGAGGAAAGCGTTGCCGCGGCGGATCAGGCCGCGGATGACCTCTGGGCTGCATCCGACAAGGCGGCGCGGCGCACCGCCCTGGACGAACAGCGGCAAGCCGTCCAGGAGGAGCTTAAGGCCAGCGAGCAACAGCTGGCCGCCGTGGCGGAGCGGGAACAGGCCTTTAGGGAGCGCTGGCTGGGACTCTGGAGCCACCTGGGTCTTGAACCGTTGAGCCCCAAGGAGATGGGGCAGTGGCTGACCCTCAGCGGGACGCTGGTGGCCCAATTCCAGGCTTGCTGCCAGGCGGAGCGGGAGGTTTTGCATCTGGAGGAGAAGATCGCAGCCTTCTCCCAAAGATTGCAGGACGCCCTGGCTGAACTGGGCGCTAAAGGCCAAGGAACCCTTTCCCAACTGCTGGCCCACGCCGAAGGTTTCTGCCGGGAAGTGCTGGAACGTAAGGGTGAGTATAACGGTCTGCAGCGGCAACTGCGGGATCAAGAAGCCGAGGCGGCCAGGGCCGGGCGCCGGGTGGATGAGCTCCTGGCGGAACAGGCAGAGTGGCGCCAGCGCTGGGAGGAGCTCCTCCAGGAAGTGGGTCTGCCAAGCAGCACCACTGTGCAGGCGGCTTTGAAGTTCCTGGCCGCGGCGGAAGAGCTCGTGGATCGAGTGGACAAGCTGGCAGAAGCCAATGGTAAAAAGAGGCGGCAGGAAAGCTTCTTGACCGCATTCCGCCGCCAGGCCCAGAACACTGCCAGGCAGGTGGGGCTGGAGGAAGATGCACAAGATGCCGCAGCCCTGGTGGAGAGGCTGGTGCGATTGAGCAGGGAAACTGCCGCGATTGTGGCTGCCCGCGGCGAAAAGGAAAGCCAGCTGGAGCGTGAGTTAGAGCTCCTTGTCCAACTTGACCTGAAAATTCGCCAAGCCCAGGATGCCCTTAATGAGCTCATGGACGAGGTTCGCGTTGATACCCGCCAGGAGCTGGAAAGAGTGCTCAGCCGCCAGGCGCGGGCGATGGAACTGCGCGAACGCCTGGAGAACCTGGAGCAGCAGCTCCTGCGCAGCGGCGATGGCTTGTCCCTTAAGGAGCTGGCAGAAGAAGGGGAAGGCGTGGACGTTGACGCCATCCCCCATGAGCTGGATAACCTTGCGGAAGCCATTCTGCGCTGGCGGCAGGAAAAGGACTCCCTCCACGAAAGCTTTGGGGTACTGAAAAAGGATTATGAGAAGATGGTGGAGGGCGGTGCCGCTGCGGCAGCCCAAGCCGCCGAGGAGGCCCAAGAGACTCTAGCCCGCTTGGCCAAGGCCGCGGAGCGGTATCTCCAGGTGCGCACGGCAGCTCTCATCTTGCAGCGCGCCATGGAGCGCTACCAGGAAGAGTACCAGAGCCCCGTGCTCCAACGGGCTGGCAGCATTTTCGCCCAGCTCACGGCCGAAAGCTTCCACGATCTGGCGGTGGACTACGACGAGCAGGGAAACCCGGTGATTAAAGGCCTGCGCGGACAGGAGCTGGTGGGCGTGGAGGGCATGAGCGATGGAACCCAGGACCAGCTCTACCTGGCTTTACGCTTAGCCAGCATAGAGGGCTTCCTAGACCAAGGGGAAGTGCTGCCCTTCATCGCCGATGACCTCTTGGTCAACTTCGACGACTTCCGGGCCGGAGCAGCCTTGCAGGTCCTCGCTGAGCTGTCCCGGCGGACCCAGGTGATCCTCTTTACCCATCATCTCACCCTGGTCCAACTGGCCCAGAGAACTCTTCCGCCAGAGCTGCTTTCCGTCCACTACCTGGGGGAAGTACCTGCCGTGGAGGAGCTAGAGGCCCTGCAGTTAGCTTGAATTGAGCAGGAACACGCTAACGGGGAAGGATGAATGGGGTTTATGTGGAAGTGATCTGAGAGGTTTCGTTGTACCGTTGGTTGAGAGGAGTAAGTTGCATGGCGGGGAAGATTCTGATTGTGGGGGAATGCCCGATTGGCCAGGAGGCGCGGGGCACCCTGGGCGGGTTTGATGCCGTAGTTTGCAGCACGCCGCAGGATGCTGCGGCCAAGATCAAGGACGAGTCCGATATTTATCTCATTGTGATCTGCCGAGAGCAGGGTGATGCCGACGGATACGACCTGGCCAGGCAGCTGGAAAAGTTAAATGAAGATCTGCGCATCCCCATCGTGGTGGTCAGCGATCAGGAGGGTTTCCTCCAAGCGCTCACCAGCGCCCATCCCCACCATGCTGCGCTGCTGGATGCCATCTTTAACCAAAGCACACTGGGGATTGCCGTGGGTCTGTCTTCTGAACCGAGCGAGCCTTCGGGTAATCTCTATCCCATCATCAATGATACCTTCTTGCGGATCACAGGCCGTTCCCGCAGAGAGTTGGTGGAGCTGGGCTGGGAACAAGTGCTCCATCCCCAGGATGCAGCTCAGGACCGGGTGCAGCGCCGCCTGCTGGAAAAGGGTATCATCTCCGGATACAGCCTGGAGCAGCGCCTCCTGCGGCCGGATGGATCCCAGGTTTGGGTGGAACTCACCGCGGCCCCCTTTGACCAGCCGGGGAAAGGGAGCCGCAAGACAATATACATGATCAAGGATATCTCTGACCGCAAGGCAATCGAGGAGCGCCTTTCTGAGAGCGAGCGCAGCAAGGCGGTGCTGCTCAAGAACCTGCTGCCGGGCATGGCTTACCGCTGCTTGCTTGACCGGGCCTGGACCATGCAGTTTGTGTCCGAGGGCTGCGAGCCACTAACCGGCTATCCCGCGGAAAGCCTCCTGTACAACAGGGATATTTCCTTCAACGAACTGATCGCCCCGGAGTACAGGGAGGTGCTCTGGGAGAAGTGGCAGGAAGTGCTCTCCGAGCAGCGTTCTTTCGAGTTCGAATACGAGATCACCACCGCCAGCGGTGAGCGCAAATGGGTTTTGGAAATGGGGCAGGGCGTCTTCAACGACCGTGGTGAGGTGGATGCTTTAGAGGGCATTATCATCGATATTACTGAACGCAAGCACAGCGAGCTCCAGCTCAAGCAGATCAGCGAGCTGGACCTCCTCACAGGCCTGCCCAACCGCCGATCTCTCCGGGCGGTGATGACCGAGGATGCTTTGAGCGGAAAACATCCGAAGCGGGCCGTGGTCCTGCTCAACATGCGCAGGATGAACGCGATTAACGCCATTTACGGTTTTAACTTCTGCGAGTTTATGTTAAGACGCGTGGGCCAGCGCTTGGCCGCCCACTGTACGGACACCCGCAGTCTGTATGTGGCTGCTTACGGTCGCTTTGTCTTTTACATCCAGGAACCGTTAACCAGGGGCGAGCTCATTCAGTTTTGCGCCAGCCTGGTGGAAACCCTCCAGGGGGTGGACATAGTCAACACCTATGGGTGCGGCATCGGCATCCGCCAGATAGAGGGAGAAGCCGGTGACCCCGAGGATCTCATTCATGATGCCGGGATCAGCGCACAAAGGGCCGATCGCAGCCGCCCCTTTGCCTACCGCTTCTTCGATCAAGATATGGCGGCGGAGCTCGACCGCCTGAGTGAAATCGAGGAACTGCTCTTGCGAGTGGCCTACGGAGAAAGGGAAGAGGCCCTGTTTTTGGAGTACCAGCCCATCATTGACTCGGCCACCGGGCGTATCTACGCCTTTGAGGCCCTAGCCCGCTTGAACGGGGGTCCCCTGGGTGTCATACCTCCCGGCGAGTTTATTCCCATCGCCGAGGAGAATCAGCTCATCGTTCCCATCGGCAAGCGGATCACCCGCAGGGCCTGCGCTTTCCTGCGCAGACTAGAGGAACAGGGCTTCAGGGGCTACAGGATCTCCGTTAACGTTTCCGCTATCCAGTTGGCCCAGGAGGATTTTGTGGACGAGGTCTTCGGAGCGATCCGGGAAGCAGGCATCGAACCCGATCAGCTCTGCCTGGAGATTACCGAATCGGTCTTTGCTCAAAACTACGCCTCCCTCAATGAGAAGCTGGCGCTTTTGAAGCGTGCCGGCATCATAATCGCCATCGATGATTTCGGAACCGGCTATTCTTCGCTGGCCAGGGAGCAGGAACTGAGCGTGAACTGTCTGAAGATCCACAAGACCTTCATCGACCGCGTGTGTGTGGTGGGCGAAGAACAGGCCATCGCCGGCGATATTATCTCCATGGCCCACCGCTTGGGTCACGCGGTTGTGGCAGAAGGGGTGGAGCAGGAGGTTCAGAAGGAATACCTGATCAAGCGCAACTGCGATTATCTGCAGGGATTCCTCTTTTCCAGACCGGTGAACGAGGAAGCAGCCATATCCCTCTTGGAGCGCGGTGAGCATATGTAGGGTTGGCAGGAGTTCACTCCTCCATGCCGAAATCAGTGGGTGCGGCAGAAATGGCGCGCTCTTTTTCTGTATTGAAGGAGGGGTTGTGTGGAACTGATTAAGGAATTTGCCCTCACCTATCTGGGCAGGGCGGTACTGGGGGTTGCCATCTGGGTTATAGGCCGGAGGCTGATTACGCTGCTTCTAAACCTTCTAGACCGCCGAGTGGACAAGCTGAAGGTGGATGAATCCCTACAAACATTTCTCGCCACCCTGGCCAACATGGCGCTGCAGGTTTTACTGGTTCTGACGGTGGCAGCCACCTTTGGCATTGAGATAACCACCTTTGCTGCCATTGTGGGCGCCGCCTCCCTAGCGGTGGGCCTGGCCTTCCAAGGCAGTCTGGCCAACTTCGCCGGTGGTGTTTTGATCCTGCTGTTAAAACCCTTCAAAGTAGGGGATTATATTGAAGCTGCGGGTTATTCTGGAACGGTACGGGAAATTCAAGTTTTCCATACCATCCTGCAGACGCCCGATAACCAGAAGATCATCATCCCCAACTCCGATCTTTCTAATTGCAGTGCCATCAATTACTCGGCCTACGACACGCGCCGAGCCACCATCAAGGTGCCCATTTCCTTCAACTCCGACTTCAAACGGGCTAAAGAGGTGGTGCGGAGCCTAGCGGAGAACCATCCCTTAGTCCTGCAAGACCCCGCACCTGCGGTGGTCATGGGGGAACTGGGCGACCACGGACCCGTTATTTACGCACGGATCTGGGCGAAGCGTTCCGATTATTGGTCGATGTATTTCGATTTTCTGGAGCAGGTGAAGGACGCCTTGGAAGAGGCGGGCATCGAGATTCCCTATAACCAGTTGGACGTGCACATTAGATCCCAAGTCTAATCGTTGTCGTTGTCATCATCGCCGTTTACGTCCAAATCGATCTTGCGCTCAAAACCGTCCGTTAACTCATATTCCAGTTCAAACTCCTTAACGTCGGATTCATCGATCTCCAGGTGATCCAAAGCTGCCTGGATAATGCCAAGGGGCATGCCCTCTGCCAGGGGCGGAAGCGCTTCCACCAGCAGACGGATTTCTTCCACTGCATCATCGTCGCTCCTGCGCCTGCCCAAGCCCGTGCTGGAGGCCCTGCCCCGGCTGGAATAAGACATTTCGAGTTCTTCGCCCCCATGGAGTTCGATTTCCAGTTCCCAGCTGGAGATCATATCCAGGGAGTTTTCTGCCGCCGTCACTTGGGACTGGAGCAGTTCAGGTTGCGCTACCTGGCTGCGCAGCCCTTGTATAACCGCGGCTGCGGCCAGGATGACCAATACTAAGAGTGGGATATAGCGTTTGAACTTCATGTTTTACCCCTTCCTTCTGTTTAGCTATCAGTCTGCCCAAATTTGCACAGAATTCTAGGTAGCACCCAAGCAGGCCTCATAACATTTTTCTCATCACATGATCATAGTTGGAAAGGTGGGGTGATTGGTTGAACATACTCGTGGGTTATCTGAAGAACAACACCCAAGCGGTTGTTCCCATTGCCATAATTGTCTTAGTGCTTCATTTCACATTGGTACCCCTGAACGTCCCGGTGGTGCTGCGGTTTCTGGTGGGTGCAATTACTCTCATCGTTGGACTGTCCATCTTTTTCGTGGGCGTGGATATAGGCATCTCGCCTTTTGGAACCACCACCGGCTCTGCTCTAGTCAAGACCAATAAGCTGTGGCTGTTCCTCTTGGGAGGCGGCCTTTTGGGCTTCTTTGTTTCCATGGCGGAACCGGGGCTTGTGGTCTTGGTGAATCAAATCGAATATGTTACCGCGGGGGGGATTTCCGCCCGCATGCTTTTGGCGGTCATCCCAGCAGGTTTTGCCTTCATGATCGCCCTGGGCTTTGCCCGAGTATTCCTGCACTTGTCCATGCGCCTCTTTTTTGCCGTGGCCTATGGGTTGGTTTTGGTTCTGGCTTGGCTTACTTCCCGCAGTTCCCCTGAGTTTTTGGCCATCGCCTTCGACTCCTCCGGTTCCGTTACGGGGATTTTGGTGGTGCCGTTCATCATGGCGTTGGCGGTGGGCATTTCCCGCATGCGCAAGGACAGCAAGCAGGCGGAGGAGGACAGTTTTGGCCTCATTGGAGCTGGAGCGGTGGGCCCCATTTTGGCTGTGATGATCATGAACCTGGTTAAGCCTGTGCGGGAGTATCCCTTAATCACCTTGGAACCTGCCCAGGCAGAGCTGGGTGCGGTCATGGCCCCATTCTGGGGTGTCACGCCCGCGGCCGTCAGGGACAGTTTCATTGCCTTGCTGCCGCTGGCAGTATCCTTTCTCGTGCTGCAGCGGGTGCTCTTTAAGCTGGATGAGCGGCAGTTCCGGCGCATCTTGAAGGGTTTTCTCTATACCCTGCTGGGTACATTTCTGTTCTTTATGGGAGTGAACGGTGGTTTCATGGAGCTCGGCGGTGAGTTGGGCTTTCATCTAGCTTCCTTGGACAACAAGGTGTGGCTGCTGGCCATTTCGTTCATCTTAGGGTTTGTGACCATCGCCGCCGAGCCATCGGTCTACGTGCTCACCCGGCAGATCGAAGATGTGACCAGCGGTTATGTCAAGCGTACCGTGGTGGTGGCTGCACTAGCTCTGGGTGTGGGAACAGCCATTTTCCTTTCCTCCCTGCGCATTTTGGTGCCAGGGCTAACGCTGTGGCACATCCTGCTCCCCGGCTATGCCATCGCCCTGATTTTGGCCCGCTTTGTACCCAGTCTTTTCGTGGGCATGGGGTTTGATGCGGGCAGCGTGGCCACGGGCCCGCTTACCACCACCTTTATCCTGGCCTTTACCCAGGGTGCTGCCGGGGCCTTTGAGGGTGCGGATTTGCTCCGGGATGGTCTGGGCATGATCGCCCTAGTGGCCATGGCGGGCATAGTAACCATGCTTGCGTTGGGAGTTGTCTTTAGGGCCAAGTCAAGCTGACGAGGAGATGAGGCAGATGCGGCGAGTGGGCACAGAGCATCGGGAACATGAACTGCTGTGCGTAGTTGTAAACTACGGTCTGGGCAGCAGGGTGCTGAACATGGCCAAGAAAAACGGCATCAGCGGGGGCACCATTGCCCTCGGGCGGGGAACGGTGAGCGGGCGCCTGGCTGAACTTCTGGGCTTAACGGACACGCGCAAGGAGATCGTGTTCATGGTGGCAGACAGGCTCCTGGGCCGCAATGCCCTGAAGATGTTCGACGATGAACTGCAGCTGTACAAGCCCAGACACGGTATTGCCTTT
>LSQX01242982.1_pt1 | contig 10793 bp, 7 predicted proteins | sample 654561 | NCBI WGS metagenome assembly LSQX01 (sample SAMN04489861, study PRJNA283612) | anaerobic digester metagenome | isolation source: 4 biogas reactors fed with cattle manure at either 37C or 55C with and... | place: Denmark: Kongens Lyngby | collected 2014 | reverse complement strand
ATAACAAGCGCTTTGCTCTGCTGTGATGTTGTATTTTATGGCTAACTCAGATATAATACATAAATAAAGAGTCCCAAAAAGGAAGGTATAAGGATGCATATTACAATTACAGGTAACCTAGGAAGCGGTAAATCTACAGTAGCAAGGATTCTTAGTGAAAAATATAGTTTCGAGGTTTATTCAACTGGTAAGATTCAAAGAGAGCTGGCCAAACAGATGAATCTATCTACATTAGAGCTTAATCAGTTAATGATGAGTGATCGTAAATACGATAATATGATTGATGATGAAACCGCTCGCATTTCAAGAGAAAATAAGAATAAGAACATTATTTTCGACTCAAGACTCGCTTGGAATTTTGTAGAGTTTTCCTTTAAGGTTTTCGTCACCGTAAGCCTTGATGTGGCAGCTTATCGTGTAATGAACGACCAAAGAGGCTCTGTAGAGAAATATTCTTCTATAGAGGAAGCTAAGACCTTGCTTGCCGAAAGGGCAAATACAGAAAGAATCCGTTATAAGGATATCTACAATCTAAATTATATGGATTTCACCAATTATAATCTAATTATAGACGGTACTTACTGTGATCCTGATACCATGGCTGATATTATAATGGAGGAAGCCAAGGATTTCTATACTAATTCGCAAAAGGCAACTAAAAGACTTGTCTCACCTAAGTGCTTAATATTTAAGGATTTTAATGAAGAGGAAGACAAATCTCGTCTTGATGATATGATAAAAAGTCTTAAATCCATAGCATATATAAAGGATAAAACTTTTAAGGTAAAGAAGCAGGATGGCGGATTTCATGTAAAAGAGGATATCGATTTAGCCAAGGCATCACTTTTAGCCCATGTAAGCTATATTCAGATTGAGATTCTTGAGGACTAAAATTTTATTAATGAAAATTAACTCTAAAAAAGATAATATATCCTTTTTATTTCAAATTATCCCCGAGGATATAAAAATTTAAATAACAAAAAATAAAGATAAGAGGATTCATAAAAAATGAATTCTCTTTTTAATGTAAATTTAAAAGATTAACTTGGGGAGGTAAAGTATGAAGATTTGGGAGGATATGAATGAAAGGGTAAAGTTATTTATTAAGATGGTTATTATTACTCTTGGCGTTTATTTAGGCTTTCGTTTTATACTGCCTCTTATTTTGCCCTTTCTATTTGCTTATATATTGGCATGGATTATTAAACCAAGTACGGAGTTTCTATACAAAAAGGCTAGGATCCCAAGAATAATCGGTGGTTCGACATCTCTTTTAGTCTTGGTTTTTATAATTGGACTTGGTTTTTATTATTTAGGAAGCCTATTGATAAAGCAGGCGATTAATTTTGCTAGAAGCATACCGGCTTACTTAAGTATTCTTGCAGGAAAGCTTGATAATATTTGTAGTAGCTGTGATGATATATTCGGACTGGTAGCAGGAAGCGCCAGGGAGGTAATGGATGATAATATAGTGAAAATGATTGACAGGGTAAAAACCGATTTTATTCCTGGTATGACTGCACGTACCTTAAATTTAACAGTTAAACTTATTGCCTTTACAGGTGTTCTCTTGATAATACTAATATCTGCAGTTCTTATAATTAAAGAAATACCAGAGCTTAGAAGAAAATATGAGAATTCCAATCTCTATAATGACATCAATAAAGTTACAGTGAAGCTTGCGGATGCAGGAATAGCATACATGAGAGCACAGCTTTTAATTATGGTTTTGGTTGCTGTGTGTTGTGTCACAGGATTAGTAATAATAGGAAACGAATATGCTTTGTTACTGGGAATATTAATTGCCATTTTGGATGCCTTACCGCTTATAGGAAGCGGAATGATATTAATCCCTTGGAGTATTGTCATGCTTATAAACGGTAATATTTTTGCTTCAGCGGTCCTAATAACTGTATATCTTCTATGTCAGATTATACGTGAGGTAGCGGAACCTAAGCTTATCGGTAATAGAATTGGAATTAAGCCTTTATATACATTAATATCTATGTACATCGGCTTGAAGATATTTGGGATAGCCGGATTTATTCTTGGACCGGTAGGGCTTATCATAATTATAACTATTCTTAAGGGAATAAACGAGAAGGAGGATAAAGACTCGGACATTGACATGGGCTTATATACACTTGACAAAGGTGAAAATCTAGAATAGAATATCTACATTAAGCGGCGTTGATAAGGAATAGTAGAAAACATACGCATCCCAGAGAGAGAAGTTATGGTGTAAGCTTCTTATGCAATGGTTTTTGAACCGACCCTTGGAGCCTTGTATGAAGGATAATCTCCCCAAATACAACGTATAACCGGCGTTAACGGTAAAGAGAGAGCGTATAAGCTAGGGCTTATAAGCTAATTAGGGTGGTAACGCCGAGTCTTTCGGTCCCTTTGTGGGATGAAGGACTTTTTTTAATAGAAAAAGGAGGAAAGAATATTATGACACAGGATAAGAAATTAGTTGAGGAAATAACCTCAATGGAAGAGGATTTTGCTCAGTGGTATACCGATGTAGTTAAAAAAGCAGAGCTTATTGAGTATTCCAGCGTAAAGGGATGTATGATTATACGCCCATATGGCTATGCTCTTTGGGAGAATATCCAGAGACAGCTGGATGCTGACTTTAAAGAAACCGGCGTGGAGAATGTCTATATGCCTTTATTTATTCCTGAGAGTCTTCTTCAGAAGGAGAAGGATCATGTGGAGGGCTTTGCTCCCGAGGTTGCATGGGTTACCCATGGCGGGGATGAAAAGCTTCAGGATAGGCTTTGTGTACGCCCAACATCAGAAACCCTCTTCTGTGATTTTTATTCTAATATAATTCAGTCATATCGTGACCTACCGAAATTATATAATCAATGGTGCTCGGTGGTAAGATGGGAGAAGACCACAAGACCCTTCCTTCGCTCAACTGAATTTTTATGGCAGGAGGGACATACTGCTCATGCAACTATGGAAGAGGCTAAAGATAGAACTATTCAGATGCTTAATGTCTATGCCGATTTTTGTGAAAATGTACTTGCGATTCCCATGATTAAGGGAAAGAAGTCTGATAAGGAAAAATTCGCAGGAGCAGAAGCCACCTATACTATCGAAGCCATGATGCACGACGGTAAAGCGCTGCAATCAGGAACCAGTCATGATTTCGGAGATGGTTTTGCGAAAGCGTTTAATATTCAATACACAGATAAGAACAATCAGCTTCAATATGTACACCAGACCTCTTGGGGCCTGTCAACAAGAATTATTGGTGCCATAATTATGGTTCACGGTGACAACAGCGGATTGGTTTTACCTCCAAGAATAGCACCTGTTCAAGCTTTGATTATACCTATAGCTCAGAATAAGGAGGGTGTCCTAGACAAGGCATATGAACTTAAGGATAAACTTAAAGCCTTTAAGGTTAAGGTAGATGATTCTGATAAGACCCCCGGATGGAAGTTTTCTGAACAGGAAATGCGAGGAATACCTATTAGAATCGAGTTAGGTCCTAAGGATATTGAGAAAAATCAAGCAGTAGTAGTTAGAAGGGATACCAGAGAAAAATTCTTTGTCAGCCTAGATGAGATAGATAGTAAGGTGGGCGAGATTCTTGAGACTATGCAAGCCGATATGCTAGAGCGGGCAAGAGCCCATCGCGATACTCATACCTATACTGCAAAAAGCATGGAAGAGTTTGAAGATATTATTAAGGAAAAACCCGGGTTTATCAAGGCTATGTGGTGTATGGATGAGGCCTGTGAAATGGAAATCAAAGATAAGACCGGTGCAACCTCCCGTTGTATGCCATTTGAACAGGAGCATATAGATGATAATTGTATCTGCTGCAAGAAACCTGCAAAGGTTATGGCATATTGGGGTAAGGCATATTAAGCATCCTTGTATTGTGAAAATCACTTTGCTATAATCTGAATATACAGATTAAGGTTTTACAGGAGGTGACCATGGAATTTCAGATTCCCGAAAAAGTCCAATATATAATAGATACATTAATAAATAATGGCTCCACGGCTTATGCTGTCGGGGGATGTGTCCGTGATATGATACTTGGAAAGAATCCTGAGGACTGGGATATAACAACCTCCGCCAAACCCCATGAGGTAAAGAGGATATTTCGGAGAACTGTCGATACGGGAATTGTTCATGGTACTGTTACGGTACTCTTGGATAAGGACCATTTCGAGGTTACGACCTATCGTCTGGACGGTGTATACGAGGATAATCGCCACCCGAAGGAGGTATCCTTTACCGGAGACCTAAAAGAGGACTTAAGAAGAAGAGATTTTACCATCAATGCAATGGCATATAACCATGCAGATGGCATTATAGATGTTTTCGGTGGAATGGACGACCTTAATAATGGGCTTGTTCGCTGTGTCGGTGATGCTAAGGAGCGGTTTGATGAAGATGCTCTAAGGCTTCTTCGGGCAGTTAGATTTTCGGCACAATTAGATTTTCAGATAGAAGAGGATACCAAAGAGGCTATCAAAGCCAAGGCCGAGCTCTTAAGGAATATAAGTGCAGAAAGGATAAGGACAGAGCTTACAAAGCTTCTTGTATCAGACAATCCAGATAGGCTTAGGCTGCTATATGAACTAGGTATAACTAAGGTGATTCTTCCGGAGTTTGATAAGATGATGGTAACAGAGCAAAAGAACATTCATCATGCTTATAGTGTAGGAGAGCATACCATTAAGACTCTAAGTGCAGTTGCAGGTACAATTAGTGAAAACAGATTTTTGCCTCAGGAAAGATGTATCCTGCGCTGGACTATGCTGCTCCATGATATTGATAAGCCCTCTACCATCACCATGGGAAAGGATGGCCAGAATCATTTCTATGGGCATCAGGAAAAGGGTGCTTTGACAGCAAGACGAATATTAAAGGACTTGAAATTTGACAATGAGACCCTAGAGGCGGTTGTTCATCTAGTAAGATGGCATGATTATCGTTTTGCTCTGACTCCCATTGGAATAAGAAAAGCCACGGCTAAAATCGGTAAGGAATATATGGAGCTTTTATTTGAGGTTAATTATGCAGACATTAGCGGTAAAAATCCTAAGAATAACAAGGAAAAATTTACACAGCTTGAGGAAGCAAGACGTCTATATAAAGAAATGATAGCAAAAAATGAATGTGTCAGCCTCAAGGAGCTTCAAATTAGCGGAAAGGATTTAATAGTAGCAGGATTAAAACCAGGCAGAAGAATGGGATTAATTCTTAACCGTTTACTGGACGCTGTCATAGAGGATCCATCCCTAAACGATAAAGAAACTCTACTTGATATGGCGAATAAGATGAAGAACTGAGAGTTGTTTCAAAATACGAGGGAGCGTGCAGGTATAACCATAATGCATCCTTAGAAGAACAAGTGCTCTGAGATGTATAGTCGTAGCGGACTTTTAGTCCGATAAAGACATACATATCAGGGCGTCTTGTACTTATACGGATGTGTAAACACATAAATGTGTTGGTTCATACCTGTACACTCCCTAGAATTATTTTGAAACAACCACACATGTTTTTTATTCATGAATTCATGAGACATATCATAATATTAGTAGACAGATATTATCAAGTGTTGGGGGTGGATTGCTGTGGAAGACAAATGCCAGGAGGTATTAAAAAATTATCCTCTTAAGGTATACAACATATATAGAGCAAGAGGTGCCTATCTGTTAGAAACAGATAGCGGCTTAAAGCTACTCAAATGTTTTGAAGGCTCAAGAAACCGTGCATTGTTTGAACATAGTGTAAAGGAGCATCTTTATATGCACGGATATTATAATACAGATCTTTATGTTAAAACATTAGATGGTGACATCATTGCTGTGGATCAATTCGGCTGTAGATATATAGTTAAGAATTGGTTTTGGGGAGAGGAATGTAACTTAAAGGAGCTGTCACAGATTGAAATGGCATCTGCAAATCTGGCAAAGCTTCATAGTCTTTTAAAGAATGTGGACTTTACTAAGGAGCAGATAGAATTCAATATTTCAGGCAATCTACAAGATATATTCGAAAAACGCAACAGAGAGTTAAAACGAGTAAAAAGCTATATAAGAGATAAACGGCAAAAAAATGAATTTGAGGTGATATATCTTAATTTTTATGATGAATTTTATGAACAGGGTATTGAGGCTGCAAAAAGGCTATTAGCTTCTGACTACACAGAGGTTTTAGAGAATTCTGTGAGTAGAAATATGGTCTGCCATGGCAACTACACTTATCATAATATAATTATGCTTAAGAATAAAAATGAGGCTATATTAAAAACATATATTCCGCCTGGATGGATTAACAGACAGCCAGTTTCAACCGCAGATATATCCTCTGAATGGAGTAAAAATATTGCGACTACCAACTTTGAAAAATCACATATCGGACTTCAGATTACGGATTTATATCAGTTTATTAGAAAAGTAATGGAGAAAAACAATTGGGATATCCTTTATGGAAACAATATAATAGAAGCATATGACAGGATACAGCCCATATCCAAGAAAGAGCTGCGGATTTTGTATGTGCTATTACTGTATCCTGAAAAATTTTGGAAGATTACAAATTTTTATTATAATGGTAAAAAAGCTTGGGTATCCGGACGTAATATTCAAAAACTTAATAGCATCGGAGATCAGAACCCTAAAAAGAAGGTATTCTTAAAGCGTTTAGAGAGCGTTTTATAATCTCCGCGAGTGATAATCTGCATATTCATCATATAATTAACTTATTATATATATTTGTTTACCAAGCTTTGGGGGGATTGCCTAAATCCTCAAATATGTTATACTTATATTGTACAGACACACCAGAAAGGCATAGTAATAAATATGGCAGTAAATACAAATGAACAAAAGAACAAATCACGGATACATACCAGGCCAATCCTAAGCCTTTTGATTGGTCTGACTTTTTTTACAACCATTTTAGGTTTTGCTTTATTTGAGGCCGGAAAGAGTGGAAGATCAAGCAGCAGGCGAGCGCCAAGCAATCAAGCTCAGCAAGAAGATAATAATAAGTCACTAGGGGTAAATACACCCGATAAAGGTACAGTAGCTATTGTGCTTGACATTGACAAATCGACAGGTATAATACACCTATTTGATATTAATGCCAATGAAGAGATAAGGCTTAATTATACCGGAGGGACAAGTCTTCTTGACAAATATGATCAGAACATATCTGTAGATAGGATTGAAAAAGGCTTAATTGTTGATATAAGCTATCAAAGCACAAGAGACAAAATGACAAGCTTAAGATTTTCAAAGAAGGCATGGGAGTATATCGGTGTCAATAACATGATTACTTATCCTGATGAGAAAACTATTAAAATCGCTAAATCAAACTATACCTACAGCGAACCCTTTGTCTTTGATGGTGACAGCCTTATAACATTAGAAGATTTGGCTATACAGGATGAGCTTACAGTGCGTGGTATTGATGAGACTATCTGGTCTCTTATAGTAACAAAGGGACATGGAACAGTCAGAATAAAGGATTATGAAGCTTTTTTGGGTGGCAGTATCACAGTGGGCTATGAGGCTGTTTCACAGGTAACGGAGAATATGGTTTTTACAATCCGAGAGGGCAATTACAATCTTACCGTTGAGAACGGTGAGTATAGCGGCACAAAGAACATTACGGTAAATCGCGATGAAGAGACGGTGGTATCCGTAGGAGATCTAGGACCCGAGCCTGCAAAACATGGTAAGATTACATTTGAGATAACACCACTTGGGGCAGACCTATTTATAGACAAAGAGCTTACCACCTATGCAAGCCCAGTCGAGTTAGAATATGGTGAACATAGCATAGAGGTATCTCTAGGTGGATATTCTACCTACCGTGGGAATCTTGTGGTTGATTATGCTACTAAGAAGATCCAGATTGTTCTTCCTGAATTAGAAAGCAGGGATGATGTCAGTATAATAGAGTGGGAAGAGACCGTAGGGGTAGGAGATGATGATACTGGCCATATAGATTATAATGACTGGGATAGTGAGCATCATGATAATAATGATGATAATCATGATAATCCTGAATTCATTGATTCCTTGATAGATGAGAATGATGATGATCCCATAATTGACAATGATAGCTTAATATATATTCAAAATCCCTTGGGCGCTTCAGTGTATCTAAACGGAGAATTTAAAGGGGTATCCCCGGGCAGCTTTAAAAAGGTTATAGGAAGTCATGTAGTAACCTTCATTAAGAAAGGATACAGAACTAAGAGCTATACAATAGATATTGCCGATGATGGTTTGGACACATACATAAGCCTTCCGGAGCTAGAGCCGGAGCGCTAGCTATAGATGTAGTTTCCTGTCGCCCCTTGTCTATCGATTTTCAAATCCCTCCCTTTTCAAAAAGTACATTTCAGGCTATAATGAATGTAAAAATATGGAAAAGAGAGGGGCTTTTTATGATTCAGAATATCTATAATAACAATATTATTATCTATACCTTTGCATGTCTATGCGGGCTGGGAATTCTGGTTCGCTTCATATTGGATATGGTGTACATATACCTAGTAAAGGAATCTGATAGGCTAGGCTCTACTAACAATAAGATTTTGAAGCATATGAAGATGAAGTTTGAAACCTGTTATAAACTCAATATTGGTGTTAATAATGTGGATACCTTTGTGGATAAGAACTTGACAAAATATAAATTCTTAGGGATTTTGTTATCCACATGGGAAAACATTAGTGGACAAGCTCTTTTACTGAGCTTCCTTATCATCCCTATAAGCGCTGTTTTTGGGGTGGTTTTTGAAATAAGTCGCGAACAAATTTTATACACAGGTGCTGTTGGTGTTTTAGCAGGTGCGGCTTTAATACTTGTGGATAAAATGACAAATCTATCGGTAAAAAAGCAGATGATTCGTCTTAATCTCTTAGATTATCTTGAGAATTTTTGTAAGGTCAGACTAGAGCATGAGGTATCGCAGCCTGAAAAACTTGAGCAGTATCGTATGGAATACATGGCCGCCATCAGTACTAAGGTTAAAAGCATTAAAGCAGAGCCCGACAATAAGGAGGAGCTGAACCGTAGACAAGAGGCAAGAAAGCGCAAGGAAGAGGAAAAGAGATTACAGGCATTAAAGAGAGAAGAGGAGCAAAAAAAAATAGAAGAAGCCAGAAAAGAAGAGGAAAAAAGAAAGTTTGAGGAAAGAAAGCAGCTGGCAGCAAAGCGAAGAGAAGAAGAGCTTAAAAAGCTTCAGGAGGAAAATGAAGCACTTCTGCTTCGCAGAGAAGAGTTAAAAAAGAAAGCAGTAGAAAAGCAAAGGCAAAATGATATGAAGCTTCAAGAAAAAGAAGAGAAGAAAAAGATTTTACATAGCATTGAAGAAGAGCTTCTGTCAGCAAAAAAGGTGGAGGAGAAGCAGATATTGGATAGCATAGAAGAAGTAGCTGCGGAGATGGAGGAATGTATTAAAGAAACAAGCATAAATCAGGAGAAAATCAATATTCCGATAATGACTCCGGAGGAGGAAAAGCTTGTAGAGGATGTTTTACGAGAGTTTTTTGCATAAAGGACAAGCATAAGCAGAATAATAATGATTGATTATTAAGCCTTGTTTTGTTATTATATATAAAAATAAAGGAGTGGAAGTATATGACAAATAAGGTTAGTATTAATTATTCTGCTACCAACAAGTTTATCAGGCCGATAGAGATTGAAATGATGAAAATGGCTGTGTACACAGCTAAGGAACAGCTTATAAGCGGTAGCGGACAGGGCGCTGATTATCTGGGATGGATTGATCTTCCCATAAAATATGACAAGCAAGAATTTTCTCGTATACAAAAGGCTGCCAAGAAGATTCAAGAAGATTCTGAAGTCCTAGTAGTTATAGGCATTGGAGGATCATATCTGGGAGCAAGGGCAGCTATAGAATTTCTAAGACACAACTTTTACAATTCTGTGTCAAGTGATATAAGAAAAACGCCGGAAATATATTTCGTCGGAAACAATATTTCTAGCACATACATGAATCATCTTAAGGATGTTATCGGAGATAGGGACTTTTCTGTTAATATAATAAGTAAATCAGGAACTACAACTGAGCCTGCTATTGCTTTTCGCGTATTTAAGAAACTATTAAATGAGAAATATGGTAAAGAGGAAGCGGCAGGGAGAATCTATGCCACAACGGATAAATCCAAGGGGGCTTTAAAGAACCTAGCTACAGAGGAGGGATATGAAAGCTTTGTGGTACCAGATGATATAGGAGGTAGATATTCCGTATTGACAGCGGTAGGATTACTTCCTATAGCTGTAAGCGGTGCAGATATTAGCAAGCTAATGGAAGGAGCCGAAAGCATGAGAAAGCATTGTCTTGAGACTCCTTATGAGGAAAATGATTCTTTGATATATGCAGCAATAAGAAACATACTGCTTAGAAAAGGAAAGACTATTGAGATTTTAGTAAATTATGAACCGTCCCTTCATTTCGTGTCTGAATGGTGGAAGCAGCTTTTTGGAGAGAGTGAAGGAAAGGATCAGAAAGGAATCTATCCGGCATCGGTTGATTTTACTACGGATTTACATTCGATGGGACAGTTTATACAGGATGGTCAAAGGACTATGTTTGAAACCGTAGTAAATATAGAGAAATCCTCTGAAGAAATAATTATTGAAGAGGAAGATGTAGATTTGGATGGGCTTAATTATCTTGCAGGAAAAAGTGTAGATTTTATTAATAAAAGTGCAATGAGAGGAACTCTTCTTGCCCATACGGACGGAAATGTGCCCAATCTTTTGGTCAATATACC
>LSQX01359351.1_pt3 | contig 10794 bp, 8 predicted proteins | sample 654561 | NCBI WGS metagenome assembly LSQX01 (sample SAMN04489861, study PRJNA283612) | anaerobic digester metagenome | isolation source: 4 biogas reactors fed with cattle manure at either 37C or 55C with and... | place: Denmark: Kongens Lyngby | collected 2014 | reverse complement strand
GCGGGAGAGTTCCAGCGGATCGGCCTCTCGGCGACCGTCGGGAACCCCGACGATATCGGTCGGTTCCTCTGCGGGGCCCGGACGTTCTCGCTCGTCGAGGTCCCGGTCGCGAGCAGCCTTGAGATCGGTGTCCGGTTTGCCGGAGAGGACTTCAGCACCCAGGCGCGCGCTGTCGGGAAGTGTCTGGACACCCCCGGTTCCACCCTCGTCTTCGTCAATACCCGGGTGACCGCCGAGGCGCTCGGTCACCACCTCTACTCCCGCGGGGACGTCGAGGTCCACCACGGTTCGCTCTCACGGGACGTCAGGGTCGATGCCGAGGAACGGTTCAGGAAGGGCGAGATCCGGACGTTGATCGCCACATCCTCGATGGAACTTGGTATTGATATCGGGCATATCGAGCACGTCGTCCAGTTCGGCTCCCCCCGGCAGGTCTCACGCCTGGTGCAGCGGGTCGGCCGGGCCGGCCACCGCCTCGACGCTATCTCGCGCGGAACCGTCCTTGCGACGGGGTTCGACGACCTCCTGGAGTCGCTCGTGATCGCACGAAGGGCGAAGGGGAACGAGTGCGAGCGGATCGTCCCGCCTGCCGGCGCCGCCGACGTCCTCGCGAACCAGGTTGCGGCGATCGCGGTTGAGTACGGGGAGATCGAGATCTCCCGTGTCCGGGCCATGATCGAGAGGTCGAACATCTTTGCGGGGCACGGGCCGCTCCTCGACGACGTCTGCCGCCAGATGGCGGAACACCGGCTGATCCGTATCGATGGCACCCGGATCGTCCGGACAGGCCGGGCCCGCCGCTACCTCATCGAGAACCTCTCGATGATCCACGACGAGCGGAAGATGGAGATCTTCGATATCGTCTCGCGCCGCATCGTCGGGACGCTCGACGAGTCGTTCGTCCTCGGGTGGATGCATACCGGCGCGGTCTTCATCACGAAGGGCCAGCTCTGGCGGGTGCTCGAGATCGAGGGAGCGAGGATCACCGTCGAGCCGGCGACCCGGGTGAAAGGTGAGGTTCCATCGTGGGAGGGCGAGCAGATCCCGGTGCCGTTCGCCGTCGCCCGGGAGGTCGGAGCGCTCCGGAGGACACGGGCGTTTTCCCGCTACGCCAATATCCCGGCGGTGATCGCCTACGCGGAGCGGTTCATCTCCCGGATGGACGAAGGAAACTATCCGGTTCCCTCGGACACCCTCATCACCCTCGAGAACTCAGATGACGGCGTGGTCTGCAACGTCTGCGGTGGGCACAAAGCGAACGAGGCACTTGCGCGGGCGCTCTCGGTCCTCCTCTCCGCCCGCTACGGGACGAGTGTCGGGATCGAGGTCGGGGCCTACCGGTTCCTCCTGCGCCTGCCCTCCCACGTCCGGGCACTGGAGGTGCAGGAGACCCTCGCTGCGCTCGAACCCGACCACCTCCCCGGGATCCTGAAACTCGCCCTGAAACGGACGGCGCTCTTCAAGTGGAAGCTCGTGCAGATAGCAAAGAAGTTCGGCGCCATCGACGCGGATGCCGACTACGAGCGGTTCAGCATCCACCGGCTCATCGACTTCTTCGACGGCACGGTCATCGCAACCGAGGCTTACCGCGAACTCTTCAGCACCTCCATGGATGTGGGTGCGGCGCAGGAGATCCTCTCCTCAGTCCGCGGCGGCCGGGTTGCCGTCACCTCCGGGCGGTTAAGCCCGCTCGGGAGCGAGGGGCTCTCGTCCTCACGGGACATGATCCCGCCGCCGATGGTCGACCAGGCCGTCATCGGGACACTGATGCGCCGCCTTGAGAAGGAGGACGTCGTCCTCTTCTGCATGCACTGCCGAAAGTGGAAGAGCCGGACAGCTGTCGAACGTGTCCCCGATAAACCACAGTGCCCTCTCTGCAGCGCCCGCCTCATCGCGGCGTTGAAACCCTGGGACGAGGACCTCATCCCGGCGGTGAAGAAGAAGAACAAGTCGGAGGAGGAGCGGGCGATCGAGGTCAGGTTCCTCCGGAACGCAAATATCGTTCTATCGAGCGGAAAGAAGGCAGTGACCGCCCTTGCGGCGAAAGGTGTCGGGCCGGAGGCGGCATCGAGGATCCTCGCGACCCTGACCGAGGGGGACGCCTTCTACCGGGAGATACTCAAGGCCGAGCGCAATTACGTGAAGACGCACCGGTACTGGTAGTTGTGCGGGCACAGCCGGTGTCGGCGGATCGGAGAGACCGTGTACCCTGCAAAAAAGACAGGGGAGGGGGGCATACCCTCACGAAAGCCGCGCATATCGATCTACGGCGCCTTGAAGAAGGGCGCTCCAGGATAGTGGTATGTCCGGAATGCGAGTTTTCCTGGATACCGTCACCAAAAAGACCCATCTCAGGCCGGGATACCCATCAGCACACGTGTGCAGGTTTTCCCGATACCCGGAACCTTGACCCGAAAAAAATAGTATGCGCCCTTCCCCGACCGGGAAGAGTGCAACCAGACCCGTCTCACATTATGGTTTCGAGCCGCTGCTCCAGGAAATCGAGTCCTCTCTTGATATCCTCGATGTTCTTCCCGCCGGTCAGGATGATCTTACCCGAGCTGAAGAGAAGGGCGACGATCTTCGGGTCCTCAATGCGGTAGACGAGTCCGGGGAACTGTTCGGGTTCATACTCGATATTCTCAAGGTTGAGGGTGATGACCACCTTGTTCAGGTTGATGTACCTGCCCATGTCATACGAGCAGACCATGTTCGTGATCGCAACCTGCGGCACATCGTAGGTCTCGACCCCCGCATCCCGCAGCGACTGCATGATGATCTCCAGGCCCGGGCGCAGGTCAGACTTCTTCCTGATACCGGTGAGCACCACTTTTCCTGAGGAGAATATCAGGGATGCGATCTTAGGGTTCTCGATGCGATAGACCGCCCCGGGGAACCTCTTGGTATTCAGTTCGCAGTTTTTTATTTTATTAGATACATTTTCAAGGTCGATCGCGTCGGCGATCACTCCTGAAGCAACGATGTTCTCAATTTTCAGTGACTCGTATCCCTTCTCAGCCATTGATATGAGTATCGTTTTTTGAACCATAATACTAATGGGTAATCTTTATGCCCATTCTCGATATGATGTTCATTTCAACTTCGTGAATGCTTTAAACCATAAACGCGCAACTTTTACGGGACCGCGTTATGGCAGATGAAGAGCAAAATCCATCATCCTACGAGGACTTATGCGCCAATTTCACGATCGATGTTCCCGAATACTATAACTTCGGCTTCGATGTGATCGACGCATGGGCAAAGAAGGACCGGAATAAACTGGCGATGATCTGGGTTGACCAGAAGGGAAACGAGAGGAAATACACCTTCTTTGACCTCATGCGCCTCTCGAATCAGGCCGTCAACATCTGCCTGAAGTACGGTATCAAGAAGGGCGACCGCGTCATGCTGATGCTCCCCCGGACGCCTGAATGGTGGATCTTCACCATCGCCCTGATCAAACTCGGCGCGGTCTACTGTCCCGCGACGACGATGCTGACCCCGAAAGACCTGAAGTATCGCGTCCAGGCGGCTGGCATCAAGATGATCATCACCATGGCGGAACACGCCGATAAGGTCGAGGAGATCCGGGAAGACTGCCCCACGCTTGCAGCCCGGCTCATGATCGACGGTGTGCGGGACGAGTGGATCAGTTATCCCGTCGAGCTCGACTACCCCGCGCCCTGCTCGCACAAACTGGTGAACCTCCCCGGCATGCACCGGACGAAGGCGACCGACCCGCTCCTGATCTTCTTCACCTCCGGCACCACCGGCGAGCCGAAGATGGTGATCCACAACCACGCCTATCCGCTCGGCCACCTCGTCACCGCGCAGTTGTGGCACGACCTGCGCCCGAATGACCTGCACCTCACGATCTCCGATACCGGGTGGGGTAAGAGCGCGTGGGGAAAACTCTACGGTCAGTGGATCATCGGCGCCTGTATCTTCGTCTATGACATCCGCGGCCGGTTCCATGCCACCGAGATCCTGCCGCTGCTGGAAAAATACGGGGTGACCACGTTCTGCTGCCCCCCAACCATCTACCGGATGCTGATCCTCGCCGACCTCGGCAAGTTCGATCTCACCGACCTGCGGCACTGCTGCAGTGCCGGTGAAGCCATCAACCCTGAGGTGATCCGGGCATGGGAGGAGGGAACCGGGAGGACGATCTACGAAGGATACGGCCAGACCGAGACGGTGCTCTGTATCGGGACACTTCCGGGCATGAAGACCAAACCCGGTTCGATGGGGAGACCGATGCCGGGCTGGCATATCGAGCTCCTCGACGACGACGGCAACCCGGTGGACGTCGGGGAGGAGGGGCGGATCGCGATCAAGGTCGATCCCCGGCCTGTCGGGCTCTTCTCCGGCTACCTGAACAACAGCGAGGAGAACCGCAAGGTCTTCTCGAACGGTTTCTACTTCACCGGCGACAAGGCCTATATGGACGAGGACGGTTACTTCTGGTTCATCGGGCGCGACGATGATGTCATCAAGTCGTCCGGCTACCGGATCGGGCCGTTCGAGGTCGAGAGCGCCATCATGGAGCACCCGGCTGTCCAGGAGGCGGCGGTCGTCGGGTCGCCCGATGTGCTCCGCGGATTGGTTGTCAAGGCCTTCGTCGTCCTGAAGCCTGGAAACCGGCCTACAGAGTCTCTGGTCAAAGATATCCAGAGACAGGTCAAGCGGGTGACGGCGCCTTACAAGTATCCCCGCCTGGTCGAATTTGTGGAGTCGCTCCCGAAGACCATCTCCGGTAAGATCAAGCGGCACGAGCTGCGTGAACTGGAGATGAAACGGTTTACAGAGAACAACTCCCGGCCTTCTTCCAACATCGAAGAGGGCGGGGAGTGATTACATTTATTTTGTTTGAGGTACAACACTTGTAGGCGCGAATATCGCCGCACGTTTGCGCGAGGGTTGCCAAGCCAGGTCAAAGGCGATAGGTTCAGGGCCTATTCTCGTAGGAGTTCGCCGGTTCGAATCCGGCCCCTCGCATACGCTCTTCTATGACCGATGTCAGTTCAGGGCATCATCTTCATCTGTTGCCAGAGAATGAGGAGATCCCGGCTTCCCGTAGTATCCGCTGAGTGCTTCCCGGGCCACCAAAAAAGGGGTGGATTTATTTGATCCTGCCGAACTCCTGGCCCACTTCCGCGGCGGACCGGAAGGTCTGATCCCCGAACATCTCAAGGACCTGGATGACCGCATCCGGGGCGTTGTTCTTCCGGGCGTGATCGAGTAACTCCTGCTTTCCAGCCGGATAATCCATGCCTCCCGGGTATTTCTGGAATGCGGATGCACTCAGCTCTTCGACGGATGCCGCCTGAGCTGCAGAGGCCTGCCCGCCCCTGACCGAAGGTCTCTCTTCTGCCATAGTTCTCACCATCTCTTTTTATTTTGCGGCACCCCGCATGACGGGATACACACGGCCACATAACGCCCGTAGAATAAAAATATTATTGCGTTTTAAGGCAGAAATACGTCCAATCCTGTGTGGAAACAATCCGGATTTGGAATGACAGCACCTGCCTGGAGCAGGAGATCTCGGGTAGATCGCTCATCCGGCAATAACAGTGCCATCTCACCTGCTCTGCTGCAAGAAGCTGGCACACAGAGCATGATGGCGGCAGGCAGGGTTCTCCTGAACCCACCCTTCTAAAAAATAGTATTTAGAGTTCCGAACATTAAAAGAACGTTCTAGTACCGGTGGAAGTCGTTCCGCGGTCTCGGAGGCCGTGCCTCATCGATCTTTAATGTGCGACCTACAAATACAGTGTCATTCAGGGCTTCCTTTGCTGCTTCAGCCTCTTCAGGGCTGCCCATCTCAACGAATCCAAAGCCTTTGCGTTCGATGACTCTGACGTCGGTTACCGTCCCGTACTGGCTGAATAATTCTTTCAACTGTTCTTCATTTACCGAATAGGTGAGGTTGCCGACGTACAGCTTGTTGCTTTCCATTCAAAGATCCTCTTCACACATATACACTCAAACCTTAATTATCCTTTGGAGAGAAAACCGGGAAATGGTTCTGGGGCGGTTCTCCCGGTGCGGAGTCGCATCTCATCCTTTTCGGCGTCTAAAAGCCTGCTCTGTGACAGAACATTCTTGAAACGGATGGTCATCTGCCCTGCGCGGGTCCGGGTCAACGCGGTTCCTCTTGGGGGGATAGATACTTTAATAGCGACCCGGGTCATTGATATACACTCCCAGGAAAAATATCTGGCAGAACATCCTGCCGCCAATTATGGAGTTGATTAACTGACAAATACACGAGGAACACAGAACAAAGAAGGCGAAGAGATCATACGCGTACGGTTACCAAAGAAGAGGAACCGTGAGATCTTCGCCCGTGCCGACCTGATGCTCGGGGCAAACCATATCCGTGTCCGTTGCGAGGATGGTGTCACGCGCACGGGAAGGATCAAAGGCAAGATTAAGAAGCGGCTCTGGATACGTGAAGGTGACCTCCTGATCGTCGTCCCCTGGAGTTTCCAGGATGAGAAGTGCGATATCGTCTACCGGTACATCAAACCCCAGGTAGACTGGCTCAAGAAGCACAACTATCTCAGCCAGTAACTTCTGCATTTTGCACGCGCGCCGGGGTTGAGGTGGTATTGCCTGTCTCCGGCAGGGCTCTGTATTATGCAGGGCAGGTTCAATCTGAATTTTGTTCACTTCGGGCACTGGCAGCAGGGGCGCTCATGGTACCAGTAGTCCATTGATACGACACGCAGCACCGGGCACTGCAACAACATCGACGGTAGAATACAATCACCCCGGCACCGGACTTCGATAGTCCGGCGCCTTGAGGCATGCCTCAAACACAGTGCCGGTATACAGGATGATGTTTTGCCTGATATATCTGGATTTATCCCCCTGGAATGCGCTGATTGACGAACATCCATCCTTTTTATGAGGGGACGCCTGGCGGAGGGTTCAACAGAGATCATTCTCCCCGGGGAGCGTTCTTGTACAGATGCCTCGTTATTAAGCGCACTATCTCCTGATGATGGGCACCATACCACGATCCCATCAACCTCCGGCACGGAACGGTATAACAAGCCCCGGCTCTTCAGGATACGGTGCTGCCAGATATCGGATTGGTGACATGCCGCGCACCCTGTGCGGTCCGGCACCAGCAGGAGATATGACCTCGCGTGGCATCACGCTAGAGAGGTAGAGACACCCAGTACCGGCGGGGAGCGATGATCCGATCACTCCGCCCTTTTAACAGGTATCGGGGCCGGCGGCACCAGAGGTGCACAGAAGAGTATAGCACAGGTTGCGCTGGCAGAAGTATCCCATGAGAAAGGCGTGATACCTGGATAGATTGAAGGGGGAGAAATCCCCCCTCACGAGCGTATTCACAGGGAGAAAGGATCGCCGGTTTCCCTGTCCTTCACCTGCGGCTCCCAGTTCAGCGGCCACCGGGTTGTTTTCTCTCCTGTCGGTATTGCACCGTTGTATGTCGCCTCCGTAGCCTGCAAGAGGGCCGGGTAGTATCGTATGACATACTCTTTCACCATCCGGCGAGCCGAAAACCGGGGGCCGTTGCTCTTGATCGACTCCTTCATCATCTTCACCCAGCCATGGGGGATATCGTCAATAGAGCGGTTGTAGTAGAGTGGGATGACCTCTTTTTCGAGGAGGTTGTAGATCGCCGTAGCGTCGGCGGCATCCCGCCCAGATCCAGCACCCGCCTCGCTCCCGAACGCCCAGCCGTTTTTGCCGTTGTACCCCTCGGTCCACCACCCATCCAGGATGGAGAGGTTCACTACCCCGTTAAGTGATGCCTTCATGCCGCTCGTCCCGCTCGCCTCCATCGGGGGCAGGGGATTGTTCAGCCAGACATCAACGCCGTGAACCAGATACTGGGCCACCTTCTCGCTGTAGTCCTCGACGAACGTGATCCGCCCACCGAACTCAGGCTGCTGTGCGTAGCGATAGATCTGCTGGAGCACCCGTTTTCCTTCGTTGTCCGCCGGATGGGCTTTCCCGGCGAAGATGATCTGGACCGGATACCACCGATTGTTCAGGATGCGCTTCAACCGTTCCAGGTCCTCAAAGATGAGGTGGGCACGCTTATAAGTCGAGAAACGCCGGGCAAACCCGATCGTCAGGGTAGAGGGGTTGAGGTACGCCCCCCCGACCGCCGGGTGCGGTGTTCCCTGCCGGTGCTGGTCTGCCCACCTAGATCTCTCCTGTTCGTGGATACGGTTGAAAAGTTTTGCTTTCAACCAGGTGTGGAGATACCAGAGTTCGGCATCTGGTATCTCATCGATGAGTTCCCATATCGTAAGATCGTCGTGTTCTGTGAGCCAGTTCGGGCAGGTCGGCCCGATGTACCGGTCATAAAGATCCCGCATCCGGTGATTCAGCCAGGTCGGGACATGGACGCCATTTGTGATATGGTCGATGGGTATGGTTGCCTCAGGCGTCCCTGGCCAGAGGCATCTCCACATCTGGCGGGTGACGCTCCCATGAGTCCGTGAGACACCGTTGTGATGCTGCGATGTGCGCAGGGCGAACGCTGTCATGTTAAAGCCCGAGTTTGCGAGCTGCGGGTGGATGCCGAGTTGCAAGAACTCATTCCAGTCGATGCCGAGCGCCGGGTAGTAAGCCTTGAAGTAGCGCTCGATGAGATCGGTGGGGAAGACATCGTGCCCGGCGGGGACGGGTGTATGCGAGGTGAAGACAGACGTTGACCGGACCTGCTCGAGTGCTTCCTCAAACTCCATCCCTCGCGCGACCCGTTCCCGGATCCGTTCGAGCGATGCGAATGCAGGGTGCCCTTCATTCAGGTGCACCGCTGCATACTCGATGCCGAGCGCGTGAAGCACTTTCCGCCCGCCGATACCGAGGACGATCTCCTGACGGAGGCGCTGCTCCAGGTCTCCTGTGTAGAGCCGGGATGATATCCCCCGGTTCTGTGGATCGTTGCAGGGAATATCCGTATCCAGGAGATAGAGTGGTATCCTGCCGACATCGACTTTCCAGACAGCGACATAGATAGGCGGGTCGATGTGCGGGACCTGGACGATCAGATCTTCGCCGGTCGGACTCAGCACCCGGGTGATGGGCGCCATATCGTGGTCGAGTGGTTCGGTGATATCCTCCTGCCACCCGTCGGGGTTGATCTGTTGGTGCAGATACCCCTGTGAGTAGACGAATCCTATGGCAACCATCGGAAGACCGAGATCACTTGACTCTTTCAGATGGTCACCGGCGAGGAATCCAAGCCCGCCCGCATATATGGGGAGCGAGTGGTGAAGTCCGTACTCCGCTGAGAAGTAGGCGACGGTGAGCGAGCTATCGCCCGGGTACTGTTCAGAAAACCAGGTTCCGGCAGCGTTCAGATACTTCTTGAATCGGCGCATGACGATGTCGTAACGGCGGAGATACGCGGGATTTTCTGCCGCCAGTTTCAGGAACTGGATCGGTATCTCGCGGAGCATTCGAACCGGGTTGTGGACACTCTCCTTCCACGCCTGCGGGCTCACCTGCTTGAAGAGAGCCCGGACTTCCGGGTTCCAGCTCCACCAGAGGTTGTACGCGAGGTCAACAAGTCCGGAGATCCGCTCTGGAACGTGAGCATACTGGTTGCGTAGGGATTCCTCCATAAAATCTGCCCCTCTTGATTAGTATACGGTCCGTATTTATTATTATATATGCCTACGGATTTTTGTTCTCATCTGATAAAATGGAAAATATCACAAAATTCGTTGATTTTATCGGTGCAAGATATCAGAGAAGCAGATCAGGAGTACGGTATGCTGTAAGCCCGGGCGGCAGCCGAAGTGTAATCGGGCATGTCCACCGGGGCACGGGGGCTGCTCAAAAAGCTTTTACCGGAAGACCTGCGCGACGACGACGTGCGGTATTTGTGTCAGTGCCCCGCCGTCACTTCCTCCCATAGATCCCGGTGATCTCAGAAAACTCCTGCAGGGCCTGTTCGGTCATCTGTTCGGGCAGGAGGCGCCACTCCCAGTTTTTGTCCGTCGTCCCGGGCCGGTTCATCCGCGTCTCCTCACCGAGGCCGAGGATGTCCTGCATCGGTATGATCACGGTCTCGGCGGGGGAGATCATCGCAAGACGCATGAGGATCCGATGGATATGGTCGGCGCCGACCGGCCCCCCGATATAACGGAATATGAGGCTCTTCTGCTCGTCGGAGATCTCGTGCTCGAACCATCCCCTGACCGTGTTGTTGTCATGTGTTCCGGTATAGGCGACACAATCGTTTGTGATGTTATGGGGCGCATGAGGGTTCCGTGCGACGTCGCCTGAGAACCCGAACGTCAGGATCTTCATCCCCGGAAACCTGAAGTACGTCATCATCTCATGAACGTCGGGGGTGATGTAACCGAGGTCCTCAGCGATGATGGGGAGGCACGACCTGCCCCGCATGAGCAGAGTGAAGAGATCCTGGCCGGGCGCATCGACCCAGTGCCCGTTCTGTGCGGTCTCATCCCCCGCCGAGACCTCCCAGAACTGCACAAACCCCCGGAAGTGATCGAGGCGCACCCGGTCGACGAGGGCGAGGGTGCGGTCGATCCGGCTCTCCCACCACCGGAACCCCTGCTCCCGGTGCATCTCCCAGTTGTAGATCGGGCTTCCCCAGAGTTGTCCGGTCGCGCTGAATATGTCCGGGGGAACACCTGCAACGACTGTCGGTTTCTTCTCTCCGTCCAGTTTGAAGAGTTTCGGGTTCGCCCAGAGGTCGACGCTGTCGTAGGTGAGGTAGATCGGGAGATCGCCTATGATCTGGATGTGGCGGTCGCGGCAATGGTT
>LSQX01217072.1_pt3 | contig 10794 bp, 8 predicted proteins | sample 654561 | NCBI WGS metagenome assembly LSQX01 (sample SAMN04489861, study PRJNA283612) | anaerobic digester metagenome | isolation source: 4 biogas reactors fed with cattle manure at either 37C or 55C with and... | place: Denmark: Kongens Lyngby | collected 2014 | reverse complement strand
CCGGCTATCCCCTGATCAAGGCGGCCGAGATCGTCGCCAACAAGCTGCGCGGCTAACCAAACCAACTTAATTTTCTGTTGTGCCCAGAACGTAAAAGCAGGCAGTCATCGTGACAGCCTGCTTTTTCTTGTTTGAGTTCTTGTTTGAGTTCCGGATCACGGCTGGTTGACATCAGCTGATGAATATCATAATATTATATTATGTTCTTATTTGAGAATCATTCTTATTTTGGAGGACAGATGGACAATCAGTCGGCCCTGCAACTGCTCAAAGCACACAAGATTCGCCCCACTTACCAGCGGATGCGCATCCTGAATGTGCTGCGGGCTTCATCTGACCATCCGACAGCCGAAACGCTCTATCTCCGTCTTAAAGCCGAAATACCCGCCCTGTCCCGCTCAACCGTCTACAACACGCTGCTGACCCTCGTCGAAGCTGGATTGGCGCGGATCATTCACATCGAAGAAAACAGCACCCGTTTTGACGGCATAACCGAAGAGCACGGTCATTTCCAGTGCCTGGGATGCGGTAAAATCGAGAACATCGCCATCGACATGGACCGCCTGACACAAGGGCAGCTGGCCGGATGCCAGCTGCTTGAGCGCCATGTCTCTATTCGCGGCCTGTGCCGGCAATGCCTGGACGGCACATCCATGTCAGAGGAGGATTCCTGATGAACGAAGAACAGAAAAAGAAACTGACCACCGNNGACAACAACAACGTCATGACCGCGGGACCGCGCGGCCCCATGCTGCTCCAGGATGTCTGGTACCTGGAGAAGCTGGCCCATTTCGACCGTGAAGTCATCCCGGAGCGACGCATGCACGCCAAAGGATCGGGCGCTTTCGGCACCTTCACGGTCACGAACGACATCACGCGCTACACCAAGGCCAAGATCTTTGCCGAAATAGGCAAGCAGACCGAGGTCTTCGTCCGCTTCTCGACCGTCGCCGGTGAGCGTGGCGCGGCCGATGCCGAACGCGACATCCGCGGCTTTGCCATGAAGTACTACACGGAGGACGGCAACTGGGACCTGGTCGGCAACAACACGCCGGTCTTCTTCCTGCGCGATCCGCTCAAGTTCCCGGATCTCAACCATATCGTCAAGCGCGATCCGCGCACCAACCTGCGCAGCGCCAAGAACAACTGGGACTTTTGGACCTTGCTGACGGAAGCGCTGCACCAGGTGACGATCACGATGAGCGACCGCGGCATCCCCCTGTCCTACCGCCACATGAACGGCTACGGCAGCCACACCTACAGCCTGATCAACGCCCAGAACGAGCGGATCTGGGTCAAGTTCCACCTCAAGACCCAGCAGGGGATCAAGAACCTGACCGACGCCGAGGCCGAGGCCATCGTCGGCAAAGACCGCGAGAGCAACCAGCGCGACCTGTATGAAAGCATCGAACGCGGCGAATTCCCGCGCTGGACGATGTCGATCCAGGTCATGACCGAAGAGCAGGCCCGCCAGATGCCGTACAATCCTTTCGACCTGACCAAGGTCTGGTACAAGAGCGAATTCCCCCTGATCGAGGTCGGCGTTCTGGAACTGAACCGCAACCCGGACAACTACTTCCAGGATGTCGAGCAGGCCGCCTTCAACCCGGCCAACATCGTGCCCGGTATCGGTTTCTCGCCGGACAAGATGCTGCAGGGACGCCTCTTCTCGTATGGCGATGCCCAGCGCTACCGCCTGGGGGTCAACCACCACCAGATCCCGGTCAACGCGCCCAAGAACGCCCAGCACAGCTACCATCGCGACGGCCAGATGCGCGTTGACGGCAACCAGGGCAGCCGGCTCGGCTACGAGCCGAACAGCTACGGCGAATGGTCCGAGCAGCCGGAAGTCAAGGAACCGCCCCTGGCCCTGGAAGGCGACGCGGCCAACTGGAATTTCCGCGAAGATGACGATGATTACTACACCCAGCCCGGCAAGCTGTTCCACCTGATGTCGCCCGAGCAGCAGGAGGTTCTCTTCGCCAACACCGCCCGCGCCATGGGCGACGCGCCGGAGATGATCAAGCGGCGCCACATCGCCAACTGCCTCAAAGCCGACCCGGCTTACGGGCAAGGGGTTGCCAAAGCGCTTGGCCTCGACATCTGAGTCGTGAAACACGTTCGATCAGCCGATCAGCAGCAGGCGGGCCGCAAGCCCGCCTGGCTGATGCGCCTGCTTTTGATCGCGGCCGGCTCACTGGCGCTGGCGGTCGGCATCGTCGGCCTGTTTTTGCCGGTGCTGCCGACCACGCCGCTGCTGCTGGTTGCCGCGGCCTGCTATCTGCGCAGCTCGTCGCGCCTGTACAACTGGCTGCTCCGGCACAAGCTGTTCGGCAAGACGATCCGCGCCTACCTGGAGAACCGGGCAGTCCGGCGGCGCACCCGCAACGCGGCGCTGGCCATCCTCTGGTCTTCCCTGGCGCTGTCCGCCTGGCTGGTCGGCCTGTTCTGGGTGCGCCTGGCCTTGCTGGTGGTCGGCATCGGGGTCAGCACCCATTTGCTGTCGCTGCGCCTGCTGGCTGAACCGGCAAGCAAAAGGGACCAGCCTCTTGAGAAGGCCAGCCCCCGTGCTTCTGGATCAAGGCCGGTTCCGCTGGATCCGGAAGCCGGCTGACCGGTTTACATGTCGTAATCGTTGGGCATCGCCGGTGCTTCCCGCTTCTTTTCCGGCTTGTCGACAACGGTGCTTTCGGTCGTCAGGATCATGGCAGCGACTGAGGCGGCATTCTGCAGGGCGGAACGCGCCACCTTGGCCGGGTCGATGATGCCGGCAGCCACCATATCGACATAGGCTTCTTTCATCACGTCAAAACCTGTCCCGGGGGCGCTGTTCTTGACTTTGTCCACGACGATCGCCCCGTCATAGCCAGCGTTGATCGCAATCTGGCGCAGGGGCTCTTCGAGTGCGCGCAGGATGATCATGGCGCCGGTCTTCTCATCGCCTGCCAGACTGGCGATCACGTCCCGGACTGCCGGCAGCGCGTTGATGTATGCGGCGCCGCCGCCCGGAATAATCCCTTCCTCGACGGCCGCGCGCGTGGCGTGCAGGGCGTCTTCCACCTTGAACTTGCGCTGCTTCATTTCCGTCTCGGTGGCCGCGCCGACCCGGATCACGGCGACACCGCCGGAAAGCTTGGCCAACCGCTCGTTGAGCTTTTCCTTGTCATAGCTGGACGTGGTGTCCTCGATCTGCTTGCGGATCGAACCGATGCGATCCTGAATCGCCTTGGAACTGCCGGCGCCGTCGATGATGATCGTGTTCTCTTTCTGCACCTTGACCGATTTGGCCCGGCCCAGCCATTCCCGCTTGATGTCCTTCAGGTTGAGGCCGATCTCCTCGGAGATCACCTCGCCTCCGGTCAGGATGGCGATGTCGCGCAGCATTTCCTTGCGCCTGTCGCCGAAGCCGGGAGCCTTGACCGCAACGCAGTTGCAGACGCCGCGCAGTTTGTTGACCACGATCGTGCCCAGCGCTTCACCCTCGACATCCTCGGCGATCAGGAGCAGCTTGCCGCCCATCTTGACGATCATCTCAAGGGCAGGCAGCAGGTCCTGGACGCTGCTGATCTTCTTGTCCGTCACCAGGATATACGGGTCGTCAAGGATCGCTTCCATCTTGTCGGGGTCGGTGACCAGGTACGGCGACACATAGCCGCGGTCGAACTGCATGCCTTCGACCACTTCCGTGTGAGTCAGGCCGGTCTTGGACTCCTCAATCGTGATCACGCCGTCGGCGGTAACCTTTTCCATGGCGTCGGCGATCAGCTGGCCGACTGTTTCGTCACCGGCCGAGATGGTGGCGACAAAGCGCATGTCGTCCTGGCCCTTGACCTTTTGGCTGCCGGCTTTGATCGAAGCGACCGCGGCCTCGACCGCCTTGTCGATGCCCCGCTTGATGATGATCGGATTGGCGCCGGCCGCGATGTTGCGCAGGCCCTCGCGGACAATCGCCTGGGCCAGCAGCGTCGCGGTCGTCGTGCCGTCCCCGGCGACGTCGTTGGTCTTGCTGGCGACTTCCTTGACCAGTTGAGCGCCCAGGTTCTCGTACGGATCTTCCAGATCGATCTCCTTGGCGATCGTCACGCCGTCGTTGGTGATGACCGGTGAGCCGAACTTCTTGTCAAGCACCACGTTGCGGCCCTTGGGCCCCAGGGTGATTTTGACCGCATTGGCCAGCTTGTTGACGCCGGCCTCGATCGACTTGCGCGCTTGATCGTCATAAGCAATCAGCTTGATTGACATGGTAATCCCTCCCAAATTTCAATGTTGCGATGGTCTGTACAAAAAAGCCCCAGACGACTTCCTGGTCAGCGAAAAAATCTTCACAGTCAGCACTGCCATGATCCATCACCTGTCCGGTCCAGAGCATTTTGGCACTCGACACCTTAGAGTGCTAACTGTATTGTAAACAAGCCCCAAGGCCTTGTCAAGCGGTCAGACTGTTGCCCGGACCTGCCCGCGGCGTCTATAATGGCATCAGGCAGGCGATGGTTTGCAGCTGCTATCCAGGAGGTCAAACATGGCACGTTACTCGAATTTCAGGCTCAGCCTCTTTTTCACCGTGCAGGATGTGATGGATCTGCCGGATGACCGCGCCGAATTCAACGCTTATGTGGCGCCGTTCCTGCGCGACCTGCGCCTGGACAAGGTCTATCTGGAGACCTTCCGCTCCGACACGGTGCCGCGCGAGAAACTGGAAACAGCCAGGCACCTCTTCGCTGAACGGGGCATCGCAACGGCGACGGCAATCATGCCGGTCTCAGCCATCCAGGAAGGTCATGAAACCCGGATCGGCCAGCCGTTTTGCTACACGGATCCCTGGGCGGAAGCGCTGTTCACCAGTCTGTTCCGGCGCATGGCCGCGCAGTTTGACGAAATCATCATCGACGACTCTTTCCTGACCAACTGCACCTGCGCCCGCTGCCGCCAGGCCAAGGGAGACCGCGACTGGGCCGAATTCCGCATGGCCACCCTGACGGATTTCCTGAGCCGCTGCATGATCGGTCCGGCCAGAGCGGTCAACCCAGCTGTCAAGATCGTCCTGAAGTACCCGACCTACAACGAATCGTACCAGCGGCTCGGTTACGACCCCGAGCACCAGCCCGCCCTGGTGGACGGCATCCATGCCGGCACCGAAACCCGCCATACGACCTATTCCCTGTTCAAGAATCCGCGTTACACCTCGTTTTCCCTGATCCGCTACCTGGCCAACCTCAAAGAGCACAACAACGGGGGCGGCTGGATCGACAACATCATGTGCGGCGATGTCAACGCCTACCTGGAGCAGGCCAACCTGACACTTCTGGCCGGGGCACCGGAACTGACTTTGTTCTGCGCCGGCCTGCTTCGCACCGGTGCCTGGCGTCCGTCCATGGGCGGCCGCCTGGCCGAACTCGACGCGGTCATCGGGCAGTTGGGCCAGCCGGCCGGCATCCCCGTCTATCTGCCTGCTGGCTCGAGCGGTGAAGACCACCTGTATGACTACCTGGGGATGTGCGGCATCCCGCTCGAACCGGCCGCACTTTTTCCGAAGGCTCCCGAACTGGTCTTCCTGACGGCCGCTTCGACCTGCGACCGCGATGTCCTGGGCCGGCTGCGCCGCCACCTCGAAAACGGCGGCGATGCCGTGCTGACCAACGGATTTGCCCGGGCGATGCAAACGCGCGGCCTCGACGAGATCATCTGGATCCGCGACAACGGTCAGAAGCTGGCCTCAGCCCAGTTCGGCGCCTTCGACCGCGGCTGGTCAGACCACGTGCGCTATGACTACGCCCGGACCGCCATCGCCTATCCCTTCCTGGAATGGAAGGTCAACGACATCAACTACCACGTGATGCAGATGGAAAACGCCCTGTCCAACCTCGTTCTCGGGATGTCTTACTACGCCGGCGGGCGGGTCATGCTGCTCAACACGCCGGATAATTATGCTAAGTTCCAGCTGCTGCCGGTACCCGCGCTGGATAAAATCCGCCAATACCTGTCTTTTGCCCGGCCGGTGCGCTACCTGGGCCAGGCCGATGTCGGCCTGTTCCTGTACGACAACCAGACCTTTGCGCTGCAGTCGTTCCTGCCGCACGGCACCGTGGCGGAAATCGCCGTGCGCGGCGATGTACCCGCCCTGACGCGCCTCGATAACGGCCACACACTGGATCGCCTCTACCGGCGGGACGGTGAAAGCCGTTTTGAAATCCCGCTCGGCCAGCTGGCCTTGCTGCCCTTCTCGTATGCTGTCCAGGACAAACCAGATGTTTAAATGGTGCGGGGCGGCCAGCCGGTAAAGGTCTCGTCTGCGCTGGTGCCGAAGCGGTCGGCCAGGTCGCGGCCCGCCTGCTCGAGCGCCTGGCACCAGGCAATGGTCTGTTCGAGCGGCGGGGTTCTTGTCTCCCAGTTCTGCCAGGCGGCGAACAGCGCTTCGAACGGCGCCGGATCGGTCAGCGTGCGGCAGGAGCGGACGAAATCCGCCAGACACCGGTCACGCTGGTTGGCGTAGATGCCCTGCGCTTCGAGCGCTGAACGGACCAGTCCCCAGGCGACCGTAAACGCAACATAGAAGAGCGCGTCCGGTTCTTCGCCGGCGGTCGGCGGCGTTCGCCCGGCAAACATGTTCAGAAACAGATCGCGGTCCCGGGCGACATGTTCGATTTCAGCCGAAACCAGCTGGGTCCAGCCGGCCTCACCCAGGCGGCGGCGGCGCTCCGCGGGAGCCGCTTTGGCCGTCCGGGCCAGTTCGCCGGTCAGTTTTTCGTACAGGGGCAGCCGGTTGCGGCCGGGAGCCTTGAGCCACGTCTCGGCGAGCGCCTCCGTCTTTTCATAGAAGGGTTCGCGCACCAGGCCGCGCTCCCGGGCGTTTTGCAAGAGCAGGAAAAAGCGGTCCATGCTGACGATCTCGATCTCAGGATAATCCGCCAGATGGCCCATTTCGCCGTCCAGCTGGTGGAAGATGCCTTTGGCGATCTGGGCAAAGAGAAAATAGAAAGCCGGCCGTGTCGGGCATTCGCGGCTCAGGCGAATGATGTCGCCGATGTTGTCGCGCCCGACGTTGGCGATGTGCACCGCGTGCAGCTTCGGAATCGGACCAAACGGATTGCTTCGGGCGTATGGCGAGCCGCCCAGGCCGCAGACCAGTCCGGGCCCCGGGGCCAGCAGTGCCTGCTCGCGGGCCACGGCCCGGTCGTCTTCGACTTCGCGCCACCAGTCGCGCAGAAACCAGTTGACCATATTGCAGCCGTTCTGGCCCGACTGGTCCAGCAGACGGCGCGAGTTCCGGAGGTAGCCATCGACGAGGTCCTCCGGCCAGAGCCAGGAATAGGTGTAGCCGGCGCCGGACGACGGCCCCCAGAAACAGTCGTTGGCCAGCCGGGTTTCCTGGTAAAACTGGAGCATACCCGGCATCAGCTTCACCATCAGGGGCAAAAAGCCCCAGCCGAACGGAAACGAGCCGCGGTCCGGGTCGAGCCAGTTGTCGGAATGGAGGTTCTGCATGGCCCAGGTGGCGTCGCCGTCACTGTTGTAGAAGCAGACATAGACCTTGCCCGGATCCGCCACGCCTTGTCCGGCCGGCGGCAGTTCCTGCCGGTACGACCGGTCCGGATCGCCGACGCCGGCATGCACGGTCATGTTGGGCGACCGCACGGAGCACAGCGAGAAAAATCCGCGCTCTGCCGCTTCAGCAACATATTCTTTTTCCTGGTCCCAGACGCAGTGCCAGTTGAGCTGCACCCCGGGCGCCTCGGCGGTCTCCATCAGGCGGCGGAACAGGTTGAGCGAGCGGCGGAAAACGCGCGAACGGGGCAGATCGAGGGCCAGCACCCGGTTGGCCACGACATAGTCTTCCAGCTCGTGGGCCAGGGCGTACCAGGTGGGGCGATGCACGCAGAAATTGGCGAACATGCGCTTGTTGCAGCGCGGCCACAGGTGTTCGACCGCCCATTCAGCCGCCTCCCAGTCGTCGGCAAAGCGGCCGCGCAGGTCATCGGCCCGAACCAGGCCCTGGCGGATCATGAAGGCCTCCTGGTCCGGCGCGACCGGCAGCGTGTTGTCCAGGCCGCAGCGGGTTATGGCCAGGTTTTGCGTTTGCAGGACATCTTCGGTGTCGTAGATCACGTAACCCCGGACCAGGTGGCGGAACCGGGCCAGCAGCGCTTCCGGGTCATCGAGCCGCTCGACCGGAATCCGATCGGTCTTCTGGTACCAGTCCAGCCAGTGATCTTCGTGCCAGGCAGCCTTGGCATCCCCGGCACGCGGATTACCCGTCATCAGGTACAGCTGCGGCTGGTCGCGATTGACCAGGCCCTGCAGGCAACGCAGCCAGATCCAGGCGTCGACCTGGTCGACCGGCCAGCCGGGCTGGCAGACCAGCAGGTGTTTGACGGGCTTGCAGTCGGGGAAGATACGGGTCAGGTCCGCGTTGGCGGCGCGTGCAGATGACGGCATAGCGACCTCCCGGCGCAATCGCGATGTGCGGGTCAGCGCCTGACCCGGGTCACCGAAGCGGTGCCGCGGATGCCGGCCACCAGCAGCAGCGCGCTCAGTGCGATAAAGATCAAGGTCGACCAGCCCATGTTTTTCTGGTCAGACGGCACATTGACAAACGGCAGGCCGGGCAGATAGGTTACCCCGATGCTGCTGCCCTCTGCCGGTAAACGGGTGACGTTGTAGACCCGGTTCATGCTGGTGGTGCCGCTGCCGGTCTTGCCGTCCCGGGTCCGGAACGTGTAATGGATGTCGTAGTTGTGGTCCAGTTTGCTGGACGTGCTGTTGATGCGTTGCTCTACCGATTTGACCGTACCGGTGGTTTCCTCGCCAAGTGCCAGAGCCAGCGGAATCCGGATCCCCATGATCAGCAGCAGAACGCCGATGACGATCGGAATCCAGGACGGCTTGCGCCGGGCACGCACGGGAGCGGTTGGCCGGGCGACGGGCGGACCTGGCGCTGCGGGCTGCGAAACCGGATTGCCGCACGACACGCAAAATGAGACGCCTGGCTCTAAAGGCTGACCGCAGTGGCGGCAAAACTGTGCGTTCATAACCATCCCTCCATCAGATGACCGGGTGGATCGGAAGCGGGCCGTTAGGGCCTTCATGATTTTGATCATACCATAAAATGGGAAAAGACACGGATTGTGACGATGAATTTTACCAAAGACCTTGATGGCTGATCTGAAAAAAGCTACAATGTTGACATGCTCAAGGGGGAGTATGCCGACTCGTTTGAGCCAGAACGCCCCATTATTTGCATCTTGTCCGGCAACAGCAGTGTCAGCCAGGTGGACGCATCATGACCAAAAGCCGCCTTTTCACCGTTATCGCCCTCATCGTGTCAGCATTGCTTCTGACCGCCTATTACGTCTGGCTCCTGAAAGCTCGGCCCGACAACCTGCTCACCCTGCTGCTGGTCAGCGGCCTGGCGCTCTGCCTGGTCACCGGGCTGGCTGCCGGGCGGGTTGCGGCCGTTATGGTCGGTTTGCTGATCGGTTTTCTGAGCACCTGGCGCCTTTACCATGCCGATCTGGCGCTGTGGCCGCTCAGCAGCACGGCTCTGCTGAGCCTCATGCAAGCGCCTGGACTGACTTTTTGGCTGCTGCACCCGCTGGTCAGCCTGCTGCTGGCCCAGGCCGGCCACATGTCCCTGCGCCGTCTCGCCCGGCTGCAGCATCACAACGAACAGCAAAGCCAGGCGATCCGGGGGCTTGAACGCAAATTGAACCAATACGAAGACGCTTTCCGCGCCTTGTCAGACAAGCGCCTCTACCGGCAAAAACTGCACCAGCTGCTCGAGCCCGACGCCGACCAGGAGCCGTTTCTCGGTGCGTTGATCACCGTCGCGTTCGATATGCTCCGCACCGGCAGGCGACGGCAGTTGCTCGAACCGCGCACGCCCAGGACGGCGCTGCAAACGCAGCCCTTCTTTCAGCTCTTGCTGCAGCTTTGCCCGGAACTGGTCGCCGTGCTCGATTTGAAAGGACACATTCTGGCGGCCAACGAAGTTCTGCTGGCCGTTTTCGGCTTTCCGTCCGACAAGCCGGTCATCGGCAAACGGTTCACCGACTGCCTGCTGCCCGCCGATGCGCCGCGGGCCCTGCAGGACCTGGAAAGAATCATCCGGACCGAAACGCACGAGACGGGCCCGTACGCGATGCGTTCGGCGACCGGCCCCTTTCAGGCCGTGCCGATCGGGCCGGCGGTCCACTTTACATGCGGCGGCGATCCGCTGGTCATCCTGGTGCGAGCGGAAGCCTCCGGCGAGCTTGAGCCGGCCCGCCTGGCCCAGGGAACCGTCTGGTGTTTATCGGCTTCCCGCAGCACGCTCTATGTGAGCCAGGCGGTCGCCGAATGGCTCGCCGAACAGGCTGGGGCGATGGCCGGGCGCCTGGCCGACCGCTACATCAGCTACAAGGACCTGCCCGCTTTCCACCAGTTTTTCTCCAGCTTCAAGGACGGCCAGACGCACAGCACCGAGCTGACCATGCAGCCGCGCGCCGACCGCCACGTCGCACTGCGTTTGACCGGATGGCCGGTTATCGGCGGCGACAAGGCCCTGCTGGGGGTCACGCTCCTGGCCGAAGACATCTCGGAGCGGATGGCTGTCGAACGCGTGCTGAACCACCAGGTCAAGATGGAGCAACTGATCTCGCAGATCTCCAAGCGCTTTGTCGCGGTGCCAACCGAGGAGATGGATGCGGCCATCGAGGAAGTCCTGCAACAGCTCGGTAGCAGCGAAAACGCCATGGAAAGCAGCATCGAGATCTTCCGCTCTCCCGTCATCCGCAGGCCTGCCCGCTACCATGTCCGTCA
>LSQX01365966.1_pt1 | contig 10795 bp, 4 predicted proteins | sample 654561 | NCBI WGS metagenome assembly LSQX01 (sample SAMN04489861, study PRJNA283612) | anaerobic digester metagenome | isolation source: 4 biogas reactors fed with cattle manure at either 37C or 55C with and... | place: Denmark: Kongens Lyngby | collected 2014 | reverse complement strand
TCGACACGATAATCGTCTATATTCCCGCCCCGGAAGCCCACCCGGAAAAAAGCTTTCAGATGCTTGTTTCCGCCATTGACTACAACGATTTTGTGGGCAGGATTGCAATAGGCAACATCGTATGCGGCTCGGTCAAGGTAAACGACCAGATAGCCGTCTGCAACTACCACGACCCCGCCAGAAGCCGCAAGGCAAAAGCGGTGAGCCTTTATGAATTCGACGGGTTGAGCAAGGTTCCCGTGGAATATGCGGAAAGCGGAAGCATCATAGCCATGTCCGGAATAGGGGAGATAACCATAGGGGATACCATTTGCTCCCCGGATAATATCACCCCCTTAAGCTATCTTAAAATAGACGAACCCACGGTGGAGATGACCTTTTCCATAAACGATTCCCCCTTTGCGGGGCAGGAGGGCAAATTCGTCACAAGCCGCAATTTGAGGGATCGACTTTACAAGGAACTGCAAAAAGATGTATCCCTGAAAGTCACCGACACCGCCACCACCGAAGCCTTCAATGTGGCGGGCAGGGGAGAGATGCATCTTTCCATATTAATAGAAACAATGCGTAGGGAAGGTTACGAATTCCAAGTTTCCCCTCCCCGCATCATCACTCGGTTAATTGACGGGGCAAAGTGCGAGCCTGTGGAAGAATTGGTTTGCGATGTGCCGGAGGAGGCGGTGGGAAGCGTCATCGAAAAGGTGAGCAACCGCAAGGGTTCGCTGATAAAAATGAACAATACCGCGGGCAGGAGCAGGCTTGAATTTACCATTCCCTCCAGAGGGCTTTTCGGCTATCGAAGCGAATTTCTGACCGATACCAAGGGCGAGGGCATAATGACAAGCATTTTCCACAGCTACGAACCCTGGAAGGGGGAGATAGAGCGGCGCACCAACGGCAGTTTGGTGGCCTTTGAAACGGGAACGGCCGTGACCTACGGTATATTCAACGCCCAGGCAAGGGGGCAGATGTTCATTTCCCCGGGGGAAAAGGTTTATGAGGGTATGTTGGTGGGGGTGAACGCCAAGCCGGGAGACATTATCGTCAATGTTTGTAAACAAAAACAGCTCACCAACATGAGAGCCACCGGCCACGACGACAAGCTCAAGCTTGTGCCCGTAAAACAGATGAGCTTGGAGCAGTGCCTCGAATTTTTGGCGGACGACGAGCTTTTGGAAGTGACCCCGGAAAATCTGCGTATGCGTAAGGATATACTACGCAAGGAAATGCGCTTGAAGGCACAGAATAAGAAATAAGGTTTGTTTTCAATATAAAACCATAAGCAAAACATAACGAAGCAGGGGCGTAAGCCTCTGCTCCGTTATGTTTTACATGAATAAATTAAGATTTTTAAATGTCCGCAAAGATGCAATCCAAGTCACTTCCCTTATCTAAGGCATCACCACCCAATTCATAATTAAACTATACGCAGTATGGCATGCCCGCAACAGGCTTTTCCCCGCATAGGCATGAAGGCTCAAGCGTAAAGGGAAAGAGTGTTCCCTTTTTACGGTTCGGCGCAAATAAGGCGGTTTTTCACGGTTAACCTTGTGCGGTAAAACCCATATCCTCGGGACAACCCCGCGCAATTCGGATAAAAGCATTGATTTTGTGCGGTATGGATTTATATCCTTCGGTTATGCCCTCGAAAATTTGCGAATTTCATACCGTGTAACGCTCCGGTGCATAATTTTATTATTTTCTCGGCGTGTAACCTATGGCGAATAAAATTAGACCGGTCAAACGGAGCTTAACCCCCGATGCCGGTCTTTTGCTTATGGTTTTATATGTAACTTTCCGAGTATTATGACCGCTTCTTCGCCGCATTGCGAACGCTATCCGGCGGTTTATGCTAATTACGCCCTAATCCATTTTCCCCATCATAACCCCGGGGTGGTTTTGCTCCTCGGCTTTTTCGAGCATTTCCGCCTCGGTGGTGAATTTCGTTTCGTCGAAAATGCGGTGGTAAAAATTCACATCATCGGCGGCGGCGTTTATCTCGTCCTTCAATTCGTCCTTTAAGGCCTTGGGCATCCAAAGCACCCTTTTTATCCCGCCCTCTTTTTTCATAAATTTGTCGGAGGTGATGAACTGCTTGGAGGCGCTGATGAAGCCGGGGCGGGGTTTTCCCTCGTCGCTGAAGGCGGCAAGCTCAATATAGGACATTGTGCCGACGGTCTTTTCTTCGCCCTCGTTGTTTTCCCCGTCGGTTTTTTCTCCCGGGGTTTCTTCGGTTAAATACCCATAGGGGGTAGGCCCCTTATAATCTCTGTCTGCAATTATAACTCCCATGCCCGAGGGCAGTTTCGCCACAACGCACTGCGCCCCCGCAAAACCCGAAACGGGCTTATCGGTCAGGGAATAAAGGGAGGTTTGATCATATTCTTCACCCAAGGCTTGCTTTAAAACGCTGTTCACCTCGGGATAGCTCCCACTTTCGGCGTTAGTGCAGACCGAGGAGTCTATCGGGCGTATCGCCGAGTTTTTATCGGCGGCGTACATCGCCTTCGCCCTCATATAGTCGATCCTGCCGCAAAGAGAGGGTCGCTCTGGGGTGATGATGCAGACATGGCGGGGGCAGTAGGCGCGGCAAAGGGAGCAGACATAGAAGACCCCGCAATTTAGGTCGTTTATCTTGGAGAGCTTTTCCTTTAATTCCGCCTGCCTTACGCTTATAACCTTCCGTTTAATTTCGTCAACCTTTTGCTCGTCGAAAATAAGGGTCATCTGCGCCTTGGCGATGTTCCCGAATTCCCTTTTTATCATGAAGAGAATCACTTCCCCGATATGCTTGGGTTCAAAACCGCCTTTGACCGCCTTTTCGCTCACCGTGAGCTTGAGTTCCCCCTTCTTTTCGCTCGAACTCACTCCCTCGATCGCATCCAGCCAATCGGGTATGCGGGACTCTATCACCCATTCAATATCCTCGTCCAAGCCTTCCCCGCTTATTTCCGCGAAGATGCAAAGAGACACATTTTTAGCGGAGGGGTTTTCTTCTCTTGAAAGACCCTGCGCGCCGATCAACTCTATTTTGTTATCCTCCACAAGGGCTTCGTCCCTTATGAGGGCGATTTTGCAGGTATTCTTCAGGCTCGGATCAACCGTATAGGCGATGCTGTCAAAATCGGGTTCGTTTTTATGGGAAGAAGAATATTCAACGCCGATGGGAAGGTTTTTATCGTATTCGGAGGGAAGCCCCGTCAGCTCAAGGGAACGGGCTATCATGGGGGAGGTTTCCTCGGCACTTTCCATAACATCGGCTATCTGCGCTTCCCCGAGGGGGCTGTCGAAAACACAGGCCATGCCCATGACCGCAAGAGAGGCACAGCAAGCTATATCCATGGATTCCACCGGGCCGAATATATTCGCAAAGGCGGGAACGGTATTTTTTATATAATCTATCAGGGCGATTATATCTCCGGGGGCAACATTTCCGTACATCAAAGCTATGCGGGCTAAAGCGCTCAAGCCGTTAATACAGGAGGATATTTCCCCTCCGATATAATGCACCCTGCCGCCTAAGGGAATGTTCTGCGCCCCGAGGCTTTCCGCCGCCTTTCCCCCGACAAAGCAGACCAACCCCCTTTTGCGGTATTCCCTTATGACGCTCTGCGCCTTTTTCGGATTTTCGGGGTTTCCGAGGATAAAAGCAAAGCCGGGAATATCCCTTTGGGAAGAATCCTTATAGGAAAGCTCGTAGCCGATGGAGCGCAGATAACTGTCGGAAATAAAGCCCTCGGTAGAAGTGACTTCATGGGAAAGGCTCTTGATGGCGTTCATCATTTCCCCCCCCATGGCGCAGGCTATCCCCGCATTCAAGGCGCGGGCGGAGTTGGTGCGGTTTTCCGAAAGGCTTTCCATTATTTCCATGGCAAAGATCATGTCCGAAAGCTTTTTAATTCTAAGCCCCGTCGCCGCATAGGTGAAGGGGAGGGAATAAACCGTTTCGGGATTGGCAAGGGGATAATCCTCCCCGTATTTTTCAGCCGCCGAAAGGAAGGCTTCCCGGGTTAATTCCATACAGGCGTCGGCGCCGGAATATATAAGGTCTGTGAGTACGCTCATTATAATTCTCCTTATGAATTGATTATACCTATATGCGCCCATACAAACAAGCAAGCCGCGGGAATATAGGATTAAAAGTCTTTAATAATATATGAGCCGCGCCATGTAAAACCGAACTGTGCCGATCGCAATAAAGCATTTTATCAAAGCAGATATTCTCATTGCCCTTATGCCTTACAAGCTGACGCCTTTTATTTTCTCTGCGAGCGAATAGATGCCGGCGCGGTTTGCGGTTCGTAAAAAGGAGGTCTGCAAATCTTTTGGTAATCCGATTATCCCATAAGCGAGTATTTTTAGCATCAATCCGCGGCAAGTCGAAAAACGAGCCGAGCTAACCCGCCTTTATGCGGCGGTTGTATTTTCGGCGTTAAAGCAAAGCGAATATAAAACCGTTTGTAAGTTACGCAGTCGGTGTTATTGTGAATTTTAGATGTGCTTGTTACATATAAGCGCTTAAGTTTCGCAAAAAACCGCATTATAATCGCAAAATTTATTATATGTTTTTCTTTGCACCGAAGGGAGAAAAAATTGACACCGTATGGGATTTGCGGTAAAATTACACTGTAACAATATAAGAACAAGGAGAATTAAAAATGGCATTTGATGTTTCGGCTGCGGCAAAAAAATACTTACCGGATGCATTAAGGGATATAAAAAGGCTTGTGGCGATAGAAAGCGTTCAGGGCGAGGCCAAGGAAGGCAAACCCTTCGGAGAAGGGGTGGACAGAGCCCTTCAGGAAGCTCTCAAAATATCCCGTGAGTTGGGAATGGAAACCGCCAATGTGGACGGCTATGTGGGTTATGCCCAGATAGGCGAGGGCGAAAAGCTCATAGGCATTGTGGGGCATTTGGACTGCGTCCCCCTGGGCGAGGGCTGGGAGCATGACCCCTTGGGAGGCGAGATCGTCGATGGGGTCATATACGGCAGGGGCGTTTCGGACGACAAGGGCCCCAGCATTGCGGCTCTTTACGCCATGAAGATATTAATGGATTCGGGAGTTAAGCTCAATTCCCGTATTCGCTTCGTTTTCGGCACAAATGAGGAAACGGGTATGGCGGGGGTTGATTATTACTTGGCCAAGGAGGGTGATTTCGATATGGGCTTCACCCCCGATGCGGGCTTCCCCCTTTGCTTCGGAGAAAAGGGCGGTTATCACGGGCATTTCTCGGGAGCAACCAACACCGAGGGAGCAAAGGTGAAGATCCTTTCCGTGAAGGGCGGAATGGCTGTGAATGTGGTCTGCGATAAGGTGGTTTTGACCTGCAATGCGGGGCAGTATGCCGAAGCCTTAAAGGCCTCCTTCGTCGAATACGCCAAGGCGGCGGATATGACCTGCCAAGTCGAAGATGAGGGCGAAAACACCTTACTTACCTTAAACGGCAAGGCGGCCCATGCCAGCACCCCCGAATTGGGAGTGAATGCGATAAGCTATTTGATGAAATTCGTTGCGGAATGTGAGCTTTTCGACAGCCCCTTCGCCAAGGGCTATGCGAAGGTCATCGGCTTGGATTATTCCGGGGCGAACTGCGGAATGAAGATGGCGGACGAATACGGCGAACTCACCTTCAATGTGGGCATCATCGGCGGCACGGATTTTTCCACCTACGCCACCATCGACATACGCTACCCTCTCACCTTGACCGCCCCCGAATTCAAGGTCAAGGCAGATGAAATGGAAAAGACCATTATCCAAGCAGGGCTCAATATGGACGGCTCGGGCATGGGAAAATCCCTTTATAAAGCCCCCGACTCCCCGATGATAAACGCCCTTTACGATGCCTATGTGAAGGTCACGCAGGACACGGTGAATAAACCCTTTACCATGGGCGGAGGTACCTACGCCAAGCATTTCGACAGCATAGTGGCCTTCGGCGCAGGCTTCCCCAATGAAGAAAGCGGAGCGCACATGGCAAACGAGCATGTTGATGTGGAAAGCATACAAAAGTGCATGGAAATATATACCCATGCCTTGATGAATTTGCTGGCGTTATAAACTTACGGCGCTCAACTTCCCGCTTCGGCAGGAGGGAGGATATATAAAAACGCCTTGCGACAAACGCAATAATGATGCAAAACCATAACAATCAAATAAACCGACATCGCAAGCAACGGTGTCGGTGTTGTTTTTATTTAAGACTGCCGATAGGTAAGCCCTTGGCATATAACACAATTCGTACAAATTCGCCCGAAATGCGTCATACAGCCGCACAACCGCCAAGCTTTTACTTCTTCTTTGCTTTGTGTTTCCGCCAACTTACGAAACAAAGCCGTAAAGTATAGTGACTTCATTCATATAGCCGCCCGACGCTTCCATATGCGTCGGGCGGTTTATTCACTTTTGTTCTTATTTATTATAGCTCATATATAACTTTTTTCTCTTTAAAGCATTTGCCATGATAAGCGCCGCCGATACAAGCACGCTCAAATTGAGAAGCAAATCGTCGTTTTCGCCCGTCTGGGGTGCAAGGGCGGTGTTTTCAAAGCCCGCTATCTCAACTCCGAGGGTCTCCAGAGCTTCAAAGTTTTCGCTTGTCACCTCTGCTCCGTCTGTGGTGAAGGCATCGTACACTTCCTTGGTTACATAAAGGGTTCTTGCACTGCCCTCTCCCGGAGCTATGTTCACATCTGCGATGAAGTAATATTCCGTGGGATCATAGAGTATATCCGGGTTGCCGCCATCGACTTCCTTTATCTTGTAGGTGTAAATGCCGCTTTCGCCGATATTTATCTCGCTGAAGGCCACAACGCCCTCGGCGTTATTGGTGACGGTTTCCAAAAGCCTGTCGCCGTCCGTGGTTACCGCCGTGAGGGTGAAGGAGAATGCTCCCGCCCTGAGCTGACCGCCTGTAAGGGTCTTTCTCGCAATAATATCGAGCTGTTGCATGAGGGTGTTGGCGAAAACAAGTTCTCCCTCAATTTGGCTGTCTGCAAGCATTCCGACATTCTCTGCGGTTATGCCGTCTTCGTTAGCCGTCATAAAGGCATCGTAAACTTCTTTCGTGAGATAGAAGGAGTCAACATTCAGTTCGCCTTCAAAATCAACGGAGGTAACAACCATAATATATTCGGTGTCGTCGTATAAAATCAGGTCGTTATTCCCTGCGGTTTCCTTTATCGAATAGGTGTAGATGCCCGGGCCGGTTATTCCCAATTCGGGGAAGGTTATTTCTCCCAAGGCATTGCAAACGGCTTGCTGATGATAATCCTCGGTGTTGGCGCTTATACCGTTTATCTCAAAGGTGAATTGACCTTCGGTTATATCGCCCCCGTCAAGGGTCTTTGAAGCGGCGGTGATCACATTCACCACATCATAGGTATCGTCCGCCTGACCGACTACCACCGCATTGGCGGTGCCCTCGGTTATGTAATTTACCACTGCGGTGAGCTTGCCCGAGGTGGGGAAGGGATTGGCTTCGTCGTCTTGATCGACTAAAGCCACCGCCGCATTGGCCGCCGCCAGGGTTTCGTAGGTTCTTGAAACTTCTCCCCTTGTAAGCACTATGTTTTCGATCTCATCATCGGTCAGGGAGCTGTCCACTCTAAGCACTGTCGGCGTGTCGGAGGGAAGGAACTGCCCGGTTTTGGTGGTAGCCTGAACAACGGATTTTCTGCCGAGGGAAGTTACGGTGGTATCTCTTTCGTATACAACCGCATTTCCGTCTGCCGCCTCAGTTGTAACCGCAAGGCTTGTGAGGGGCGCTTCTCCGCTTACAGCGGCGAAGGTCGCAGAGCCCGTGGTCATCTCGGCGTCCGCTATGATGAAGTTCACCGGATCCGGATTTATCTTATGGGCGTTTGTGGGGGGGGCGATTTCCGTGAAGTAATAATTGCCCGCCTCAAGGCCTGTGACGACTATCTGCCCGAGAGTGTCTTCGGTGGTGCCGGTGGTATAAGTACCGATGAGTTCATCGTCCCCATCGACCACCCTGTAAAGGGAGTATTGAGCGCCCCCGAGGGCCTCTCCCGTATCAAGATCCGTTTTAGTGAAAATAACAGCGCCCTTTGCCGCCACCCTCGCTTCGTATTCGTCGTAGAATTCGACATCGAAGGGGAAGGCCACCGAATAGGTGAGCTGATCCGGTGTGGAGCCGCCGGAGGTGGCGTATTTATTTAAATTGAAACGGGAAATATAACTGGTGGTGTAGGTATAATAGAAACTTCCTTCGCCGGCTATTTCCGTTATGGTAATGTCGTTGAGCAAGTTGGAGGTGCTGTCCTCCGCCGAAGTTCCGACATCGTTAATGCCTTTCACCCACTGGGCGCCTGTCGGATTGGTCGTGGGCGCCGCAGGATCATAGGGCCCGGACGCCTGCCATATATGAACCCCGTTCTCACCGCTTGCCTGAAGGGTCACGGGAACTTTGATGCTGTGGACGCTTCCGATGTTTAAGAATGTGAGGGTCGTGTTCGGGAAGGTGTAGCTGTCAACATTCAACTGCAGATTGCCCGCAAATCTCTCGGGCCAAATTTCCAGCGGGTTGCCGTTGAGGGTAAGGGTCAAATTAATCGTGTCGGAGCCGAAATAGCCCACGGCAAGATCCGCATAAGCCAACGGGGTCAGATCATGGATATAGTTGTTTGTCAGATTGATGCCCATGGCCCGGGGAAGAAGCAGAATGTCATCTATGACTTCGATCCTTTCGAGCTTATAGGTGCTGTCCATAGCGGTCAGAAGCGCCTGTATCGCCGAATGTTTGGCGCTTGCCGTGTTGTATGAGGCGTCAATGTCCGCAGTGCCGACATAACTTGCAAGCACCGCTTCCACCGTGGTATAAACCGCGGCGGGGTAAGCGGCTAACTCATGCCCCTCGTCCTTTGTGAAGTGGTAGGCCACATAGGCGGCGAAGTTGTCGTCCGCAAATATCCCTTGTAATTCCCCATACCATGAGCCAAAGTCCGTGTCATCGACAGGCCTTGGGTGGTCTGCGGCACCAACCGGTGCAATGCCCGCCGAAAAAACCATCGCTGCGGCTAATAAAAATACCGTCAAAGCTTTGAAAGTTCTCTTCATTTCATACTCCGTAACAATTTATAGGGTGGAAATTATATAAAGACATATAATCAGTTTCAATTATAAACTCATCGAATTTTAATGTCAAGAACACTGTGCAAAACATGGAAAATAAAGCATATTTGAAACGCAAAAAGAAATCACGGTGAACTCGGGAAATGCTATAATGATATTAACGGCTTGCTTGCCGTTAAACTTAATTGGTTTAAGGATATATTATGAACGATAAAATAATTACCGCCCTTGGGGTGATGATACCCCTTTTGGGAACGGTTGCGGGTGCGGGAATGGTATTTTTTCTGAAAAGCGAAATGAAGCCGTTTTTGCAGAAAGCCCTTTTGGGCTTCGCCTCCGGGGTGATGATAGCCGCCTCGATATGGTCGCTTTTGATTCCCGCCATAGATATGGCCGCCGCTTCGGGGTTTATCCCTTGGTTTCCCGCGGCCATCGGATTCCTTTCGGGAATAACCTTTCTGCTTGTTTTGGACAGCCTCATTCCCCATTTGCACCTCGGCTCAAATACACCGGAAGGGAAGACCTCGGGGACGACCCGGGGCATCGGTAAATCTTTGATGCTCATTCTTGCCGTCACCCTCCACAACATACCCGAGGGCATGGCGGTGGGGGTGGTCTTTGCGGGAATGTTATCGGAAAATGCCGTCATAACCGCCGCCGGAGCCCTCGCCCTTTCGATAGGAATAGCCATACAAAATTTCCCCGAGGGAGCTATCATTTCCATGCCGCTGATAGCCTCGGGAATGTCCAAAAAAAGAGCCTTCACCTATGGTATGTTATCCGGGGTGGTGGAGCCTGTGGGCGCTTTAATAACCATAATGCTCACCGCCTTTGTGGAACCTATTCTGCCCTATATCCTCGCCTTTGCCGCGGGGGCGATGATTTATGTGGTGGTGGAGGAATTGATACCCGAATCCCAACAGGGGGAGCATAGCAACATCGGCACCATAGGGGTTGCCCTCGGCTTCACCCTGATGATGGTGCTTGATGTGGCTTTGGGCTGATTTTCCTCAAGCCCACAATAAGTGATTTGTAATAACGGTAAATGCAACATACACCATAAACATAAAAGCATAAATGCGACATAAGAACTAAATAATCAAATGGCGTAAGCTTAAAGCGGCCGCCTGAAAGGAAAAAAATGAAATACAGAGAATTGGGCGCAACGGGATTGAGGGTGAGCGAGATAGGCTTCGGCGGGGAGTGGATGGAGCGCCACAGCGCCGAGGAAACCGCCGAGGTGGTGAGAAGCTGTGAAGCGGCGGGGATAAATATCCTCGATTGCTGGATGAGCGACCCTTCGGTCAGAAGCAAGCTTGGGGACGCCATAAAGGACAGCCGGGAAAGATGGATCATTCAGGGACATATCGGCTCAACTTGGAAAGACGGGCAGTATGAACGCACCCGGGATATTAATAAGGTAAAACCCGCCTTCGAGGATTTGCTCAATCGCTTCCACACCGACCATATCGAGCTGGGCATGATACACTTTGTGGACGATGAACAGGATTTCGATGAAATTATAAACGGGCCTTTCTATGAGTATGTGCTTTCTCTGAAGAAAAGCGGGGTGATCGGCCATATCGGAATGAGTTCCCACAGCCCGAGCGTGGCTTTGAAGGCGGCGAAAAGCGGGAAGATCGAAATGCTTCTTTTCAGCGTGAACCCCGCCTATGATTTGCTTCCCCCCACAGTTGATATAC
>LSQX01331815.1_pt1 | contig 10796 bp, 9 predicted proteins | sample 654561 | NCBI WGS metagenome assembly LSQX01 (sample SAMN04489861, study PRJNA283612) | anaerobic digester metagenome | isolation source: 4 biogas reactors fed with cattle manure at either 37C or 55C with and... | place: Denmark: Kongens Lyngby | collected 2014 | reverse complement strand
AAGTACATGATTATTTGACAGAATCATGGGTTCTCCGGTTTTATTGTCCTTTACAATAGCCCCCAGGGTACCGGCTGTAATTTTGTAATGCCCGATGCTCACTCCTCCCGGGGCAGGCCGGTATCTCTGTTTTCTGGGCAGGGGTGTTTTCAGTAATTCCAATTTTCCAACTTCCTGAACATCGGTTTTTAGATGTTCAAGTTTCTCAGGGACAATATCCTTTTCTTCCAGTTCACTTATGGGCAGTTTTTTATCAACCAATACTATAATGGAGTCTTCATCAGTTTTTTTGTTTCCCTTAATTTTTTTCCCATAGCCGACTCCTACTACGTGATTCAGGGACAGTAGATTATAGGTGTATTTTTTAAGTAAATCCTGATAGGAATTATCCAAAGAATGGCCTCCTTTCTAAAAAATACAAAATGAATATACTTTAAATATATAATATTTTGGATAATTTGTCCAGGTGATAGTGGTAATAATTTCATATATGTTTGTAAACTCTTGAGATATTATCCTGATAATTATATAATATTTATTAATGAAAGGATATGAATTATGGGATATCAAATTGGAGGGGAATTCTATGTGTTATAAAAAGAAAAAGGGATTATCTTTATTAACTTTTATGCTGATATTCTTAAATTTATCATTTTTAATATTTGCAGAGGAAACTGTTTCAGTAGATCTCGATACTGTCATTGAAAGAATAATGGAGAATGATCTGGATTACAGGCTGACAGTAGCCAATTATGAAAGGACTATGCTGGAATATGAAAAAAGAAAGGCAAATTATCTCCTGCAGGAGTCCAGATATAATGAGCTGGAGCTGGAAAACAGTATCAGATCGGCTGAAAATACATACAGGAATGCAATAGAACAGTTTGTAAATAATATTATCCGGGAATATACAGATTTGTATCTTGCTGTCCTGGATCTGGAGATAAAAAATATAAATTTTGAACTGGCTGAGACCCGTCTCCGGGAAGCAGAGGCTCAATACCGGATAGGGGATATCGGAAGTATAGCTCTCCTGGATCAGGAGAATTCCTTTAAAGATATCCAGTTCAGTCTGGAGAATGCCAGGGATGATCTTCAGCATAAGATGAAGGAGTTTGCCGGAAAACTTGGTCTGGCAGGAAAAAGCCTGGAATTGGCGGAGCTTGATTACAATAATGAATGGATGCCTGAAGAAGAAGAGGTGATTCAGGCTGTACTGGAAAATAGTTTTCAACTATATACAAAAGAGAATCAACTCAGACTGGCAGAAATAGACCTGGAGAGAGCTGAACTTACTGCAGCTGAGCTGGATAGAAAAATAAAGGAGAAAGCACTGGAAATCGCCAGGCTTGAATTAGAAAAAACCAGGAATGAGCTGAAAGAAGGTGCGAGGCAATCATTTTACCAGTATAAACAGGCAGTGAAGAGAATAGAATTGAACAGAGAGAGGTTGAGAAGCGCAGAGGAGAAATACCGTTTGAGGGAAGAGCAGTATAAGCTTGGACTGATTACAAGAGTAGAGGTTCTGGAATATAAAGCAAGCATGCTGCAGGCAAAATACAATTACCTTTCAGCAGTAGCCAATTATCATCTGACAGAAAGGGCTTTAAAATGGGAAATGGGGCTGGAAACAGAGGTGTTGCTGAATGAAAATACAGATAAGTAAAAGGACCCTTTTCCTGGCCCTCATTATCAGTCTTTTAATATTGCCAGGAATATGTCCTGTTTCAGCAGAGGAAGTAATATCACTGGAAGAGGCCATCAGGCTTGGAATGGAAAACAATAAGGGAATTAATGAGGCCAGAGATGGTATTGCAAATCTTGAAAAGGCATTGGAGAAGATAGAGATACAGGCAGACTGGAAACTCAATCTTGGTGCTGATTATACCTACACTATTACAGATCAGGATAAAGCCGGGAATTTCGGGGATAAAAACAAAGATGATAGCAGCTGGGGCTTACGGATATCAGCCAGTAAAAACTATCTATCAGGTCTGACTCTTGCTCCAGTAATCGGAATCGATGAAGATACTGAAACAGATTTTACTTTAAGAGTGAGCAAGGATCTGTATCCCGTAATCCCCACAGCTTCCATGAGGAACTACTGGAATACAGAAATCAGTCTTAATAAAGCCCGGGAGAATCTGCGGGAATTGAAAATAAATAATATACTGGACTGGCTGGAGAGTTATTCCAATATCAAAAGAATGATCTCAAGACAGGATATTTATACTGAGAATCTCAATAAAGCTGAAAGTAATATGGAAAAGGTCCTCAGGAGACAGAAAATAGGAGATGCAGGGAGAAATGAGATACTGGCTGCTGAGCTGGGTCTGAAAAATGCAGAGTATTCACTGAAGGAAGCTGGAAACCAGCTTGAAAATGCCCTCTATAATTTTGCCAGCAGTATTGGATTTTCCGGGGAGAAAATAATCATTACTGATAAAAATAATTTTTTTGATCGACTGATGCAGGCTGCCAGTGATTATTCGGAGGAATTGTTGAGCAGGGATATGGATGAATTGTATGTATTGATTGAAAAGAATAATTATAAACTCAGGTCAAATCTGCTCGATAGAGAGGTTATGGAAAGGGAGCTGGAATGGCTGAAAAAAGAAAATCATCCTGAGCTGTCTTTTGAAGGTATGTACAATTCTTCCAGTGATAATCTTTTCTTGTCTTTAAAGCTCTCATATCAATTGTACGACGGCGGCCAGCACAAAATGGAGATAGAGGAAAAGGAGAAAGAGATTAAGGATAATATTGATGCTTATGATGAATTATATAATGGGCTGAAACAGGAACTCAAACAGCTTCTGGACAGACTCGAACTGGCGGAGATGGCCCTGGAAAGGGGATATTTAAGTTTAGAAAGAAGCCGCTATGAGCTCACTGTGGCAGAACAGCAGCTGGAGATGGGGGTAATTGATTACCTGGAATATCAGGACAAATGGGTGTCTGAGGCTGAAGCAGAAATACAGATAGCAGTTCTTAAAGAACAGTTATTTCTGGATAGAATGAGATTTATTAAGTTTCTTGATCTTGATCTGGCATATGAGATAATAGGGGGTTTTTAGGATGATAAAAAAGAACTGGAAAGGTATGTTAATTATACTTCTAATAATAGTTGTATCCGGGGTGATTTATCTTAACAGGAAAAATCCGGATATTGCTGCCAGCCAGGAAAAAATAGACCCGAGGATGATAGTAAAGGTACAGAAAGGCATGGTCAGAAAGACCATTTCAGCAGAGGGTTTTATTGAACCGGTAAATGAAGAAAAATTAACATTTCCGGCTAAAAGCGGCGGGAGTGTGAAGGTAGAAAAGATACATGTAAAGGAAGGAGACAAGGTCAGGAAAGGGCAGTTATTGATTGAACTGGACAAGAAAGAGGCCCGTTTACAATATATTCAGAGACAGAATGCCTATAACAGGGCCCTGATTAATGGTTCTAAAAATGATATTGAGGAGGCCAGTTTGAACCTTGAGCTGGCGGAAAATAATCTGGCCAATCTTGACCTTAAAGCCCCTTTTGACGGGATAATTACTGATATTTATCTGGAAGAAGGGGGATATTACAGCAGCGGGGAAGTAGCCACCATCAAGGATATCAGCAGATTACAGATAAAGGTAAATATACAGGAAAATGATATCCCTATTGTCAGGACAGGACAGGCTGTGGAAGTGACCCTGATCTCCCTGCCTGGTGTAAAGATAGGAGGAGTTGTCCACAAACTGGGTGATGAGGCCAGTGTTAGCGGTGCTTCTGTCACTTTACCTGTGACCATATTACTTGAGGAAGTGGATTATGATATCAAGCTGGGTGTTTCAGCTCAACTGGATATTATCGTAGAAGAGGTAAAGGACAAAGTAGTTGTTCCTGTTACTGCTGTTTTCACTAAAGGCGGCAGGGACTATGTAGTCAAGGTTTCTGAAGGCAGGAATGAAGAAATTGCTGTGGTAACAGGTTTAAGTGATGGTCTGAATATAGTAATTGAATCTGGTTTAGAGCCAGGTGATGAGATACTGGTAAATGCTTTTAACTATGCTCCGGATTATGGAAGCCCCGGCGGTATGGGCGGACCAGGGTTTTTTATGGGAGGGCGCAGGTAATGCTAAGAGTTGAAAACCTGACAAAAGTTTATAAGAATGGGGAGATAGAAGTCGAGGCCTTGAGGGGAGTTTCCTTTGAGGTAAAAACAGGTGAAATGCTGGCAATAATGGGTCCTTCCGGCTCAGGGAAATCTACTTTGATGCATTTACTGGGTTGTCTTGATACCCCGACAGGGGGACGGTATATTCTGGATGGAAATGATGTTTCTAATCTCAAGGAAGATCAGCTGGCAGAAATCCGGAATAAATATATCGGCTTTGTTTTTCAACAGTTTAATCTCTTAAGCAGAACGAGTGTCCTGCATAATGTGGAGGTTCCTCTCATTTATAATGGCGTCAGGAAGAGAGAGAGACGGGAAATAGCAAAGGAGATGCTGGAGAAAGTCGGGCTTGGAGAACGCCTGCATCACAATACAAATGAAATATCCGGCGGCCAGAAGCAGCGGGTGGCCATTGCCCGTGCCCTTGTTAATAATCCATCCCTGCTGCTGGCTGATGAGCCAACAGGCAATCTGGATTCCAGGACAGAGAAAGAGATAATGGAGATTTTTCTCCAATTACATCAACAGGGACATACCATAATACTGGTTACTCATGAGAAAAGTATTGCCCGTTATGCACAGAGAATAATCTATCTGGTAGACGGCCGGATCAGCAGAGAAGAGGTGGTGCGTGATGCTGTTTGAAACTATAAAGATTGCACTACGGAGTCTTTTTAACAACAAGATGAGGACATTTCTTTCCATGTTGGGAATCATCATAGGTGTGGGGGCTGTCATAGCGGTTATCTCTATTGCTGTCAGCAGCCGGGAACAGGTTACCAGCAGTATATCACAGATGGGTTCAAATCTGATAACAATCAGCCCGGGATTCAGGCGCGGCCGTTTTGGCGGGTTTGGCTCCAGTGCAGACAATATATTTACCATGGAACTGGGTGAGAGTATTGTTAATTACTGCCCGGCTGTGAAGGCAGTTGCTCCAAACAACCAGACATCCGGTTATTTGATAGCAGCTGAGAACAATTACCGGGTGAATATTGTCGGCACAACTATAGATTATCTGGAAATCAACAATTATTCTGTTGCCAGCGGTAAGTTTTTCAGCCAATATGACCTGGATAATGCCACTGATGTAATGGTTCTGGGTTCAGAACTGGCTGAAGAATTATTTGGCAGGCAATCCCCGCTGGGGAATAAAATAACTTTTTATTATAATAACCAGAGACTGGTTTTTAAAATCATCGGGGTTATGGAAGAAAAAGGTATGGGGATAACCGGCAACCTGAATGGAAGTGCCTATATCCCTATCAGCACATATCTGAACAAAATCAGCGGCAGTAGACATATTGACAGTTTTTTTGCCCAGGCCAATTCCTCAGAGGAAGCAAAGCTGGCAGTTTCCCAGATAGATTATTTGCTTTTTAAATATACTGGTGACAGGAATGAGTACAGATTAATGAGCCAGGACCAACTTCTTGATACAATTAATCAGGTTACAGTGACAATGACATTAATGTTAAGCGGTATAGCTGGTATATCCCTTCTGGTGGGGGGGATAGGTATCATGAATATAATGCTGGTCTCTGTTACTGAAAGAACCAGGGAGATTGGTATCCGTAAAGCCCTGGGGGCGAAAAGAAAACATATATTAAGCCAGTTTATTGTTGAGGCTTTGACCTTAAGCAGTATAGGGGGGATAATAGGGATATTTATCGGTTATTTTATTGCTTATGGTGTAGCAAACATGGGCGGCTGGGTACTGGTTATTTCCCTCCCTACTGTTTTACTTGCTTTTGGTTTTTCACTGATAGTAGGCCTGTTTTTCGGGATTTATCCAGCCTTTAAAGCATCAAAACTTGATCCTGTTATTGCCTTGAGTTATGAATAATTGAGATATTGAGGATGTGGTGAGGCCGTAAGGTTACACCCTGTACAGCCCTATGCTGAATTAGTATTATATAGATTAAATAGGAGGGGAAGAAATGAGTAAAGTACGAATTGTTGCTGAATCTTTAAAAAATATGCCCTGGGAAGATAAACCAGAAGGTCTGGATGCAGTTATCTGGCGTTCCAGCAAAAACCCTATAATTAACTGGAATCCAATACCAGTAGGTGCCAGGGCTTTCAATAGTGCAGTAGTACCCTTTGAAGGAGAATTTGCTGGTGTATTTAGAATAGATTACAAAAATGGGAGGCCTCATTTACATGCCGGTAGGAGTGAGGATGGCCTGGAGTGGGAAATTGCTCATGAGCCCATTGAATGGCTTGATGAAAAAGGGAATGATGCCAAACCCGGATATGCCTATGACCCCCGTGTGGTAAAGATTGAAGACACATATTATATTCAATGGTGTACAGATTTTCACGGACCTACAATAGGCTTGGGTTTGACCAGGGATTTTAAGAATTTTACCAGGCTGGAGAATGTATTTGTTCCCTATAACAGGAATGGAGTACTGTTTCCAAGGAAAATAAATGGTCGATATGTAATGCTCAACAGGCCCAGTGATACAGGACATACTCCCTTTGGTGATATATTCTTGAGCCAGAGCCCTGATCTGAAATTTTGGGGTATGCATAGACACGTGATGTCTAAAGGAGAACTGGGTTGGTGGGAAGGAACAAAAATCGGGGGTGGTCCAGCGCCAATTGAAACACCAGAGGGATGGTTGTTGTTTTATCATGGTGTTTCAAACACCTGTAACGGATTTGTCTATAGTATGGGAGCTGCAATTCTTGACCTGGAAAATCCGGACAGGGTTTTATATAGAACAAGAGACTATCTCTTAACACCTGAAAAAGAATATGAAACAACTGGTTTTGTGCCAAATGTAGTATTTCCCTGTGCTACATTGCATGATGCTGAAACAGGAAGGATTGCTATTTATTATGGAGCTGCAGATACTTATACTGCTCTTGCCTATACACAGGTTGAAGAGTTAGTAGATTATATAAAGTATAATTCTCAGGTGTAAATATAGTATGGATAATTTAGTACTAATTCCAGAGCCTGTAAATATGGATAATAATAGGAACTGGTTGGTGACTGGAATACGTGTTAGATGATTTAGAGATTCTGGAGGAGGTACAGGGGCTTACTGGAATAATTAAATAAATGGAGGAGCTTAGATAGTAAACTGAGTATAGGCCTGGCTCTGGTTTGGCACATAAATTAGGGGGTGAAGATGGATTATCTAAAGAAATATTTGCATGTACTTATTATACCATTTGCTTTTTTTACAGTCTGGCTCTGGTCTTTTCCTATGTATGGACCATTACTGGCTAATATTGATAATAATCCTTACAATCTCTTTATGTTTTTCTTAGTCAGCCATGCCCTGGGATTGTTGGTTTATGGTTATGTTATGGATTTCCTGGAAAAGAGGCAAAGAGAGAATAAGCTGGAATTATATATAACATTTATAATATCTGTGATTATCTCATTATTAACTATTATATTTCCTTTCCTGACCTCAAATCCTATGAGAGCTGCAATTATAATTACTGGATTTTTTTCCGGTTTTTTAGTAGTATATTTTCTTTATAATATGTCAATATCAAAAACTGCTGATGTACGTGGTGGAATACTAGGTTTTATTTTCTTTTTAGCAGGGATTTTTTTTATTGTTTTTTTAGTAGTTCCTTATGGAATATGGATGTATTTTGTTAATGCTTTATTTCTATTGGCTCCCTTTATATTAGTTAAGATAGGAATAAAGAAGAAACAGAATATATCATCAGTAGAAATTGGAGAAAAAAGCAATACTTATTGGTTTTCCCTGATACTACTGGTTATTCTATTTTATAGTGGTAGTGGATTAATGTATAATTTGTTATATGGAAGAATAATGACAGTAGAGGGCGGATTTTTTGATATTGGATTTTTGTTTTATCCCCTTGTAGTACTTCCGGCAGGAATATTGGCGGACAGATTTGGCAGAAAGATATTAATCAATATAGGGCTTTCTTTTTCTGGCCTTGGTTTTTTGTTATTGCTTTTTCGGGTTTTTAGTACACTTTCATTAATATTATTACAAAGTGCTTTTGCAGTAATGGATATATTTCTATTTTTAACTTTAATGGATTGGTCAGATTACTTTAATAACAGAAAAGTATTGTCAATTGGATTATTTATTAATGTTATTGTCATTTATATATCGGGTATGCCTTTTTTGATAAGTAATCTTCCAACTTATATATCCCCAGAGTTCTGGCCAGCAGTGGGATTGGTAATGGTATTATTAATAATTCCATTATTATATTTTGCAAAAGAAACTTACCTGATCAAGCAGAGTAAGGATATTTTACCAAATAAACAAACTAAACAGATGGAGTTTGATGAATTGTGTAGCATTTATTCAATATCTCCGCGGGAAAAGGAAATTATAGGTCTTTTACTGGAAGGTAAAAGTACAAAGGTTATTAGTGATTTATTATCAATTTCATATAATACCTTGAAGACACATTTGAGAAATATTTATCGAAAAACTAAAACAAAAAGCCAGAATGAGTTAATTGTTTTATTCTGGGAAAAAGTAGAGAAGAAATAAATGTTTTGAATAAAATAGTGGATTAAATGAAATATCACCCATATGGGTGATATTTTTCTTTCCTCATATTTGATAAAATGTTTTTATAAAAAACATTTATTGTTGATTAATGTAAAAAGATAAAAACCAATCAAATTGAGGAGGAAGAAAAAATGAGGAGAAAGTTTTTGTTGAGTATTTTAATTATGTTATTATTATGTATAATTTCAGCCTGTAGTAATAATGGTTTAAATGATGATGGTATAGACAATGGTGACCAGAATGAAGTTGTTAGTACTGAAGTATGGACTATAGAAGAATTAAATGAGGCTTTTTCTACTGATACTGATATTATTATATTGATGACAGATATTGAAGGAAATGTAGTGGTTGAGAATAGAAATAAGGATTTGATTCTGGACCTAAATGGATTTGATATTATAGGGGATCTGGAGATAAAAGCATCAGAAAATACAACAGATAAGTGGAAATTAGAAATTGAGGGATCGGAAGGAAAGATTACAGGTGATTTTACTATTGAGGATTCTTATGTGCTTATCAACAAAGAGGCTCTTCCTGATTTAGTAGAAGGGAATATATATGATGAAAGACCTATTGTTTCGGGAAAAATAAGTTTTCCTGAAGGAACAGGTGTGGATCAAACACTTGTTGCTGTGATCAGTAATAGTGATTTAGAGATAAGTAGTTTTGAAGAACTGGATATAGTGGTGGAGACATATGCTGAGAGTAATGGGAATTATACAATAGAAGGGGTACCCACAGGTAAATATTATGTAATAGCCTATAAAGAGGTAAATGGAACTAATGAACTTGAGTTTACAGAGATTGATGGCTCTATGGAACCAGTGGAACCAAATGGTGTATATTGTGATAATGAGACAGAAGAACCTTTACAGATAGAGGTTTTAAGTGAAAATCTTAGTGATATTGATATAGCTTTGTCTACAGAGGCTGATAGATATGATATTAGGATAAATGTATTTGCACCATTACAGGGGGAGGAAGAGAGCGTTACTGATGCCACTATCAGTTTATATAGTAAATCAGGTATAATTATAGGGCAGACCCAATCTGATATCAATGGAAATGCCACCTTTTCAGGTATATATGGTGGACATTATTATCTGGAGGCAAGTGGGGCTTCATTAGGGACAATAAGTTTTGTTGATACAAAGACACCAGTATATGAGATTATGGAACAGGATGATTTTGAGGGCTCTAATGATTTATATTATCATGCACATATATCTCTTTTCAGTGAACAGGATATTAGAAATGTGTTCGGTGTTACAGAGATAGATAATTATGGTTTTGTATTATTTGCAGAAGATGTAGATACAGAGTTCCCGTTCACTAATTATAATCTTGAATTAATACCAACTGTCAGTAGTGTTGATATAGGATACTCAACCTTTGAAAGCATAAACCAACCTCCCTATCTGGATTTTTCATTGAATTCTTTCCCGGAAGCAGAAGAAGATGATACCTATCTGGCTGGTATTAGAAATCTTCCTGCTGGGACTTATAGAATTGGGTTAGAGGGTTTTCCAGATGAGGATAAAGAGCTTATTGAGGTTGAAGAGGGAAAATTAATATATATAGAGATACCTGGATTATTATTCTAGGCTAAATGTGGATCGGGATTAGCAGGTAGAACTCAATAAAGGGGGTAAGTCAATGCTTGAGAAAAAAAGGAATAGAGCAGTTGNNTTGTTTATTTGTTAGGACTTTTATATGTCCTGTTTGCAATCATATTATCAGCCTGTAGTAGTTCAGGGGGTGAAGATCCAGTTCCAGTTTTAACTGCAATTGAACTTGCACCAGCTGAAATTGATATTTATTTAAATTCTGAGCAGGAGTTTACTGTAATCGGAAAAGATCAAAATGGGGAAATAATGAGTATTGAAGCAGACTGGACAATTAGTGGGGATATAGGGACTATTTCTCCAGAAAAGGGAGAAACAACAGTTTTTACTGCAACAGCAATAGGTGAAGGAGAGATAAGGGCTGCAGTAGGTACTATAAGTGGTACTGCTCTAATCAAGGTCAGTGAGGAACCTCAAGATCCTTCTGTTTTGACAGAGATTGAAATAAATCCAGCATCAGCTACGGTAGTAGAAGGAGATACTGTAGA
>LSQX01200733.1_pt1 | contig 10797 bp, 10 predicted proteins | sample 654561 | NCBI WGS metagenome assembly LSQX01 (sample SAMN04489861, study PRJNA283612) | anaerobic digester metagenome | isolation source: 4 biogas reactors fed with cattle manure at either 37C or 55C with and... | place: Denmark: Kongens Lyngby | collected 2014 | reverse complement strand
GGCCTGAAGATCCCCGCTCCGGCACCCTGAATCCCGTGGCCCTTCACGGCCGGCCGCCGCAATCACCAGCCGGCGAACACTGCAGCCGCCGTTGCACGCGCAGGGTCTCCTGCGCGCCGCTTAATCCCAGGCTGACGGTCAATTCCAGGGGCTGGGTCGTTGTTGCCCCGTCCGGGCCGGCCGCTGCCAGTTGCATTGACCAGGCCGGTGTTGCGGCCGAGGTCAGCGCCCTGGCCAGGGAGGGGTTGCTCAGCAGCACGTTCGCGCCCGCGGCCAGCTCGCAGCGCACCCCGTCCGCCCGGCCGCGGCACAGGCCCGGCGCAAACCCCGGATCAGTCAGACTCACCCCCTCGCCACGAACGTCGATCTCCACCGCCACCGGCAGGTCGATGGGATTGCCGAGCCCGTCCAGGCGCAGCATCGCCCTGCCCTGCCCCGTTCCCATCGGCCAGCCCGGCCGCGAATCCGACCCATCCCCCTGGAGCGAAACCTCCAGGTTGTCGAGCAGGTAGCCAAGCGCCTGCAGCCGCTCCGCGTCCGCCCGCGGGGTCAGGGGCAGCCGAGAGCCGGTGACTGCGTCGAGCAACTCCAAACCGGCCGGGCCGTCACCCTGGCTGAGCACCGCCACCTGGGCCGTGCCGGCCGCATCCGGATGGGCGTACTGAACAGTGCCCCCGGCCGCGCCGAGCACCAGGTAGCGGATGCCGTCGAGCACGCCGTCGTCCCGGTCCGTGTGCAGGTGCGCGGCCACCACCGCGGCCACCCGGTACTCGCGCAGCAGTTCGTGCACCGGCTGCCAGGCGGACCAGTGCAGCCAGAGCGGCTGGTGAAGGAACACGGCGATGGCCCGCGCGTTGCGGTGGCCTTCCAGGTCGGCGCGCAACCAGGCCTGTTGGGCCGCGGACAGCTGCGCCAGGAAGACATTGCCCCAGCGCGGGTCAGTGTGCAGGTGTTCCTGGGCGTTCAGGAGGATGCAGTGGACGCCGTGCACATCGAAGCTGCCGTAAAGGCGCGGAGAACCGGGCAGGTGGGGCGCGGCCAGGGCACGGAACAGGCGTTCCCGGCTGCGGTCCGCTGCATTCGGCACCGGCGCGGGCGGGTTGAGGTCGTGGTCGCCCGGAGCGATCCGCCAGGCCAGGCCGGCGCGATCGAGCAGGGCGCGGCCGCGGGCGAAGTCGGCCTGCACCAGGGATTCGGGCCGGCCGCTCTCCACCAGGTCGCCCAAATGGATGAGCCCGTCCAGGCGCTGGTGCCGCAGGGTCTCGACCCCGGCGGCGAGCATCCGAAAGGCCCGGTCCAGATCCTCGGTACCGGTCTGATCGGCGATCAGGCCGAGGCGCACCGCGGGTTCGGCCGCGGCCGGCAGGGGCAGGAGCAGCAGGAGGAAGAGCAGGGCCCGGAGTGCGGGCTGAAAACGGCGCAGGGACAGCAGAGCGGGGACCGGGCAGGCCCCGCGCCCGCGGGCGGCCGGCAGGACGCCGGCCGCCCGGGCGGGAGAGGTGATCAGAAGGTGTAGGTCAGGCCGATGCGGTAGTTGCGCTCCGGCATCAGGTAGCCGCGCACCCATTCCACCTCCTGGTCGAAGAGGTTGAGTACCGAGGCCTTGACCTCCCAGTTGCCGGCGATCTTGTAGCGCAGGGTCAGGTCCCAGTAGTTGAAGCTGCCCAGTTCACTGGTGGTGTAGGGGTAGCTGTCGTAGTTGTCCACCTGCTGCGGGCCGACGAGCACGTGCGTGAGCTGCGCGCCCAGGTTGCCGTGGCTCAGGTTGAGGCCGGACTTGACCTCGTAGTCCGAGATGTAGGTCAGGTCCTCGCCGGTCTCCTCGTCGTCCATGGTGGTGTTCACGGTCAGGTTCGACCACATCGAGGCGCCGAACGGCAGCCCCAGGGTGGCGGCCGCATCCCACTGGAGGCCGAACTCGAAGCCGTCGATCTCGGCGTCACCGCCGTTAGTGAATGAGACCGTTTCCACGCCGCTGTCAAGGAAGGACTGGCGCATGATCTTGTCCTCGAAGTCGGTGTGGAAATAGCCGGCCTTGACTGTCAGCGGACCGCGGAACAGGTCCAAGCCCAGGTCCCAGGTGCGGCTGGTCTCCGGGTCCAGGTCCGGGTTGCCCACGTAGCGGGTGCCCCAGTGGCGGAAGTCCGCGGCCAGTTGGTCCGCGGTGGGCGAGCGGAACCCCTCGCCGATGTTGGCGCGCAGGCGCAGCATCTCGTCGAAGAACTTGACGCTTGCGCCCAGCTTGGGCGAGATGTGGTCATAGGACTCGGACCGGCCGCGGAACCCCTCGTACTCGCCGGTCTCGCCCTGCTCGGTGCTCATCTCGAAGCGGTCGTAGCGGGCCGCGGCAATGAGGTTGACCCGGTTGTCCAGCAGGTCGAGCGAATCCTGGATGAACACCGCCTGGTTGTCGTAGTCGAGCCCTGGCGAGTACGGGGTCTGCGGCTGATATTCCATCCAGGCCGAGGATTCGCGTTCCATGTTCTCCAGGGTGAACCCGGTGAGCAGCGTGTTCCAGTCGCTCGTCCGCCAGGTCACCTGGTGGTCCGTGCCCAGCGACTCGTCGATCTGCTTGCTGCGGTCCGCATCCTTGTCGACCAGGCCGTAGTTGTACTGGTTCTTGTCGTACAGGTAGTAGACCAGCCCCTTCCAGTGGACCCGGCCGTCCAGGAAGTCGCCGTTGTACTCCAGGTCGGTGTAGCCGTTGCTCTTGTCCGTATCCGGGGCGAAGTCCCGGCGGTAGGCGGTGTAGGGGTTGGGATTGAAGTCGCCGTCCAGGTCCTGCCAGTCCGGGTACTCGCCCATGAGGTCGGCGTAGTTGCCGCCCAGGCGGAGTTCGTGGCGGTCGTTTACGGTGTAGACGAAATTGCCGCCCACGTTGGTCTTTTCCTCGCCGGAATTGTACACCCGGCCATAGGTGGGGTCGTCGTAGTCATCGATGCCCTCGGTGCTGGTGGTGGCGTAAAAGCGGAAACGCTCGTTGACCTCGCCGCCGGCGGAGAGCAGCCCCTTGTAGGCGTCGAAGCTGCCGTACTCGCCGCCGATGGAGCCGCCCAGGGGGCCGTCGCCCTTTTTGGTGATCAGGTTGACCACCCCGCCCATGGCGGCCGAGCCGTACAGGGCCGAACTCGGTCCCTTGATCACCTCCACCCGCTCGATCCGGTCGAGGTTGATCTTGGCCGCGTTGCCGGTGCCGGCGCGGTGGCCGTCGATGAGCAACAGCACGTGGCCGGCGACGTCCTCGCCGTGGGCCTCGGTGCGGAAGCCGCGCAGGCCGACCGCGGTGTTCATGCCGCTGTACTTCTGCAGGTGGCCGGTGACGTGAGTGCCGAGCAGTTCACCCACGGTGGTGGCCCCGGACTGTTCGATGGTCTCCCGGCCGATCACCTGGGTGTCCATGGGCAGATCGATGGGCCGCTCCTCGGTGCGGCTGGCGGTGACGACCATTTCCTCGGCGGTCTGCACGACCGGCTGGTCGGCGGCCACGGCGACCGTGGCCGGCAGCAGGCCGAGGGTGACGACCAGGGTGGTGCAACGTTTCCTGCGTGTGGTGTCCATCTGTTCTCCTGTTTGTTGGCGTGATTGGGTTTCCGGCATGCCGACGGGAGGACGAACAACGCACGTTCTCGCCGCAGCATGGTCCTGTATCCTCGACAGTCCCTCACTGCATACAGACAACCGGCAGGTTTTCTGACTCTCCTGCCCCGCCGGCGCCTTCCCGGGCCGTGTGGCCCAGTGGCATTCTGCCGGCGGCGTTCCCGCCCGTTTGCGGGCAGGGTCGGATCACAGCGGCGGGTCCGTTCCCGATTCGCACGGGATTCCCTCGTTGCGCCGCAGCCCGGGGGCTTCCCTGCTGCGGACATCCGGTTGTCGTTTTTTCCTGCTGACCGGCGCGGGGGCGCGCTCCGCCTCCCCTGCCGCCGGACGGCCGTGTTCGGTTGGTGCCCTGGGCGGTCAGCGCAGCCGGAAGGAGATGGTCTGCTCGACCAGGGCCTGGACCACCTCCCCGTTCACCGTGCCCGGCCGGAACCGCCAGGCGCGCACGGTGCGGAGCACGCTCTGCTCGAAGAACCCTTCCGGCTCGGCGGCGAGCACCTTGACCGGGCCCACCGAGCCCCGCTCGTCGACCACGTACTGCACCCGGATCCACCCCTCGACGTTCTGCCGCCGGGCGGCCGGCGGGTAGCCCGGCTGCGTGCGGGCGAGTGCCTGCAGCGGCCCGTCCAGGGACCCGGCCGGAACCGGGCTGCCGTTGCGCACCGCCCCGCTCCGTCCCTCCGGGCCGGCTTGCGCCTGCGTGGTCCCGGTCCCGGCCGCGGCCACGACCGGGGCCGGTTCGCTGGCTGCGGCGGCCGGCTCGGCCCGGGGCACACTCTCTGCCACGGGTTGCGGGTCCGAGGGCGGGGCCGGCACGGGCACTGTTGACCGGGTCGGCTGCACGGCCGGGGCCGGTTGGCGCACCGCGGCGACCTGCTGCGGCCGGACCGGGGTTTTCTTGCGGACCGGTTTGGTCTTGACCACCTGGCGCGGCCGGGGTGCGGCCGGTTCCACTTTTTCCTGTACAGGTGCCGCCGCGGTTCGGGGTCCGGCCCCACCGCTTCCGGCGGTCCCGATGGCCAGTTCGATGCGCACCGGCGGCTTCAGCGGGGCAGCGTTGCCGGCAAACACCAGGGCGCAGGAAAGAAACAGGGCGTGCAGGAGCAGGGAAAGGACAAGGGCTTTGGTCTGGTGAGCAGTCATGGGCGCTGTTCGGTCTGCAGGCTCAGGGTGGTGAAGCCGAGGCCACGGACCGCCTCGTACACATCGACAAACTGCTGCAGGGGCAGGTTGCGGTCGGCACGGACCACCAGCGGGGTTTCCCGGCCGGTGGCCGCCAGGGCATCGGCAAGCGTGGCCAGCGACACCTCGTCCGCCTCCACCCAGATGCGGCCCTCCAGGCCGATGGTCAGGGTGCGCGGGGTGAGCGGCGCGGCCGTTTCGGTGGACACGGCCTCGGGCAGTTCCACCTGGATGCCGCCGGTGGCAATGAAGGTGGAGGTGGTGAGCACGATGGTGAGCAGCACCAACATCACATCCACCAGGGGGATGACGTTGAGGTAATCAAATTCCTTCTCGTCCATGCTGGATGTCCCATTGGAGGAGGAGCACCTTGCACCTGCGCAGCAGCAGGTTGTACAGGGTGACGGCCGGGATGGCGACGAGCAGGCCCAGGGCCGTGGCCTTGAGGGCCATGCTCAGGCCGCGCATGATGCGGGTGGTGTCGAAACCGGTCTCGCCGATGGTGGCAAAGGTGAGCATGATGCCGAGCACCGTGCCGAGCAGGCCGATGTAGGGGGCGTTGGTGCCGATGGTGGCGATCAGGTGGAGTTTGTTCGTCAGGTGCAGTTCCAGCTCGCGCCGGTCGGCGTAGTCGGCCACCCGGGTGGCGCGAAAGACGAGCCAGCGCTCGATGGCCACCGCGCAGGCGACCAGGCTGAGCAGCAGCAGCAGGCCGATCACGCCGTAGTCGATGATCAGGTGCAGATGGTCCATGCGCGCTCAGACGCCCGGGCCGCGGAGCGCGGACGGCAGGGCAACAGGGCGGACGGCGGGGGTGCACGGACGGCGGTGTCCGTGGCGGACAGGGGAAGAAAAGGCGGGTGGTGCGGGCAATTCCCGGTGCATCGGCTCCTCGCGTCTGTGGTCGGGCAGGGAGCGGGAACGACGGGCGCCGGGCGCGGAGGGTCTGCGGCGAGCCAAAAAAAATCCCGGATCGAAGATCGATCCGGGATAGCCCTTTTTTATCCGCAGAACAGGTATGTGCCGGGTACGCTGCCGTCCTCGCAGTCGTCTCCTCAAGGCTCAGGCAGGTCTTCTGACTCCCGGTTCATCCTACTGGCTGCGCCTTCCCGACTCAAGATCAGTGACAAAATGCAGCGGTCGTCCCCGGTTACAGCGGCGGGCCCGTCTCCGATTCGCACGGAGTTCCCTTTTTAAGTTCCTCGCGGAACACCTGAACCGGGTCAAGAGAAACCCTAGAACGACAGAGAAGTCAAGAAAATTCCAGAACTGTGCACGGGAGAGCAGGTGTCCCGCCTCACTCCTGGCCGCCCGGGACCGGCGGCGCCACCGCGAAGCGCACGCCCATGCCCTGCAGGGCGGCCTTGCCGCGCACGGTCAAATCTGTGATGAAACGGAACTGCTGGCCGCCGTCCACCGGGTAGGCCTTGAGGCGGTAATGGGTGCCCCAGGGTCGTTCATGGACGATCACCGCCACCGGGGTGGAAAAATGGAGGTACGGGCTGGTCAGGGCCACGTCCCAGAGCAGCTGGCGCGCCCGGGCGGCGTCGTGCTCCGGGTGGAGGTGGAAATCGGCCACGCACATGAGCCGCGGGCCGCCGTCATTGGCGTTGTGCACTGGTTCGGTCCACAGCCGGCCGTGGGGGATGACCACCACCGTGTCGTCCGGGGTGACCACCTCCACCGCGCGCAACCCCACGTGGCGCACCTCGCCGTAGACCCCGTCGATCTTGATCCAATCACCGTTGCGGTAGGGCTTTTCACCGATGGCGACAATGCCGGCGATCAGGCTGCTGGCATAGTCCTTGAACGCAAAACCAAGCAGCAGCCCGACCGTACCGAGCAGGGCCACCATGTTCTGGATGGAGGGCTCGATCAGTCGCGGCACGATGAGGGCAAGGGCCTTGAGAATGATGAGCAGCCGGACAAAGGGCACCGAGGCGAGCAGATGCAGCCGTTTTCTGCCGTGCAGCCGGTTGGCGATCCACGGCAGCAGGCGCTGCAGGAGGTGGATGACCACACCGGCGCCAATGAAGATGACCGCCACTTCAACGATCGTGTTCAGGTCAGGCGTCTTGAAAATACGAACGATCTGGTCGTCCGGGATCATGGGCGCACCTCAGAAAGCATCACAGAGATAATCGCGGCTGGCGAGCAGGTCGCGCACGGGCACATAGGCCGGCGCCGCCACCTGCCAGCGCCCGTCGTGCCGTTCCGCCAGGCCGGCCTGCTGCAGGCGCCGCAGTCCGGCCGCGGTGCGGCTGGCGGGCAGCGGCAGCAGGTCGGTGAGCAGCGGCTCGGCCAGACCGTTGTGGAGGAGCAGGGCGTGCAGCAGGAGGACATCCTCCTCGCCGCAGTGCGCGGACGGTCGGACCTCGGGAATGTTCTCGGCCACATAGACCACCTCGGTGGGGGTGTCTCCGGCCGTGGCCGCCGCCGCCGCCTCACCCCCCTCGGGGGCGGCACAGAGGCGCCGGCGCCAGAGGCTTGCGGCCAGGCCGGCGTTGCCGCGGCAGTGGGCGGCGAGTTGAGCGATCTCGGTGCGGACCGGGTCCCCCTCGGCAAAGGGTGCGGCGAGCAGGTCGTCGCCGCTGCGGGCATTGCGAAAGCGGATGCGCTCCCCGGCCCGCGGCGTGGCCAGGGCGGCGAGCAGCCGCGCCAGGCCCTCGCCGTCAAAGGCCTGCACCGCCAGCGCATCCGGCCGGCCCACCGGCCAGGCGTACTCGAGAAAGGCCCAGGCCCAGCTGTCGCAGCCGATCAACCCGCAGCCCAGCGTCCCGCCCTGGGCCCGATCGAGCAGCCGGCGCACGAGCGACAGCCCGCCGGCATGACGGAGAAAACACCGCTCCAGGCGCGGCAGCACCCAGAGCGGCGCCGTGTCCGGCCAGTCCTCCAGCCAGCGGTAATCCGCACCGAGAATCTGCTCGCTGGTCGGCTCGGTGATCACCGTGGCCCCGAGCGCGGTGCCCCAGCGGTGCACCATCTCCGCCTGGCCGCTGAACGGCGGGCCGACGAGAAAGCGCACCGGCCGCTCCGGTCGGTCCTGCCGCCACCAGTCGCCCAGGGCGCGGTCGAGCACCTGCGCGGCGGCGGCCCAGTCCGGTGCCGGCGACAGCCGTTTCAATTGCTCCGGCGCCAGCGTTATCAGCTGGTCCCGGTCCACTGCCGGCGACTGCGCCTTGTCCCCGGAACCACCGAACAGCCGGGTCAGGGACGACCAGGTCCTGCCGGCCGCACTGCTCACCGGCGGGGACGGCGGCCGGTAGTCGCCCAGCGGCGCAAACCGCCACACGGACACCTCCTGCCCGGTGTCCCCGGCCGGCTCCGACCGGTCGAATCGTGCCGGGCCTTTGTGGTTGTCCATGCTCTTCCCCCTGCGTGCGGGTTGGCAGCGAACGGCGGGCCGCTGCTGCCCTTTTTTCTAGTGAACCGGAAAACCCTTGTCGAGTTCTTTTGCGAGAGCGGGACCGGAAAAAATCCGCTACCCTGACAGGTATTGTCCGCCGCCACTCGGCCAAACCGGCCGGCACATTCCGGTAGACCGGCGGCATTGCACAGAAGGAGAACACCACCATGGAACAGGCACAGGACTTTCGTATCGATCGGCTCGGCGAGTGCACCTTCACCACGCCCATGCGCGGCACGGGGTTCATGGACGACCGATCGCACATCCTGCTGCACAGCGATCTGGACACGATCCGCACCTACCTGGACGCCGGCGAGGAACCGCCCCGATTCGAGGCGGCCGGCCCCCGGCAACAGCTCTATTTCGACCCGGCCCGGGTGGCCTGCGGCATCGTCACCTGCGGCGGCCTCTGCCCCGGCATCAACAACGTCATCCGCGCCATCGTCCTCAGCCTGCACCACCACTACGGCGTGGACGAGGTGTATGGCTTCCGCTACGGCTTCGAGGGGTTGGAACCCCGGTGCGGCCACCGGCCGCTCCACCTCACCCCGGACCTGGTCGAGCACATCCACGAGATGGGCGGCACCATCCTCGGCAGTTCGCGCGGCCACCAGGATGTGGGGCGCATGGTCGACACCCTGGCGCGGCTCGGCATGAGCGTGCTCTTCTGCATCGGCGGCGACGGCACCCAGCGCGCCGCGCTCGCCATCAACACCGAGGCGCGGCGGCGCGGTCTGGCGCTCAGCGTCATCGGCATCCCCAAGACCATCGACAACGATATCTCCTTCATGCAGACCACCTTCGGCTTCGAGACCGCGGTCTCCGAGGCGCGGCTCGCCACCAGCGCGGCCCACGCCGAGGCCCTGGGAGCGCGCAACGGCGTCGGCCTGGTCAAGCTCATGGGCCGCGAATCGGGCTTCATCGCCGCTTCCACCGTGCTGGTGGACAACCAGGTGAATTTCTGCCTGATCCCCGAGGCCCGCTTTACCCTGGACGGGCTGCTCACCGCGCTTGAGTGCCGCCTTGCCGAGCGCAGCCACGCGGTGATCGTGGTGGCCGAGGGCGCCGGCCAGGATCTGCTCACCGCCACCGGCGAATGCGACGCCTCGGGCAACGTCAAGCTCGGCGATATCGGCGTGTTCCTGCGCGACCGTATCCGCGCCCACTTCAAACAGCTCGGGGTGGAACTGAACCTCAAGTACATCGACCCGAGCTACATGATCCGCAGCCGCCAGGCCAACCCGCACGACTCGGCCTTCTGCCTGCTCATGGGCCACAACGCGGTGCACGCGGCCATGTCCGGCCGCACCGGTATGATCGTCGGCTACTGGAACCACCAGTACACGCACGTGCCCATTGCCCTGGCGGTGCGCGAACGCAAGCGGATCGACACCGACGGCCGGGTGTGGAGCAGCGTGCTCGCCACCACCGGTCAGGCCACGGAGATCGTCTGATGCCCGGCCGGCCGGCCCGACGGAACTAAAAGCCATGCCGCGAGGACGCTACCGCATGGGCGAGGCGGATTTCGTCCGCGTCGTCAACCAGGCCATCGCCCGCATCCCGGCCGAGCTGCGGGCCTACCTGGACAACATCGTCATCACCGTGCAGGACCGGCCCAGCGCCGAGCTGCTCGCCGACCTCGGCCTGCCGCCGGACGAACCGCTGTTCGGCGTCTACCTGGGCGTGCCGCTGACCGAGCGCAGCGCCATGGCGCCGCCGCTCTACCCGGACGCCATCCACATCTTTCAGGAGGTGCTGGAGGATTACTGCGCGAGCCGCGCTGAAGTGCTCGAGGAGATCGAGATCACGGTGGTGCACGAGATCGCCCACCTGTTCGGCTTCACCGACGAATACCTGGCGGAGCTGGGCTACGGCTGAAGCCTGCCGCTCAGCGCGGGACGGCGGGGCGTTGCCGTCTCTTCGCTCATTTGCAGGCCGCGGGATTGTCCCGGCAGAGCACGTCGAGGTTGTGCCGGGCCAGGCTGTCGCCCTGGGCCGCCGCCTTTTTCCACCAGCGGTAGGCCTCGGCCTTGTTCACGGCCACGCCGTCGCCCTGGGCGTAGATCCAGCCCAGGTTGGACTGGGCCTCGGCATGGCCCTGGCGGGCGGCCTGGGCGAACCACCTGACCGCTTCCTTTTTGTCCATCCGCACCCCTTCACCGAAATAGTAGCGCAGGGCGCGCTCGAACTGGGCGTTCGGGCTGCCCGCCGCGCCCGCGGCCGGCGCCGCGGTGGCCAGCACCTGTTTGGCCGACGACGGCGCCTTGTTCCGGCTGCGGCTGGCCACCGCCTGGCTGCGCCCGCCCTTCTTCCCGGCTGTGACCTTTTTCTGCTTGGCTTTCGAGGTGGCGGCAGTGGACCTTTTTCCCCGATCGAGCCGAGCCGTCGATTTTTCGCCCCGCCCCTTTTTGCAGGCAGTATCCTTCTGCTGACGCCCCGCCCTCTTTTACGCCTCGACCTTTGCAGCGGCCGTGACCCGTTTCGTCCGGTTCACCGATGGTTTCGTGGCACTGGTTCGCTTGCTGTCCCTGGCGCGCACGGTCGACTTTTTCGCCACAGCCGGTTTGGTCTTGGCCCCCTTGCGCACGCTGGACTTGCCCTTGGCCGTGCTC
>LSQX01182548.1_pt1 | contig 10799 bp, 12 predicted proteins | sample 654561 | NCBI WGS metagenome assembly LSQX01 (sample SAMN04489861, study PRJNA283612) | anaerobic digester metagenome | isolation source: 4 biogas reactors fed with cattle manure at either 37C or 55C with and... | place: Denmark: Kongens Lyngby | collected 2014 | reverse complement strand
TCCGGCACGAATGACAAGGCGGGCAGTATCCTGAACCTGTACCGCTGGGTCAGTCCGCGAACGATCAAGGAAACGCTGGTGCCCGGAACCGCTGTTTCGTATCCGTTTATGCAGGAATCGTAGCCAAGAGACTAAAACGGGACCCGACGAGGTCTCGCGCCAGAGCAAACGCGCCGTCCATCCCGCCGCTGCGGGATGGACGGCGTGCTTTATACGACAGAGGATTCCTGAGGCAGCGGCGTTTCCCCTTTGAAGCGATCGATGTGCAGCGACGAAATGTCAATACTCGGTGTTTCACCGAGAATCAGCTGCGCCATCAGCTGTCCCGTCGCCGGCGCCAGCATGAAGCCGTGTCCGGAGAAACCGCAGGCGAGATAAAATCCCTGAAGTTCCGGTGCTTCGGCGTAGATTGGCTGGGCATCGGCTGTCATGTTGTAAAGGCCCGCCCATTGGCGAATCACCTTGAGCCTTGACAAGCTCGGCATCAGGGTCATGACGGTCTGCGACATCTGCTCGAGAAACTGCCACGATGAGGTCATGCGCAGATCCGTCGGTTCGCTGGTATCGCCCCGCCCCATGATGAACGGTCCGTGCGGCACCTGCTGTATGTAAATGTTCCAGGCAAAGCCCATGAACATGGCACTCTGCAGCGGCTCGACCGGCTCCGTGACAAGAATCTGGTGACGCCTTGAATAGACCGGCAGCTCCACCCCGGCCAGATCGGCCACAGCCTTCGCCCAGCCGCCGGCTGCATTTACCACAACGGGAGCCAGAATGTCGCCTTTGTCGGTGCGCACACCGGTCACGCGGCCGCTTTCGCTGAAGATGTCCGTCACCGTCGTATATTTTTCAATATCAATGCCCAAATCAGCTGCGGCACGGGCAAATGCCTGAACCGTGCGGAACGGATTCAGATGACCGTCACGGCCGCAGAACGTTGCCGCCTTGATTTTGCTCGTATCGAGATGCGGCATCATGTCGCCGGCTTCTTTTGCCGAAAGATAGACCGAGTCGATGCCAAGACGGTTCTGGAGCGAGACGTTCGCTTTGAACTGAGCGGCTTCCTCCTTTGTTTTCGCCCCGATCAGGTAGCCTCCCTGCCAGAATTCAACGTCGACGTCATTTTTCAGAATGTCATTGATATGCTCAAAATAATCAACCGAAAACTTTGACAGCAGACAATTGAGCTCCACGCCCCACTGCATGCGAATGCCCGCACCGCAGCGGCCGGTGGCGCCGCTGCCCGGGAAGCGTTTTTCCAAAATGACAATATTGCGGACGCCTTTTTGCGCCAGATGGACGGCGATGGATAACCCGGAGATACCGCCCCCGATTATGACTGCATCAGCGGTTCGTTTCATCCAGACCTCCTTCGGCCAGTTGCCCCAGTGTCACCGTTCCGCCCGGCGGACGAAAACTGCCGGGATCCAGATGGTCAACGTCCGCAGCGCCGGCCCGGATCAGCTCCGACATGATAATCTGACGGCACGTCCGGCCCTGACAAGGCCCCATGCCGGCACGGCTGTAATGCTTGATCTCATCGACTGTGTGATGCCCGGCCGCAATCAGCGCACGGATTTCCGCCAGCGTAACACCTTCACAGCGGCAGACGATCGTCGCTTCTTCTGATGTGTCAATATCAAGCGGCATCCCCGTTTCATCATACCGGCCGGCAGCCTCCTCCGCTGTCAGAAAGCGGAGACCGCGCACATCCTGCAGCCGGTCTTTCTTCACAGCCAGTGTCACAAGCGGCGTCTTGTCCCTGCCGCCTGCCAGCACGGCGCTGACAGCGGCCGGACCGAGCGGCCGGCCGTCTCTGGCAAGTGCCATGACACGCTCGCCTTCGGCCGGGAGCGGCCAATATTCGTAAGGCAGACGGATTGTCCCCCAATCGCCGTCTTTCGACTCGTCAGCGATAAAAATGGCAAGGCCGGGACAGATGCGCGCGCAAACGGCGCAGCCAGTGCAGCGGTCAAAGTCGACAAACGGCAGATCGTTGATATCGTCAAACGGCTGGATGGCATTGAAGGCACACGACATGACGCACGGATTGCACGGGATTTCTTCGAAGCACTCGATGACGGCATACGGTCCCTTCTTTTTTTGCTCTTCACTCGGCAGGCGTCCGTTCAGATGCTCACTCGAAGCCACGCCGGTCTGTTCCAGATTCATTATGCATATACCCCCGCAAGTGCCAGTCCGGTGCGAATCTTGCCGCCCGCAGGCCCGGCTCGCAATTGGCGCAGCTCGGCAAGGCAGGCGCTGATCAGGCCGGACGTGTCGCCCCCTTCAAAGCCGAGTCTTCGGGCTGCCGCCAAACCGGCCAGTTCACCTTCCACCATGGCCGAGCTGGCTTCCTCAATGCCGGCCACATCGCCTGCCAGATAAACCCCGTCCAGCGTCGTCATCATGCTGGCATCGCGCAGCGGCACATGCCCGCCAAGCGGCGCGATGTAACGCGAGACGGCGCCGGCCTGATAAAGCAGATCTGCGAGCGGGGACAAGCCGACGGCGACACAAATAAGGTCGACGTCCAGCGTTCGTTTCGTATCCGGCTTCACCTGCCACTGTTCGTCAATTTCCGCGATGACAGCACGCTCCACCTCTTCACTGCCGCCTGCCGCCACCACCGTGTGGCGCATCAGAAGCGGCACACCGGCGCGGGCGATTTTGCTCGCATGTACGAGATAGCCGCCAATCCGATCAGCCGCATCAATGACAGCAGCCACGTGAACGCCGGCCTGCATCAGCTGGTAAGACACGATCAGACCGATGTTGCCGGCACCGACCATCAGCACGCGGCGTCCCGGCAAAATGCCGTACTCGTTCATCAGCGTCTGAACGGCACCGGCACCGTAAACGCCGGGCAGGTCATTGCCGGGAAAAGCCAGTGTTTTCTCGTATGCACCGGTCGCGACGATGACGGCGGACGGCCTGAACTTCTGAACCGTCCCGCTGATGTCGGCCGTCACAACCCCATCTTCATAGATGCCGAGAACGGTTGCATCCGTGAGCAGCGTCACCCGGCCGGGCAGTTGCTCCAGACGACTTGTCAGGCGATCGGCGATGTGAATGCCGCGCGTCGATGCAAACTGTTTTTCCGAGCCGAAGAATTTATGTGTCTGCTTGACCAGCTGACCGCCCGCTTTGCCGGATCGCTCGAGAAGCAGCACGTCTGCGCCGGCTTCGGCGGCACGATAGGCGGCGGAAAGACCGGCCGGTCCCGCCCCGATAATAAGCAAAGGCACCTGGTTCACGGCAGCACCCCCTTGTCATCTTGCTGACGGACATCCATGCCTTCTTCCAGGCGTTCAACGCAAACCCGCACATTCGGAACGCCATTCACAACCATCAGGCAGGATGAGCAGTTCCCGATCGCGCAGTAGAATCCGCGCGGCCGATGTGATTTGAAATGGTGTCCCAGCACCTTCACACCGGACGCATGCAGAGCCGCAGCGATGGTGTCGCCTTCCCTGCCGGTCATATCCGTTCCGTTGAAACGGAACGCGATTTCCTTTCGCTCGGGGAAGGTCAGGATCGGGTGGTTTTCAATACGATTCAAGATGAACCTCCGGCCAGTGAGATTGACGTGCGCAGGCACGCCTTTTCAAGTATAGCGAATTTTCGCCGAATTTTCGGCAGGATCGTTGCCCTCGTCGCCGAATGATCTCCCTCATGATATCCTGAATGCAATCAAATCTTGGGGAGGCTCCTATGGTATTGAGAATGGACCATATGAACATCAACACAATGAACCTTGAGCAGTCGCTTCAGTTCTATAAAGACGCCTTTGATCTTGAGGAAGTCCGACGCAGCGCGGCAAAAGACGGCAGTCACATCATCGTGTATCTGACGGACCAGCCGAAGGCATTCACGCTTGAAATCACCTGGCTGCGCGACCGCAGCGAACCGTACGATCTGAGCGACAACGAAATCCACCTCTGCTTTCGCACCGACGATTATGAGGCGGCACTGAAACGCCATCGGGACATGGGTGTCGTTTCCATGGAGAATGAGCAGATGGGCATCTATTTCGTGGAAGATCCCGACGGCTACTGGGTTGAAATCGCGCCTGAACGTTAATGAGCCGAATTCAGATCAGTCATTTATCGAAATCGCGCTTCGGCAAGCCTGTCCTGAGCGATATCTCACTGACGCTTCAGGATGGGCAGACTGTTGCCCTGACCGGTGAAAACGGCAGCGGCAAAACGACGCTCCTGGACCTGATTGCAGGCCACCTGCCGCTCGATCCCGAGGAGGGCTCGATTCATCTGGCGGGCGGTTCCACACTGGGGTATGTCAGGCAGCGCTTCGAGCAGTCGGTCGCCGACGCATTTTTCGATGAGACGGTTTTTCTTCTGGAGCAGCGCCTGCGACGCCTGGAAGCAGCCATGGCAGCCGGCAAACACGATAAAGCCACACTCAGTTCGTATGACGAGGCTCTTGCGGAAGTCGAGGCAAGCGACGCCTACGCCATGCGCCACCGTCTGGAGGCGGCATTTCGCGCTTTTGGCCTGGATGAATCGGTCTGGGAACGATCCCTGAAGACGCTGTCGGGCGGCGAACGCATGCGCATCGAACTCGCCACCTGCCTGATCCGCGAGCCGGATATTCTCCTCCTGGACGAACCGACGAACCACCTCGATCTGGCCGGAATCACCTTTTTGGAAGCGTGGCTGAAACAATACAAGGGCTGCTGCCTGTTTGTCTCGCATGACCGCGCCTTCATGGACGCCGTGGCAACGGATGTCGCTCGTCTGTCGGGACAGGCTATCGAAATGGTGCCCGGCAACTACACACACTACAAGGAAGTTTCGGCAGCCCGTCTGGACGCGCTCGGCACGCGTATCCGGCAGCAGGAAAAAGCGCTGGCGCATGAACGGAGCGTCACGCAAACGATGCTCTCGCACCGTAAAATCAGCCAGTACCACCATCGCAAACGGCGCGCCGACAAGATTGAGAGCGCGCTCATGCAGCTGAAGTCTTCCGCCAAAAACCGTGACAAGCGACTTGGACTGCAACTGGCGGCCACCGCCGACGAAGGCGATCCGGATCGAATCGTGCTCGCCGTGCGCGACCTGACCGGCGGATATGACAAGCCGCTGTTCGAGCCTTTCTCGGCCGAACTGAAGGCTGGGCGCAAAGTTGCCGTGCTGGGTCCGAACGGCTGCGGCAAATCGACGCTGTTTGCCATTCTCAAGGGCGAACTGGAGCCGCTTTCCGGCTCATATCTCTATGCCCCCGGCATTAAGCGCGCCGGCCTGAAACAGCATGTCCGGTTCGACCGCGACAGGCGCACCGTTTATGAAGCCGTCCGCGACTTTGCACCGGGCGACTCGGAAACCGGCCTGCGCAGCCGGCTGGCCCAATACGGCTTTGATGAGACTGACCGTCAAAAGAAGCTTCATGTGCTGTCCGGCGGCGAGGCCGCCCGCGTCGCACTCCTGGACCTTTTGTACCAAAAGCCTGGCATGCTGTTTCTCGATGAGCCGACCAACCATCTCGACATTTACACGCGCGAAGTGCTGGAAGAAGAACTGGCCGCCTATACGGGCACGGTCCTGCTTATCTCGCACGACCGCTACTTCCTGAATGCCGTGGCTGACGAGATCTGGGGATTTGTCGGCAGTGAGATTCGTCATTTTGATTCGTACGAAGCCTGGTCCGGCGCAGCACGGCAGATTAAGCCAAAAGAGCCGGAACCCGCGCTGACCCGCCCGGATAAAAAGCGACCGGAGCAGCGGCGCAAGTCGGCAGAGCGGCGTCAGGCCATTGCCGATCTGGAAAACAGGATCAGTGCTCTGCATGCCGGGATCGAAGCGCTGGAAGCGTCGCTGACGACGGAGAGCGAACCGAGCGTATACGAGCATTACGCGGCTCTGACTGCCGAGCTGGATCAGGCGACCGACGATTACCTTCGCTTGCTCGACGAAACATAGCGCGCCGCAGCCCGCCCTGCGGCGCGGCCGCTCAAAAATGCCCAGTTCAGGTTATATCCGCCTGTATCTCCGTCGACATCGAGCATCTCTCCGCACATAAAGAGTCCGGGCAGGCGATGACTTTCGAGCGTAACAGGATTGACTTCGCCGGCACAGACGCCGCCAGACATGACCTGCGCCTGATCCCATCCGGCGGTGCCGGTCACGTCAAGTTTTGTTTCCTTTGCTGCCGCGCACAATTGTCTCAAGTGACTGTCGTCAAGTTCATGATTTTGACGCTGTTTTGCTATGGCAAGCGCCAGGGCGACGGCAAGTTTGGCGGGAAGCACACTATCAAGAATGTAGCGTGCTTCGCGCTGACCGTTCACTGACCGGATCCGTTCCAGCCAGGTTATAAGCGCTGTTTTTGTCATGTCCGGGACAAAGTCAAAAACGAGGTGTTTCTGTGCCGCCAGCCGATTGACAGTGCGCGCCAGCTGCATGGCTGCAATGCCGGACACGCCCGTTTTTGTCAGCTGAAATTCACCGTCAGCCGTTTGCAGCAAGCGATCGCCGGCATCATACAGCCGGGCTGCAGCCGGTACGCGGACGCCATCCGCCAGTACAGTGCCGGTATAAAGCGGCGCGAGTGCAGGCATTTCCCGGCGGAATCCGACGTCCCAATCCGCCAGCAGCCGGCGCGCGTGATCACCGCCGCCCAGCTTCGGCTGTGCCTGACCGCCAACCGCCAGAATGAGTGTTGCCGACTGATGCGCGGCGTCCGCTGTTTGGAGTAAAAAAACACCCGCTTCTTTCCTGAAATGCATCAGCCCGTTGCCCGCTTCCACAGTCACGCCGCGCGCCTGCAGCAAATCATTCAGTATCCAGACCATGGTGGCTGCCTGACCGGACCGCGGATACAGCCGTCCGGCTTCATCCGCACTGCAGGCGATACCGAGCGAAGCCAGAAATGCCGGCAGTGCATCTTTGTCCAGCACGCCTGACACGCCCTTTATCAGGGGGAGTGACTCCGGATTGTACCGGTATTCCGCGAGATGGCGGTTTCCGACATTGCCGCGGCCGTTTCCGGTTGCGGCAAGCCGCCGTCCCGGTTTAGGCTGACGTTCCAGAAGCAGCACACGTGCACCGCCGGCTGCCGCTTCCAGAGCGGCCGACAAGCCGGCCGGTCCGGCACCGGCAACGGCTACATCAAAGTGCGCCACGTTTATAAAAGCGCGAGGGCACGCTCGTATTTGGAGGCAGTCTCCGGTTCAAGCCGGTAATAATCCTGAAAAAGGCGGCCGAACTCCAGCAGATCCGTAACATTGCCTTCCTTCAGCTCAATTTCAACTTCGGAAATCACACTGCTGTCCCGGCCGTCAATCACAAACTGACCTATATCGAACACGATTTCCAGAAGCGATTCACCGAAAAAAGCGTCAAATGCCGTGCGCTCAAATTGTGCTTCAACGACCGTGACCAGCGGCTCATTGCGGATGGGCCGGAGCGCGGCAAACAGCTCGTCATCACCGTCCCCGTCGGCAAGATCCATGAACACGTCGGGCAGCCCTTCCTCCTCGATGCGCGTCTCCAGCTCCGGTTCAATCGTGAGGTTCCATTCCATGTGCTGATAGAATCCGTCGTCACCGGAAGCGGGGCCGATTTTACAGGTGGCAACCTGGCGGTCGCCTTCCTGCCGCACACGGAACATTACACCGGCCGCTCTCAGTTTCCGGCCGGCCGTATCGAGATAGCGTGTGTGCATGGTGTAGACAGCCGGATCGTGCGGAGCGAATTCATCGAACCAGTCATCATCTTGAATCTGTTCGGCTCTCGATCGGTCCGGCAATCGTAATTTAATTTCACTTTCCATCTTGGGACTCCTTTGTTATTGAACGGCAAACGGATAGACACCGTAATCTGCGATGACGAGAAAGCTCGTCGGTCCGGTAAACTCCACGCGGTGCACGGTCTGCGTCAGCGGGAATGCGTCAATTTGTCTGGCTCCGCGTATATCGATCAGCTGGAGGGTATCCCCTGTCACCACAACGGCGTATGTATCGCTCACGGCCGGCATAATAAGGGGACGCGTCTCCAGCTGGACGAGCGGTGCTGCAGCGTCCGTCAATTCGTACAGGGCATATTTGTCCCCCTCGCTTTCAGCCAGTGCGATCAGCCGGCTGTCAGCCTGCCAGAGCCCGGCTGCACCCGGCAGATCAAATCGCTTGCCGGCCGCATCAGACATCATGTCGGTCAGCCATACGGAGGACGCACCAAGCACGGCCATCCGTCCGTCTGACATGTAAATGAAGTCGGCAAACCAGTCGTCAGCCGGCGCGCGCTGCTCCGAGACGATTTCTCCAGCCTTTGTCAGTCGGATCAGCTTCGTGCCTGTCTCACCGGCATAGACCGGCTGAACGAGAACATCGATGGTGTTTGCCTGCGGCGTGTAGCGGGCGCGCATCGGTTCAAGGCCGGCAGGAAACGAATATAGCTCAGACATTTCATTGGTGGCCAGTTCCGTTTCCGTGAGCATCGTCCGGCCGCCGGGTCTGGCGGCGATGACGAGCAGCCGGCCATCCTGGCAGACTGCGCTCGAGACCGCTCCCGTGATCGCCGGCCGGAAATAACTCCCGTCCTGATTGAGAACGAAAACATCGCTGCCTTCGGCAGATCCGACGACCAGCGTGTCATTGTCCTGCAGGACATACGGACCCAGCATGTCCGTTTCGTAGTGTGCCCGCTCATCTCCACGGGCAGACATCAGGGTAATGCCGTCAAAACCGACGCGCGTGGTGTAGTCTCCCAGCACGTACGTTTCGCCGGCTTCATCGGCCATAAGTGAATAGCCGGCGCCGTCTGACGCAAGTCCGGTTGCGCTGAGACGAGTCGCCGCCTGCAGGTTATTGCTGACCCAGTAAATCAGGGAGAGCGACACGGCAGTCAGGACAAGGCAGACCGCAAGCAGTATATAAACGGGGCGCTTTGTGCGAAACGGATCCATCAGGCGGAAGGCTCAAGTATCATGCGAAAACAGCGCTCGCCGTCCTGTTTCTTGCCTTCAACATAATAGTGGCGGTCTTCTTTGGCGACCAGGACATCCAGCACATCACCGAGGCTAAGCTCGCGCAGATAGACGACATCGAGAAAGCGAAAATCGAGGCCGCAAGACGCACCCCGCAATGCTTCGTAACGTGCCGCGGCATCGACGCCGTAGCGCAGATAGAACGTATTGTTGACGTGGTCGTTGTGATCCAGCTCGGAATACCCGATATCGCGCTGCATCACTTTTTCGGCGGGCACAGCCGGATCGGCCAGCCGAACGGCTTTGCGATCGATGGCAACATCTGTATCGGACAATCTGGCGACGATATCCTGCGGGATGACAGCATATGGCCGAAGCGGTTTATGCGTGTCTTTATCCGCAATGATCCATTCGCTGGATCCGGCACCGGCCGGTATTGAACTTCCGTTGACATAAAAGCGGTAGTCGCGCAGAAACGTCATCAGTGATACGCCGCGGGACCATGTCTCGACCGTGATTTCATCGCGGTAGGACGGGCGCACTGTCCAGACCGCCCGGGAACGGCGCAAAAGCCAGACGCCGTTTGCGGCTTCTGCGTAAGCCGTCATGCCGTTCTCTTCGGCGTGAATCGTAGCTGCTTCCTGTTTATAGCCAAACAGTGCGTGAGGCGTCAGCCGATCCGAAATGTCCGTGTCAGTACCGATCACGGTGCACTTGAATCTGCCTCGCTTGGGGATATCGTCCATCAGTGTTTAATCCGCATTTCTTTTGCTGATTTTACCACAATCGCATGGCAAATCTCGCCTCAGCTGCGGGATTCGGCTGCCAGCACAATGATTGCCGCCGCACCGTCGACGCCAAACCGGCCGCTGTCGAGAATCAGGTGATAGTTGCGCATGTCACCCCAGTCACGGTCGGCGTACTTGCGAACATAAGCGGCCCGGCCCTTGTCAACGGCCCGCAAATATTTAACCGCCTCTTCCCTGCTCGGCGCACCGTATGTCTTCCAGATCCGTTCAATGCGCTGTTTTTCTTCCGCAAAAACAAAGACGCGAATCGTATCCGGGTTATCCCGCAGCAGATAGTCGGCACAGCGTCCGACGATAACCGCAGACCCTTCCTCTGCAATATTGAGTATGATCTTGCTTTGCGCGGCAAACATGCGGTCTTCATTTGAATAGTAGTATCCATCGAAAAGCGACCCGCCAAAACCGGTCATGGCGGGGACGCCCCAGAGTCTGGGACTGGCCACCTGTTCTTCCCAATTGGAGATATAATCGGCAGCCATGCCCGTTTCCTGCGCCACCATGTCGATCAGGTTGTGGTTGTAAAAAGGGATACCAAGCTGTTCTGCGACGCGCTCACCGACGAGGCGGCCGCCGCTGCCGTACTCGCGACTGATCGTTATAATCGTACGTTTCATAAGGCACCTCCGATATATATATCATAAACTGTTTTGCGGGCAAGCGCATAAATAATCGCCGTTTTCAGAAAAAAGACAGGCCGTCCGCGCAGATGCGCGGACGGCCGCTGATGTTCCTCAGATTTTGTCTGCGAACGGTTCGGGCTCTTTAGTACATACCGCCGCCCGGCATCGCAGGCGCCGCCGGTTCCGGTTCAGGAATATTGGCCACGATGGCTTCCGTCGTGAGCAGCATCGCTGCGATCGAGGCGGCATTCTGGAGCGCAGAGCGCGTCACTTTGGCCGGATCGACAATGCCTTCTTCCATCATGTTGACATATTTTTCCTTCATCACGTCGTAGCCGACGCCGACCTCGTTGTGCTTGACCTGTTCGCAGATGACCGAACCGTCGAAGCCCGCGTTGGTCGCAATCTGGCGGACCGGTTCTTCCAG
>LSQX01110167.1_pt1 | contig 10799 bp, 11 predicted proteins | sample 654561 | NCBI WGS metagenome assembly LSQX01 (sample SAMN04489861, study PRJNA283612) | anaerobic digester metagenome | isolation source: 4 biogas reactors fed with cattle manure at either 37C or 55C with and... | place: Denmark: Kongens Lyngby | collected 2014 | reverse complement strand
CGCCTTGTTCTTTGTGCTCACGTCTGCCATGTCCATGATTCCTGCCACTACCTTTTCTCGCGAAGGTAAGCATCTGTGGTTTCCCAGGACGCTTCCCCTCACGATCGACCAGATCCTGGCAGGGCGTATCTTGGGAGCCCAGGTTATCAACGGGGCCGGCGCTCTACTGTCAGTCATTGCGGTGGCCGTTGTGTTCCGCTTTCCACCGCTGGTTGTATTCTTAGGCTGTGTGCTGGGAGTGCTGCTTTCCACCAGTTTCGCAAGTCTCTTAACCATCCTGGACTTAGCCAGACCAATGCTGAACTGGACTAATCCCGTGAAAGCCGTAAAGTCCAACCTGAACTCCGTTTTTGCCATGACCATCGGCTTGGGCGTTTGTTTTGGCCTCGGTTGGGTCATGTATTTGCTGGTTCAGGCTGGGCTTGGCTACCTGATCTTCGTTGAGCTTGTCTTCAGCGCGGCCCTATTTCGTAGTCTATATAGAGCCTTGGTGGGAAGATACGCGAGAGCGCGCTGGAGGAGGATTGAAGCGTGATGGCTTTGCTGGAAAGCCAGGTAGTCAAGGAAATACTGCTGCTGCTCTTTGTGGGTGCTGTGAGCAGTATTGGCTATCTTGTTATCCGCCGTCACGTTCTGGGATTGCTGCAGAGCCTGTTTGTGCGTTCAAAGCTGCAGTGGGACGAAATCATAATCGAAAAGGGTGTGCTGCACAGCGCCGCTCTGCTGATTCCCGCCTTTATTGTTTCCCAGGCGCTGCCGTTTCTTGAGGTAACCAACGAATTTGTGCTGCTGGTTCTAAGCATGTGGTCTTTGGTTGTGGTTACCATTACACTCGACCGGCTGCTGGACGTTGTGGTGGCAGTATACAACACCTTTCCCGTTTCTCAGCGTGTTCCCATCACTGGCTATGTCCAGATCGTGAAAATTGCGCTGTTCGTGTTCGCGGTAGTGATCGGGTTTTCTATCTTGGTGGGGCAGTCGCCTTGGGCGATTCTGGGAGGCCTTGGTGCCCTCAGTGCTGTGCTCATTCTGGTCTTCCAGAATACCATTCTGTCTTTTGTTGCCGGCATTCAGCTCACCATGCACGACCAAATCCGCGTGGGGGACTGGATTGAGATGCCAGCCTACGGAGCAGATGGGTTTGTGGAGGAGGTAGCCCTGCACACAATTAAGGTCCGTAACTGGGATAAATCCATGAGCACCATTCCCACGCACAAGCTCATGGGCGACTCCTTTAAGAACTGGCGGTTTATGTTTGAGTCGGGAGGCCGCAGGATCAAGCGATCGATCCTCATCGACCAAACCAGTGTGAAGTTCTGCGATGAGAAAATGCTGGAGCGTTTTAGAAGAATCCAGCTCCTAAGGCCTTACGTGGAGGAGCGGAGCCGGGAGATTGCGGAGTACAACCACGCTCACAACATCGATCCGTCATCATTGGTGAACGGGCGCCATATGACTAACCTTGGTACATTTCGGGCATATCTGACGGCATATCTGCGGAACCATCCAAGAGTACATCAAGGGATGGTGATTATGGTCCGCCAGCTGCAGCCTACCCCTGATGGCCTGCCTCTGGAGATCTACGCTTTCTCCAACGATGTGGCTTGGGTGAACTATGAGGGAGTCCAAGCGGATATCTTCGACCATATTCTCGCGGCGATTCCGGAATTCGAACTGCGCGTCTTCCAGAATCCCAGCGGGCACGACCTGATCAAAGCTGTGGAGGCGCTGACTAAGTTGGAAAGGATGACATGATGGCTTACCAACGCCGGGAGTATCCCCAGTGGTCGTGGTCGTTTTCACGGCTGCAGACCTTTGAAGCGTGTAAGAGGGTGTATTACTACCACTATTATGCCTCTCACAACGGCTGGGAGCGCAATGCCCCATCTCTAGCGGCTGCAGCCTATCGTTTGAAGAAGCTCACTAATCTTTATACGGCGTTGGGCGACGCGGTGCATCAAACAGCGCAGCTGGCGGTGGAAAGATTGGCTTTGGGCAAGCCTTTGATGGCCGTAGGTGAAATCGAGGAGCGCATCCGGGAGAAAATGCGCAGCGTGTGGCAGTGGTCTGTCAGCGGCAGGCAACAGTTTATCCAGCGTCCGAACCAGGTGCCCATGCTGCACGAGTTCTACTACGGTCAAGGCCCAACCCAAGACGTGGTGGATCGGATTAACGACCGCATTGGAAAATGCGCTCACGGGTTGGCTGCCTCCCTCACTCTCGCGGAACTAGCGGAGGGCCGAGGTGAGGTGATTGCCTGTGAGCAGTTTGACACCTTCGAGCTGTACGGCACCCAGGTTTTCGCCGTGCCGGATCTAGTATATCGCTCGCAGCTAGAACGCTATCTGATCGTGGACTGGAAAACAGGACGCCAAGAAGAACAGAACCTGGAACAGGTGGCTCTGTACGGTCTGTATGCCCATGCCAAATTGGGAGTTGACCCGGAAGAGATTGTGGTCCGCCTGGAATACCTCGATGCTGGTTCAGTTGTCGAGCTTGCGCTGAACGGCGAAATGCTAGCGGTTGTCAGGGAGCGAGCGCAAAAAAGCATGGCGGAGATGCGCGGATACCTGGCCGATGTAGAGCTGAATCAGGCCAAACCCCAACACGCGTTTCCCCTCGCGGAAAACCGCAGCCAGTGCCTGCGCTGCAACTTCCTGGAGCTCTGTGCTGAGGAGCTGCGCATCGACCTAGCCGCGGTGTCAACCCGCTAGATTGGTGATGTGCCGGGCGATCTCAAGCCAGTCGTACACCCTGTGAATCCCTGGGGGACACTTAAAGTCTTTATTGTGGGACGCGTGATAGAGCAAGGTGTATACACCGCTGCTTGCTGCTTCGAGGCAGTTTGGTGCGTGGTCATCCACAAAGAAGCGCACACCTAAGGCACGGCATTTTGCTCCTTTAGAGTAATCTGATTCTGGGCCGGGACTCATGTGTAGTTCTGTAAAAGGCACGTTATGCCGCCGCAGCCACTCTTCCGTGACCGGCCGCAGGAACTCGCTGCGGGCAGTAATCAGGTGGATTTCGTGCCCAAGCTGCCAAAGCCTCGTAAGCACTCGCTTACATCCTGGACGGATGGGGACGGATGTGAGAATAGGGACGGTCTCGGAGCGGAGGAACGGCTCTAGATCGTCCCTGGCGATGCCCAAGGCTTCGTCTATGTTAAAGCAGTGCTTGACTATTGGCCTTCGAAAGAAGGCACTGGCGCGAGCGAGCCAGATGTTTTCTTCGCCATTGTCATCTGCTGTGAGTACGCCGTCGATATCAAATCCAAAAATGATCTTCGAGATCTTCATAACCTCCTTTATCTTAGGCCTGCGCAGGTGGAGGGATCGGCGCGCCCTCAAGCTCTAGCAGGAAGCGTTTGATGTGCAGACCGCCGCTGAATCCGCCCAATCCCGACCTGCCCACGACGCGATGGCATGGAACGATGATGGCAATGGGATTAGTCCCCACTGCCCGGCCGATTGCCCGATAGCCGCGGCAGCCGCACTTCTCGCCAACGGCTTTGTAGGTTGCCGTCTGCCCGTGAGGAATCTCCAGCAGTGCCTTCCAGACTCGTTCCTGGAACGGTGTCCCCACAAGCCGCAGCTGCCAGTCAAAGTGCCGCAGCCTACCCTGGAAGTAGTCATCTAAGTCCTGCTCGAGCCTGCGAGGCAGCGGACGCTGTTCCGGGAGGGTACGGCGAAGGAGACGCTTCACCCAGTGAGCAGCCATTTCCTCAGAGAACGACAGATTAATGAGGCAGTCATTCTGAAACACAAGGTGAAGCGGGCCGATTGGGCTGTGATAGATGGCTCTGTACATAACGAGCCCCTTTCTAATTGGCGTTTTGCATATGGTTCTAAGTGCATAGGGCGGAATCCTGCTTGGGGCCGAGAGAAGGAGTACGATGGCACACTGTCGAAGGATTTTGGAATGATTGGAGGCAGAGTGTGAATTGGAATCGCAGACACAAGACATGACACCGCCGGCCGTTGCCGGCAGCCTGCCTGAACTGCGGCAGCGAGTGTTCAAACTTGCAGGCCCAGCTATCGTGGAGAACCTGCTCCATACTATGGTCGGTGTCATGGATACCGCCATGGTGGGCAGGTTAGGAGCTTATGCCCTGGCCTCAGTAGGGTTGGCTAACCAGATTTTTAACATCAGCTTGACGGTATTCGCTGCCTTGGCAACCGGCAGCACGGCCTTGGTGGCCAGGCATATCGGAGCGGAGCAGCAGGATGAAGCCTCGGAAGTCGCGAGGCAGTCGCTTGTGGTGGGAGTCTTTGTATCAGGCGCTGTGCTTGCCGTCTTGGCAGGATTCGGCCCTTGGATTCTGCGCCTGCTTTTCCCTCGGGCGGAAGAAGCTGTGCTCTATCACGGCGGGTTGTACGTCAGGATTGTAGCTGTTGCACAGATGTTCAACTACTTCTTGATTATCATCAACGGGATTCTGCGGGGCGCCGGTGATACCCGTACACCCATGCTCATCACGGCGCTGGTGAACTGCATAAACGTGGTTCTCAACGCCTGCCTCATTTACGGTCTTGGCCCTTTCCCGGCCTGGGGTGTGGCCGGTGCGGCAGTTGCCACAGCCATCTCCCAGACCATCGGTGGCATCTTAGCCATCCGGCAGTTGTTTGCAGGTGCGCTTCTGTCCGTAAAGCTGTCAGACTCCTTCCGGCCTAATTCGACGATGATCAGGCGAATTATGAATATAGGGGTTCCAGCTGGGGTGGAGCAGGGGATCATGCGCGTTGCTCATCTGGTGTATACTATGGTTGTTTCGTCGCTGGGCACCGTGGCCTATGCCGCACACCAGGTGGCCCTCAACGCAGAGTCTCTTTCTTTTATGCCTGGCTCCGGATTTGCTGTTGCTGCCACCACCTTAGTAGGACAGAGCCTGGGAGCCGATCGGCCCGATGAGGCGCACCGAGCTGGAGATGAAGCTCGGCGCATGGCTGTAGTAGTAATGTCTATCATGGGGGCAGTGTTTTTGTTATTTCCCCGGCCCATCGTGGGGATCTTCTCCCGCGATCCCGAGGTGGTAGAACTGGCAGTGGCCTGTTTGCGGCTGGTCGCTTTATCGCAACCTGCTTTGGCGACTATTATGGTGTTGGCGGGCGGCCTGCGGGGCGCAGGCGATGTGCGGCCCATTATGAGAATTACGCTCGTAGGATTCATCTTGGTGCGCATAGGGCTGGCCTATCTGTTGGCTATCGTTCTGGAAATGGGCTTAATTGGGGCGTGGATCGGTATGGTTGTGGACCTCTTTTTCCGCAGCTTTTTGGTGAATAGACATTTTCAAAGCGGTCATTGGAAGCTCATCAAAGTGTAAGGAGGCGAGTGGTGTGTTGGCACGATTCAGGTTTGCGATGCCGACTAAGGTGTTTTTTGGCCAAGGTTGTGTAAAGAACCAGCGATCGGAATGGGTTTTAGGATCAAAGGCCCTGATTGTGACAGGCCGCAGTTCGGCTAAGCTGAGCGGGGCACTAGATGACGTGCTGGACTCAATCGGAGTGGATTATGAGGTCTTTTCTGAGGTCGAGAACAATCCCTCGTTGGCTACAGTCGCGCAAGGCGGGCGCGCGGCCAGGGAGGCGGGCTGCGATTTTGTGGTGGCCATTGGCGGTGGCTCGCCTCTTGATGCTGCCAAGGTTATCGCCGTACTGGCGAGAAATGAGAAAGATCCTCTTGATCTCTACAGCCAGGGTTGGGAGAACAGAGCCCTACCCGTGGTTGCCATCCCCACCACAGCCGGGACCGGGAGTGAAGTGACTCAGTATGCGGTCCTCACCATCGAACGTGATAGGACCAAGCGGGGACTGGGCGGCTTCGACATGTTTCCCGCGGTTGCACTGCTGGACCCGACGTACACAGAGTCTCTCAGCGCAGATGTTACAATTGATACCGCCGTTGATGCCCTGTCGCACCTGGTGGAAGGATACTTATCATTGAAGGCCGATGCCATCAACAGCAGTCTAGCCGTTCAGGGCATGCGTATGTGGGGGAGATGTATACCTGCTCTCCGAAACAGGGGATTTGATCGAAAAGTACGGGCCGAACTCATGGTCGCTTCTACTCTTGGGGGCATGACCATTGCCCAAACTAGTACAACGGTGCTGCACGCCATGGGTTACCCCCTAACGTATTTCCACGGTATACCGCACGGCCAAGCTAATGGCATACTGTTTGCGGCTTATCTCAGATATGTGCATCAAACCGCGCCTCAGAAGGTGGGAGAGGTTTTGGTAAACTTAGGCCTCACGAGCCTCAATGAGTTCCAGCAGCTCATGGAGGACCTGTTCAAAGATAAGCGCCGTGCCCTGAAGGTGGACGAGGAAGTACTGCCTGCCTGGGCGCAGCGAGCTGCGGCGACCAAGAACGCGGCCAACTCTATCGGCAACCCGAGTCCTCGCGCTGTGGAAGAGATATTCCGCAAGAGCTTGCTGAGATAATAAAAAAGGGGCACGGAGCCCCTTTGTCGCTGTTACACTCGTTTGTTCAATGTAATGATCGCGGCAACCAGCTGTGCGGCCTTGGTCAGCTGGTCTACAGGGATGGATTCGGCAGTGCTGTGGATGTTTTCGTACCCCATTCCCAAAACCACCGAGGGGATCCCGCGGCCGTTGATGATGTTAGCGTCGCTGCCACCGCCTGTCCCCTGCTGCACTGGCTCAAGGCCGATGTGGCGTGCGGCCTCGCCGGCAAGCTGCACCACATAGTCATCCGGTTTCATATGATAGGCAGAGTAGCTGTCGATCACTTCTATGTCAGCGCGGGCGCCGTGCTTTTCGCAAGCTGCATTGATGGCTTCCACCATGTGGTTTGTCTGGGCCACTAGGCTTGCTTCGTTGCGGGAGCGGGCTTCGCCGTGGAGTTCCACCAGGTCGGGCACGATATTTGTGGCCGTGCCGCCGCGGATGACACCGATGTTGGCGGTAGTCTCTGGATCGATACGGCCGAGGCGCATGCTGCTGATGGCGTGCGCGGCCACCACGATGGCATTGATGCCTTCTTCCGGCGCAACTCCAGCGTGGGCAGATCGGCCGTGGATTTTAACCCGGATGCTCTTTTGGGCAGGCGCCTGCACAATAATGGTTCCCACCGGTCCTGAAGAATCAAGGAAGAATCCAGCTTCTGCCTGCAAGCGAGATGTGTCGAGGTTCTTAGCGCCGAACAGCCCTCCTTCTTCAGCCACCGTAAACACTACTTCGATGCGGCCGTGGGGGATGTTCTGCTCTTTGACTGTGCGGATGCCTTCTAGAATCGCGCAGACCCCGGCCACATCGTCAGCTGCCAAGATCGTTGTGCCATCGCTCCTGATAATGCCGTTTTCAACTCGGGGCTTAATGCCGTATCCGGGCGAGACCCGGTCCATGTGGGCAGAAAACAACAAGGGGGGAAGGCTGGGATCGCCATCGAGGAATGCGTAGACGTTACCAGCGTTGCCTCCGATTTTGCTGCCGGCGTCGTCTTCCTCTGCCTTGAGGCCGAGGCTCTTAAGCTTCGCCAGCAGCGCATCAGCCATGCGGCGCTCATCCTTCGGTGCACTGTCGATCTGGACTAATTCCAAAAACTCTTCCACTAAGCGTGTCTCATTAACTGTCATGCTGTCAGCCTCCTTCTAGGTGTCTTTCCACACGTTCCAGTACATTCCTGCTAAAGGGTTTAGCCTATGAGCCTCGAATAAGCAAAGGGAGGCACGTGGTTTGCAAAATGTTGTCGATGTGATCCTGCTCGCGGGCGAAGTGCTGCTGACTAGCGGCGCTGAGATTCACCGTGTCGAAGAAACCATTGAGCGCATGGGCCGGGCTGCGGGCTTTGTTGAGGTAGAAGTATATGCCACGCCAACCGGTTTGTTTATATCGCTCTATTCAGCCCAAGGACAGGTGTTTTCTCGGGTGCGGCGTATTCGGCGCGTCAGTAACCACCTGGAGAAGATCGCCTGTGTCAATGCCCTGAGTCGGGCCTATTCCAGCGGAGTGCTGAGTACCGCTGAGCTGCGGGAGGCTCTTGGACGTCTCACTGAGCCCGAAACGGGGCCTCCGTGGTCAGTACTGCTCGCGAGCGGTCTAGGCTGTGCAGCCTTCGCTGTGATCTTCGGTGGAAGCCCGCCGGATGCATGTTTCGCGGGAATAATGGGTTTCTTGGTGACAGTTCTCCAAAGTTTGCTCAGCCGTCATCCTGTTCCCCTGGTCGTCAATGCTGCGTTGGGAGGCGCTGTGGCAGCCCTTGGCAGCCTCTTCGGTCAAAGCGTGTTCGCTCTAGACGGGGCCAAGGTAATCATGGGTGCGGTGATGGTTTTGGTTCCTGGGGTAACTATGACGACAGCTCTCCGAGACATGTTGAGCGGCGAACTGGTTTCAGGAGTCTCTCGGGGTGCCGAGGCCTTAGCAGTCGCGGTTGCGGTAGCGGCAGGGGTGGCAGGCGTGCTGAGCTTGGGGGTATTGTAGTGGGAGTCCGTATGGTGGCAGGGTTTGTCGCGGCAGCGGCGTTTTCCATAATATACAGAGTGCCGCAGCGCGAGGTTGTGCGCTGCGGATTAGTAGGTGCCGGCGGTTGGCTCGTATTTAGTACTACGCGACAGGTGGGTGAGGTAGGTGCTTACTTTCTTGCTGCTGCCGCGGTCACGCTGATCAGTGAGATCTTTGCCAGACTACGGCGCCAGCCTGTAATTGTTTACCTAATTCCAGGGGTTATTCCTCTAGTTCCAGGTGGGATGGCGTACACCACCATGTTGAGCTTTCTTCAGAACGAATATGGAGCAGGTCTTGAACTGTTAGCCGCGACGTTTTTCGCAGCCGGAGCTCTGGCAGGCGGCATTACCGTTGTCAGTTCGGTTTTTCGGGTCTACAGCAGTTCGCGCAAGGTGAGAAGACAATGACTGGGGTGATGAGTTGATTCGAGTTCAGTGGAAAGAGCAGACCTTAACGGTGCCTCAGGGCAGCACGCTGCAGGACGTAGCTAGGGAGCTGCGTCTGCCAGACGAGTTCGTAGTAGCCAGAATGAACAACGAAGTGTTTGGCCTGCAGACCGAGCTTTCCCAAGACTGTACTGTTGAATTCCTCGACACCACCTCTGTGGAGGGAATGCGGGCATACCGGGCTGGTTTAGTGTTTCTGTTTGTGAAAGCCGCGTATGAAGTTTTGCCTGGGGCCACGATTTTCATCAAGCATTCCATCGCAAACGGTATCTACGGCGAGATCGCTTGGGCACATCCCGTGATTGAGAAGGACATCCAAGCGGTTTACGGCCGCATGCTGGAGCTGGTAAAGGAAGATCTGCCCTTTGAACTGCTCCACCTTAGCGTAACGGAGTTGAGAGAGAAATACCGGGCCCAAGGCCTCCAAGACAAGCTCAGACTGTTGGAGCACTATGCGGACGGCGACATACTGCCCGTTTACCGCTGCGGTGACTACTATGACTGGCTCACAGCGGTGCTGGTGCCGAGCACTGGGGTGCTGAAGCACTTTAAACTGCGCTACTATCTGCCGGGGTTTATCCTGGAATATCCCCGCAGGGCAAATCCCAAGGTAGTTCCGCCCTATGTGGAACAGGGGAAGCTGTTCAATGTCTTTTTCCAGGCGGAGCAGTGGCAGAACAATCTCAAAATCCCTGATGTGGCCGCTTTGAACCGGACCATTGATGAAGGGAAGTTCCCAGATTTGGTCAAGGTGTGTGAAGCCCATCACGAGAAGCAGATTGCCCAGATCGCGGATCTGATCAAGCAGGAACGGGAACGGCTGCGCATCATCCTGATCGCCGGGCCTTCCAGCTCAGGGAAGACTACCTTTGCACAGCGCCTGTTGGTGCAGCTGCGGGTAAACGGGCTGTGGCCTATCACCATCGGCCTCGACGACTATTTCGTGGACCGGGACAAAACGCCTATTGGCGAAGACGGAAAGGCAGACTTTGAGGCGCTGCAGGCCATCGATCTTGAGCTCTTTAATACTCAGCTCACTAAGCTCATTCAGGGTGAAGAAGTAGAGCTGCCCACATTTGATTTCAAGGAAGGCAGGCGCAAGTGGACGGGTAGGGTACTGCGCATTACCGAAGACCAACCGATCATTATCGAGGGGATCCATGGGTTGAACGACCAGCTGACCGCAGCCATTCCCCAGGGTAGGAAGTTCAAGATTTACATCTCTGCCCTAACTAACCTAAACATCGATAACCACACTAGAGTCTCTACGGCCGATGCGAGGATGCTCCGGCGGATTGTGCGGGATCATCACTTTAGGGGTCATTCTGCGAAGAGTACCATTCAAATGTGGCCGTCCGTGCGCCGCGGTGAGGAACTGCACATCTTCCCGTTTCAAGAAAGCGCGGATGTGATGTTCAATTCATCGCTCGTGTATGAGCTCTCGGTTTTAAAAGGCGCGGTGGAACCGCTGCTGCAGGAAATCACGCCGGATGACGAGGAATATGGGGAAGCGAGACGCCTCTTAACGTTCCTGCGGCACTTTCGGGCTGTTCCCCCGTCGAAAGTGATTCCGTGCAACTCAATTCTGCGGGAATTCATCGGTGGTTCCTGCATGCATTAGGAAGTAGGATGAACTTTGATGAAAGTGGTTTTGGCGGCACTGAACGCCAAGTTTACCCATTCCAGCCTCGCCCTGCGGTATCTTACCAAGGCTGCGAGCGCATTCAACATTGAAGCCGTTGAGTACAACATTAACCAGGACCTCGCGCAGATCACCGCCGATCTCAGTGCGCGGCAGCCGGACATCTTGGGTTTTTCCTGCTATATTTGGAACATCACGCAGGTACTGCAGATCGTGTCTGCCCTCCGCCGCGTCCGCCCGCAGCTTACA
>LSQX01072465.1_pt2 | contig 10799 bp, 11 predicted proteins | sample 654561 | NCBI WGS metagenome assembly LSQX01 (sample SAMN04489861, study PRJNA283612) | anaerobic digester metagenome | isolation source: 4 biogas reactors fed with cattle manure at either 37C or 55C with and... | place: Denmark: Kongens Lyngby | collected 2014 | reverse complement strand
GAGGCTTTCAGGAACATGACAAGGGAGCAGCATGACAGGATGGTGAACCTTGATAAGCAGGTAAAAGAAACGCTGGCCGAGGCATTCAGGCAGGGCGACCCGGCCGGGGAGCTTGCCCAAAGGGCGGCGCAGCTTCACCGGGAATGGCTTACCATGTGCTGGGGCGGCTACGACAGCGAGGCCCATGCCGGGCTGGCGCAGATGTACGTGGAGGACGAGAGGTTCAGGGCCTATTACGACCAGGGCCAGCCGGGCATGACGGAGTTTTTAAGGGACGCGATACAAATCTACATCGCAAATAATAAAGAATAACCAAGGGCGGCCGTTTTATTCGGCCGCTCTTGGTTCGGGGTTTCCATGAGAGCTGTCAATAACAGCCCGGTTAGAATTTGTAATGTCATTTTACTTTTCAAGTATTTCCGCAGTGTTATCAAGCCAGTCGCCTTGGAAGTCCTCGATAAGCCCCTTGTCGATGGCGGTGGCAATGGCCGGGTCTATGGGCAGCTTCCCAAGCACCGGTATGCCGTGCTCCTTTGCCACTTCTTCTATGCGGCTTTTCCCGAATACGTTAATCTCTTTGCCGCAGTCGGGGCATTTGAGGTAGGACATATTCTCGATGATTCCCAGTATCGGTATGTTCATTTTCTTTGCCATGTTGACCGCCTTGGATACTATCATGGACACCAGTTCCTGCGGCGATGTGACTATTATTATCCCGTCAACCGGCAGCGACTGGAATACCGTGAGCGCCACGTCGCCGGTTCCCGGCGGCATGTCTATAAACATAAAATCAACGTCGCCCCATACAACGTCGGCCCAGAACCGTTTTATCGTACTGGCAATAAGGGGCCCCCTCCATATTACGGGGTCGGTGTCGCTCTCAAGAAGAAGGTTTATGGACATAATTTTTATTCCGTCCCGGCTTTCCACCGGCAGCAGCCCCTGCTCGCCGGACTTGGCCTTGTCCCTGATCCCGAAGGCCTTGGGAATGGAGGGACCGGTTATATCCGCATCAAAGATCGCGGTGCTGTGCCCCCGGCGGTTCATTAGCACCGCAAGCATTGATGCCACGAGGGACTTACCCACACCGCCCTTGCCGCTTATAATGCCTATTACTTTTCTTACACTGCTCTTGGCATTGAGCTTTACGGAAAAATCCGTCTGTTTTTCCTTCCTGTCACTGCATTCTTTACTGCAGGCGCTGCAGTTTTGATCGCATTTCTCGCTCATGGTTTCTCTCCTTTTGTTGTATAGGTTTTATAATCTTCTACCGTGCCTGTGCCTGTAGCACCTTGTACACCCGTAAAGCTGCGGGTCCTGGTCGCACAGCTTGTAGTCCCCGCCTTCAATCCTAAGAAGCTTTCCCTGTACCAAAGTTTCGGAAAGCTTCTTTCTTGCATCGTTATAGATGCGCTGGACGGTTGTGCGGGCTACGTTCATTTTCTCGGCGCATTCCTCCTGTGTCATTCCTTCCCAGTCAATAAGGCGAATGGTTTCGTATTCATCCACCGTCATTATCACCGGGTTTGTTTCATAGTTCCGCTTGTTCAGCGGCCCAAAAAGGCTGACCTGGGGCAGGCCGCAAACCTTTCTCCATTTCCTGGGCCTCGGCAATTCTTATACACCTCCCGCATCGGCATTATTAGTATAAGGGGGATTTGCCCCCCTTATACTAATCGTTATCCGAAAGGCCGTCCAACTGCTTGTTTATCATATCAAGCCTGTCTTGGAGAAATGCTTTCTGCTGCTCAAGGAGTTCTTTCTGCGTTTTTGCGTCGACAGGATATGCCATTCTTCTTCTAAAACCCCGGCCTCGTCCCAGCCCAAGTCCCAAGCCTAGACCCAGTCCCAGCCCTAGCCTGGATACATTTGCCATGTTACAAAACCCAAGGCCTCTTCCCGTCATTGGTCCAAATCCCATCGGGCCGGTTCCGTCTCTTCTCGGCATTTTGACAGCCTCCTTTCGTTATTGGCATATGTTAATTATACTTTTATTATACCCCATTATTGACATATGTCAATAACAATTTTTGTGGAAGCAGGAAATGGCTTTTTTACTTCCATACTTCCACATCTTCCAGCGTGTCATCGTGGGTGAAAGCTAAATACCTGTTCCGAGTAAGGATTTTCGGGGTTTGTTCTATTAATGCATTGTATATTTTTGTGATGAAAGTATGAAATTTTGCGGTATAAAGCCTGCGAAGTGCAATTTTATGTTATATTAATCTAAAGATTAACTTGGAAGGTGAAGCCGGTGGCAAAAGTAAGGGTCCTTGTAGTGGACGACGAGCCGGGAATAAGGGAGATTATAAAGGAGTATTTTGAACCGGAGGGGTTTATTGTAGACCAAGCGGCCGATGGTGTCGAGGCATTGGAACTCTTTAAAAAGAGCAGGTATTCGCTGGTGATTTTGGATATTATGATGCCAAAGGCAGACGGGTGGACGGTGTGTAGGGAGATACGCAGGACCTCCCAGGTACCGGTTATAATGCTTTCGGCCAGGGGGGAGGAATATGATAAACTTTTCGGCTTTGAGCTGGGCGTGGACGATTACATGGTAAAGCCCTTCAGCCCCAGGGAGCTCCTGGCAAGAAGCAAAGCGGTAATCCGGCGCAGCCAAAGCGTAGGCGGCAGAAAGGCAGGGGCAAACAAGGCCGAATTCAAGGGTCTGCATATCAACTTTGATTCAAGGAATGTAACGGTTAACGGCAAACAGGTTATGCTTACGCCCAAGGAATACGAGCTTCTGAGTTTCTTTGCACAAAACCCCGGCAGGGTCTTTTCCCGGCAGCAGCTTCTTAACGAGGTTTGGGGCTATGACTTTTACGGTGACCTGAGGACGGTGGACACCCATATAAAAATGCTCCGTGAAAGCCTGGGGGAATACAGGGGGTTCATAGTAACCGTATGGGGCACAGGCTATAAATTCGAGACGGGGGATGCGAAATGAAGAGCGTAGCCCATAAGCTGTGGGCTGGCATGATGCTGCTTGTAGTCATTGTGCTGGCACTGCTGTGGTCCTTCCAGATAATTTTTTTGGAGGACTTTTACACGCGGCAGAGGGTGGGGGAAGTAAGGAACAGGGCCAGGGCCCTTGTGCAGGATATTTACACACTGGACAGTGAAGAGCTGCAGGACGCCCTGGAGGGCTTCGTATACGACTACAACTGCAGCATAGAGCTTTTGGACCGGGAGGGCCGTACTTTGTACAGCATCGGGCCGGGTATGCAGATGCCCATGATGGCTCACCACTACCGGAGGGGCGGCCTGCTTGAAGAGATTATGTCCGGGCAGGATGTTACCGTGACCGCCACCCATCCCCGGTTTGGCAGCAGCTTCATGGTAATAGGGATACCAATAAGCCAAGAGGGAGAGGTAATCGGGGCACTAATAATAAACATGCCCCTTGCGCCGGTGCAGGATACCGCGGCGATACTTAAAAAACAGCTTGTCTATATTATGGCGGCACTACTGGCCGCTGCCCTTGGGATATCCTTTCTGCTGTCCAGGTCCTTTACAAAACCCATTCTGGAAATTATCAGCGCCACCAAAAGGATGGCTTCGGGTGACTTCGGGGTGAAGCTGAAGGTAAGGTCCTCCGACGAGATTGGTGTTCTGTCCGGTGCAATAAACCACCTTGGAGAGGAGCTTTCCAAGACCGAGAAGCTGAGAAGAGACCTTATAGCCAACGTGTCTCACGAGCTCCGCACCCCCTTGAGCCTAATAAGGGGATACGCCGAAACCATAAGGGATATAACCGGCGGGGAAAAGGACAAGCGGGACAGGCAGCTTGGCGTGATAATCGAAGAAGCCGAAAGATTGGGCCGTATCGTGGATGATATCCTTGACCTTTCGAGGATGCAGTCGGGCAGCATTGCCCTTGATACAGCGCCCTTTGATCTGGGTAAAGTCCTAAGGGAAGTGACAAAAAAGTTTGACATACTAAGCGGAAAGATGGGGATAAAAGTAGCCTGTGACAGTGATGAAGGCCTGATGGTGCGGGCGGATGAGGCAAGGATTGAGCAGGTTCTTTTTAACCTGATTAACAACGCCTTTAACTACAGCAAGCCGTCGGGTGCAATAACGGTAAGTGCCAGGCGTAAAGGCAAGGCGGTGAGGGTTGAGGTGTCGGATACCGGCAGGGGAATACCGCCGGAGGATTTGGGGAACATCTGGGAAAGGTATTACAAGGGGGACAAATCGGAGGGCAGGAAGGTTGTAGGAACCGGTCTTGGGCTTGCAATAGTCAAGAATATACTGGAAGCCCATAAGGCAAGGTTCGGCGTGGACAGCGCCTTGGGCAGGGGCACCACCTTCTGGTTTGAGCTGGACGCCGAGTAATGTTTTAATAATTTTTCACTGTTTTATCACAGTTCTATCACATTTACCCTTTATAATGGTAAGCACAAACCGGTTAAAGGAGGGTGGTTAATGTGAGAAGGTTTGCAAGAGCAGCAGCGCTGGCAGTAGCGGCTGTAGTACTTACAACGGCTGGGGTGGCGCTGGCTTCGGAGTTTAAAAGCCCGGTTGAGATTCTCGCGGAAATATCAGGCAAACCGGTGGAGGACCTTCAGGACCAAAGGCAGGAAGGTAAGCCTTACGGTGCTATAGCGGAAGACTACGGCAAGCTGGAGGAGTTCAGGCAGCGAATGCTGGAGCAGAAAAAGGCTGTACTGGACAAAAGGGTGGAGGAAGGGTATCTTACCCGGGAGCAGGCCGACGAGATAGAGCAGCGGCTGGGGTCATTCTGTAACGGTGAAGGCGGCAGAGGTTTTTCCGGCCAGGGCTGCGGCGTAAGATTAGGAATGGGCTATGGCGGCGGCCGAAATGGGCAGGACAGAGGCTGTGTCGGAGGTAAAGGTTTTGGACAGGGCCGGGGAATAGGCTTTGGAAGGTAAAAAAACATAGAGGCTAAAAAAGCGGCTGGGCCGCTTTTTTAGTGCTTCTTGTTATGATAAAATATAAAAACGTGGTTAAGGCTAACTATACGGGCAGCCTGCACCATAATTGTATAAAACGATGAGAATTAGGGGAGTGGTTTTAGTGGATGAAAAAACCCTTGAAGGGATACTGTCAAGGATAGACGGTAAGGGGTACAAGGCATACAAAGACCTAACCGGTACATATAGAATGAAGAATTTTACGCTTTATATCGATTACGTCCAGGGGGACCCCTTTGCATCGCCGTCAAGGATAAGGGTAAGGGTGGACCAAAAAGTAGCGGGGTTTCCCGGGGAACTCTTTGAAGGCCGGTCACGGAGGATAGGCTTTGAGGACTTTATAACCCGGGCGGTGGCAGGTGCAATAGGGGCAACCGCCGAGGGACACCGGGGGACCGGCAAAAGCGGCCTTATTGCTATCCAAGGCTGCGGCCAGGAAATGCTGGAGCGCACCTCGGTGGTGATTAATAAGGAATATATTGAAGCAAGGCTTACCATAGGCCTTCCCGCCGCCGGAAGAAGGGTACTTGCACGGCAGGCAAAGGAGATGCTTCTTGACGAGCTGCCCCGCATAGTTGACCGGTCATTAATATACAGAGCTCTGGATGCGGAAAAATTAAGAAAGCACGTGGAAACGATGGAGGATGCGGACCATTTAAGGGGTGCCCTTGACGGGCTGGGCCTTGTGTGCTTTATTGCCAACGGGTCGGTTCTTCCAAGGGAAAGCGGGATAAGCCAAAAGCCGCTCAAAAGAGGAGCCATACCCTTTGTTTCTCCGCCTTCCATGGAGGTGGAAATTAAGCTTCCAAATCGCGGCATAGTAAAGGGTATGGGAATCAAAAAGGGAGTAACCCTTATAGTGGGCGGAGGGTACCACGGCAAGTCGACTCTTTTAAGGGCGATGGAAAGAGGAGTTTACAATCACGTGCCCGGGGACGGCAGGGAGTTTGTTATATCCTGCGCCGATGCGGTTAAGATAAGGGCGGAGGATGGCAGGGCAGTAGAAAGGGTGAACATATCCCCCTTCATAAACAATCTTCCCAACGGTGACGATACGGTGGGATTCTCCACGCAGAATGCCAGCGGCAGCACATCCCAGGCGGCCAATATAATGGAGGCCTTGGAGCTTGGGGCGAGGGTACTGCTGCTTGACGAGGATACCAGCGCCACAAACTTCATGATACGGGACGGCAGGATGCAGGAGCTGGTGGCGAAGGACAAGGAGCCCATAACCCCCTTCATTGACAGGATACGGCAGCTTTATGAAGAGATGGGGGTTTCCACCGTGCTGGTGGTAGGTGGTTCCGGGGACTATTTCGAAGTGGCAGACAGCGTTGTGATGATGGACAGCTACCGCCCCTATGACGTCACCGATAGGGCAAAGGGTATAGCGGCAAAATACGCGGCTCTGCGGGAAAAGGAAACCGCGGACGCTTTTGGCGGCGTAACCGAAAGAAAGCCGTTGTCGGTTGGAAGGATGGACGACGGGTTTAAGGTTAAGGTAAAAGGCATGGGTACAATACTCTTTGGAAGGGATGCCATTGACCTTGACTTTGTGGAGCAGCTGGTGGACTATGGCCAGGTCAATACAATCGCAGATATACTTAAGTACATGCAGAGGTACGTCGATGGGAAAAGCACCCTACGGGTGGTACTTGCCCGGGTGATGAACGATATACAAAATAAAGGCCTGGATGTGATATCGCCCTTTAGGGGTCATCCCGGGGAACTTTCGATGCCAAGAATCTATGAAATAGGTGCCGCGATAAATCGGCTTCGTACCGCCCGCTTCTCTCAGTAAGGAGCAAGGGGATGGGCCTATCTCTACCTTATCCCGTTGACGGCTTACGGCGCTGCAAGGATTTTAAGGAAAAAGTGGATTCCCTATTCCCTAGAATAGAAGATTATGATATCATTTTTTAGAGAGTTTTCTCTCGGCCTTCGCAGTAATGCAATAACACCTACGGATATAGTCAAAAAGCCCCGCGGGGGTATCAATATTACACTTCATCATGTGTCAATATTCATTATGAATATTGAATAAAAAAACAAATAAAAGGAGGAGGAAAATGGACAGAAAAATGTCTCGTAAGCTAATCGCAATTTTGACCATCTGTACTATGATTGCGCTGATGCTGCCGGCGTATGCATTGGCGGATGAGGAAGTGCCAGAAGATAATGGCGTAGTTCAAAACGGGGAAGAGGCCGTGGGCCAGGATGAAGGAGTGCTTACGGAAGGGGAAGACGGAGAAGAGGGAGAGCTTGAGGAAGAGGAAGAAGACGTAGAGGAAGAACTCGCGGAAGATGAGGAAGTTGCTGAAGAAGAGGCCGAAGAAGTGGACGCTCCAAGCGAGTGGGCTGTGCCGGAGATTGAACTGGCAATAGAAAACGGGCTTGTTACCGAAAAGGTACTTAGCAATTACCAGGATGACATCACAAGGGAAGACTTTTGCGAACTGGTGGTTAAGCTGTATGAGGCATTATCCGGTGTAGAGGTACAGCTGCCGGAAGAGAACGTGTTTACTGACACCGAGAATCCCGAAATATTAAAGGCTAACGCCCTCGGCATCGTTTTTGGCAAAACCGAAACGGAGTTTTTCCCGAATGATAACATTACAAGGGAAGAGATAGCGGTAATGTTCTACAGGGCTTTAAAGGCAGTGCATCCTTCACTGGTTGCCGAAAGCTTTGAAGTGACCTTTGCGGACATGGACGAGATTTCCGATTGGGCGCTGGAGGCCGTCGGGTTTATGAGCGGCAAGGGCATAATCAAGGGGCTGGATGGGAATATAGTAGCGCCCAAAGCGAATACTTCAAGGGAGCAGGCCATAGCCTTGGTGAATCGAACCTATGAGCTGTTCAAGGACGTCGAGATTGAAGAGCCCGTTGAGGAAGAGGTAGAAGAAGAGGTAGAGGAAGAGGTTGCCGAGGAAGCGGCCGGAGATGAAGAAGACGGCGAAAACGGCGAAGATGAGCCTGAAGAAAGCGAAGAAAACGGTGAAGAACCGGTAGAAGAAGAGCCCGAAGAAGGCGAACCCGTTGAAGAGGAAACCGAGTAATAATTCGAAAAAACCAAAGCCCTCCTTAAAATAAAGCTAAGGAGGGCTTTAAAATTATATGGTATATTCTCTTTTCTGCCGACTTAATGCTCGGGACTTCTCTGGTAGGTGGAATGCTGCGAGCTGTACTGGTTCACCTGCTGGTACTTGTTAAGAGTATTCATCCCGTTGGATAATTGGGCAACCTGGTCCCTTATGACGGCGATGTGCTTTTCCTCGGCTTTTGCCAGGTCCGCATAAAGGGCGGCAATTTCTTCATTTTGGCTGTCCTGGGCCTCCCGCATGTACCTGACGTACTGGACCAGCGCCTGTTCCTTCTGGTGCAGGGCCTCCTGCAAATGGCTCAAGGTGTGCATGACAAACCTCCCTTTTTTGTGTATTATTTGCGCTTAGGACTTCGAATATTCTACCAAGAAAAAGGGCAAGGTTGCCGTAAAGCCCGCTGCGTGGTATAATCACATTGCAACGATATATTTTACGAGGTGCGCGATGAGGAGTGTTCTTTAACCGTCAAATTATAAATAATGTCTAAAGGCGCTGCAAGCAACGGCAGGAGTATGAGCGCCTTTAAGGTGATGGTTAAAAACACTTATAGGGGAATAATTATCGGCACCGCAGGCCTTCGCGGCCAATATGGCGATATTCATGCCGCAGTACTACACCCGGGTGTTTACTGCGGTTTTTTAATTTTTGCGCCGGGCTTATTCTCCTTAAACGGTAAGGAGTGATGATTATATGAGGCTGCAGTTTACAAGCTTAAGCAAGAGCTATAAAGGTAAACGGGTGTTTGAGGATATAAGCGGCCAGGTCAACGACGGGGACAGGATAGGACTTATAGGAGCCAACGGCATTGGCAAGACAACCCTTGCAAGGCTGCTGGCGGGAATTGAAGAGGGCGATGCCGGCCAAGTAACCCGTTCCCCTTCCCATATGGAAATACTTTATGTGCAGCAGTACCCTGAGTTCGATGAAGATATAACGGTCTACGATGCAGCGCGCCGCACTGTCCCGGACGGTGCGGCGGATGCCGGGGCGGTGGAAAGGGCCCTTAATGATGTGGGATTGGATAGGAACAAATGGAGGCAGAGGGCACAAAGTCTAAGCGGCGGCGAAAAGACAAAGCTTCTTTTGTGCAGTGCTTTGCTAAAAGACTACGATTTGCTTATACTTGACGAGCCTACGAACCACCTAGACATGGAAAGCTGCGCCTGGCTGGAGGAGTTTGCGGCCAGGCAAAGCAAACCCATGCTTATAATCTCCCATGACCGATATTTCCTGGATAATACGGCGAACCGGATATGGGAATTAACGCCCCAGGGATTGAAGGTGTACGAAGGCAATTACTCGGCCTACAGGGACCAAAAGGAGATTGAACAAAGGAGCGTAACAAGGGAGTATCAAAAGCAGCAGGCCAGGATACAGCATCTTAAACAGGTTATATACGAGCGGAAGGGCTGGTACGAGAGCGCCCACAAGTCGGCAGGCCAGAATGACTTTTACAGGTCCAAGGCCAAAAAGCATGCCGGAGTATTAAAGGCGAAGGAAAGGGAGCTTGCAAGGATTGAAGCGGAGAGAATAGACAAACCGCGAAAAGAGGTGTCCCCGGCCTTCGAGGTAATAAACAAGGGAGTTTCAGGACAAAAGCTTCCGCCCTACCTTGTAAAGGGGAAGGGCATCACAAAGGCCTTCGGGCAAAAAGTCCTCTTTGAGGATGCCGCCTTTAATATAAAGCGGCGGGATAAAATTGCCCTTATCGGGCAAAACGGAACGGGTAAGACAACCCTTCTTAGGATACTGTGCGGCGAGGACAGGGACTATGAAGGCAGCATCACCGTCAACCCCTCTGTAAGGATTGGCTATTTCGCCCAGGAATTTGACAACTTGAATAATGACGCCACCATCCTTGACGAAATGCTGGCGGCGGGGGCCGCGGTACAGGATGCAAGGCTGCTGCTCGCAGGGCTTTTGTTCCGCGGGGACGACGTGTTTAAAAAAATCGGGAACCTAAGCATGGGGGAAAAGGGCAGGGCGGCCTTCGCAAAGCTTATACTCTCAGGAGCAAACCTGCTGGTGCTGGACGAGCCCACAAACCACATGGATATAGGGTCCAGGGAAAAGATGGAGGAAGTGCTGAACGAGTTTGAAGGAAGCATTATATTTGTCACCCATGACCGGTATTTCATAAAAAGACTGGCAAACCGTATTTTCGTAATAGAGGACAACAGGCTGCAGTGTTATGACGGCGGCTACGAGTATTACCAGTCAAAACTAAGGGAGAAGCGGGCAACGGAAAGGGCGGGCACCGATTACCGGATTCTGATGGATGATATTAGGCGGTTGGAGTGCCGGCTGGCCTTCCTTGGCGGAAGGCTTAACGAAACCGTGGACGAGGATGAAAAGGAACAGCTGAACCGGGAGTACCTGGAAACCGCCCGGTTACTCAACCGGTACAGGGAAAGCCTAAAGGGGCGGTGCTAAAACTCAAAAACGCTGCCGGAGTGCATGGCGCGGTATCGGTCCCCGAACCTTTCCCAGAGCCTGTACTGCGCTTTTTGGCCGGTACAGTGCCCCGGTATTAGGACCGATGGGTTTAGCCTTTCCAACCGGTCTATGGTCTTTGCTATTACCTCGTCGTCGGCCTTTACCAGGTGCAAGCCGCCTATAACCCCGAATATCTTGTTGATACCGGTGATTTTTTTGGAATGTTCAAGTATATTCACAATTCCTGCATGGCTGCAGCCGGTTACGACAAAAAGGCCCTTTCCCTTCAGGTTTACAATAATGGACATATCGTCAACCA
>LSQX01233713.1_pt1 | contig 10800 bp, 7 predicted proteins | sample 654561 | NCBI WGS metagenome assembly LSQX01 (sample SAMN04489861, study PRJNA283612) | anaerobic digester metagenome | isolation source: 4 biogas reactors fed with cattle manure at either 37C or 55C with and... | place: Denmark: Kongens Lyngby | collected 2014 | reverse complement strand
CATAAAATATCAGGACTTTCTGTTTTTAACCAATCATAAAATCCTTTGCTCACTGCTGAACGAATACCATTAAGGTTAAAACTTATTATTTTCATATTTTTAATTTTAAAAAGTAAAATTAGTAAAAGTTTTCATTTTTTACAATTTTTCAAATTTATATCCTAATTTTGAATAGTGGTTTAGTGTGAACTCTAAAGCTGGGAGCATATTTTTTGAGCTTTTTAAATTGTCGTGAAAAACTATTATAGAACCGTCTCTAACTTTTTTTAATATGATTTTTTTAATTTTTTCTAAAGAATAATTTTGCTTAAAATCATAAGTTATCACATCCCAAAAAACCAATTTATATTTTTTTCTTAAAAATCTGCATTGCCAAGGAAAAATATGCCCATAAGCTGGACGAAAATAATAAGAATCCGAAACCGGAGATTTTCTTAATACATCAAATAACCATTTTTTGTTTTTATGCTTAAAAGCGTCTAAGTGCATATATGAGTGATTGCCTATGCAATGTCCTTGCACTTGAATTTTTTCTAAAACTTCTGGATAAAGATCTGCATTTTTTCCTTTGCAAAAAAAACTTGCTTTTGCTTTGTGCTTTTCTAAAATTTCTAAAATTTTTTCCGTTATCAAAGGATTTGGTCCATCATCAAAACTTAAATATAAAGTTTTAGGCAAGTCTTTTATTCTTGTTAAGCCTTTGCAAAATATTTTCGGATATCTAATTGGCAAAAAAGCTGAAAAAAACATAATTATAAGTTTTGGCTCTATTTTATATTAATTGTTTGTGAATAAATTTGTTTTAATTTTTCATATATTTCTTTGTTTTCATATTCTTTAGCTAAAATCATTAGCTCTTCTAAACTTTGTTTTGGCTTAATATAATTTTGCCTTAAACTATGTTTTCCACTTTCTGAAAAACTATTATAAAACTCTAATTCTTTTGTAATATTTTCGGCTATTAGCAAACTTAAAACACTTGCTTCAGGAAATTTTCTCAATCTATAATAAGAATGCACCAAACCCACAGTATAATAATCAAATTCTAAAATCTTATTAGGAATTAATTTTATACAATGCGAAATTACTTGTTCTGAAGCCTCAAAAGCTTGGGCTAAATACAAAGCTCTTGATAATTTTGTATAATCAGCCCTTAAAAGCAGCAAAATATTTTCAATATTTTCATCTAAATATTTTAGTTTTCCCCATTTGAATTTATTAATAAAATTATCATACATTTTATATGAATTTACATTTACTAAATCATTAGCCGTAAATTCTGTTTCTATTGGAAAAAGACGATATGCTAAGCCTTCTAAATATAAATATTTTTCTAAACCTAAATAATTTTCTTTATCTAAATATGATGAAAAATAAACCGGTCTTTGCCAATTATTATCTTTAATGATTTGATAAGCAATTAGTTGTGATCTATTTAATTTTTTTTGACTTGTATCAATTTCCCAAAGCATTTTATCAAGTAAAAGTTCTTCACGCAAACCTGCTTTTCCAAAACTTTTAATTGCTTGGGATTTATTGATTTTTAAGCTAAACTCATAACCCGGACAGTAATTTATTGATTTTTCATAAATTTTTGAGTAAATCATCAAACTTGTATCTTCTGAAAAGATAAATTCAAGTTTTGAGTCTAAATTTCCTAAATATAAAAACTGAGAGTTTAATAAATTATCTAAATCTGAAATAAGTTTATCTGCTTGTTCTTGCGTGATTCCATAATATTTTTGAATTTTTATATCTTCTAAATTATAAATTATAGAACAAAAATCTTTAAAACTTTTACTGTTTCCAAATGCTTTTATATTTCTAAAATATTCTTCAAAACTTTCAAATTCTAATTTATATTCCTGTGCATATCCTGATTTTCTTAATAAATTACAAAAATTTTCGTGAATTTCGCTATATTCTCTGTCAATATTTTCGTATTCTTTATTATAAATAAAGGAATAATATTTTTCTGTATTGTCTATTATTGGAATAAAATCGGCTTTACCCGAAATATATTTATTTCTATCTATATTTAATTTTATTGCTTCACTTCCTCTTGTGGCTGTTTGAATTTGGTCTATATACCAATCATTATTTAAAAAACTTAAATTTATAATTCTTATATCAGTTCTAAATTTTTCGCATTCTTGCAAATACCAAATAGGAAAAGTTTCGTTATCTCCTGACACAAATAAAATTGCGTTTTCATCGCAAGTATTTAAAATATTTTTTGCAAAATGATAAACAAAATCATTCTTGCTTTTATCATTAATATTATAATTTTTATAAAGCATTTGAGCAGGAGAAATTAAAAAGCCAAAAATTCCAAGTGAGAAAATTAAATATTTCTTTTTTAAATATTTCTTGAAAAATAAATATAATCCGCTAATGCTCAGGCCAATCCAAATGGTGAAAGCATAAAAAGAGCCTAAAAAAGCATAATCTCTTTCTCTAACTTGATATGGAGTTTGGTTTAAATAAAAGGCAATTGCAATGCCTGTAAAAATAAAAATCACAGAAATTACCAATAGATTTTTTCTATCGTGTTTTAATTGTGAAAAAATTCCAATAATTCCTAAAATCAAAGGAAGAAAATAATATGCTGTTTTATTTTTATTCAAATATTCAGGTTTTTTATCTTGATTTTCAAGTCTGAAATTATCTATAAATTTTATTCCGCTTATCCAATTTCCCACTATGGGGCTTGCATGAGATTGTATATTATTTTGTTTGCCGGCAAAATTCCACATAAAATATCTTAAATACATATGTCCAAACTGGTAGCGAAACATAAAGCCAAAATTTTGCTTAGCTCTTGGAATTTCTGTTTTTTTAATTCCTGTCCATTCTGAATATGCAAAAATATGAAGTGGATTATCGCTCCACATTCTTGGCAAATATCTAATGTCGGACTTTTTGTAATTTGCACTTACTTCATGATTTATAATTTTATATTCACCATTAATTTTATCATAAACAGCCTGTCCTTTTTTATATGGTTTTGCTTTGTCTAATTCAGTTGAAAACTGTTGACCTTTCCACAATGGAGCTTTTTCATATTGATCGCGTTTTAGGTAAGAAATAAAATTATAAATATTTTCTGTGTTGTTTTGGTCTATGGGAGGATTAGAAGCTGACCTAATTATAATAATTGCATATGTTGAATACCCAATTACAAACATTAAAAAACTTGTAAAGATTAAATTTAATAATTTTTTATTTTTTCTTCCTGAGAAGTAAATTCCTAAAACTAAAATCAAGATAAAAATTAGTGAAAAACTAATTAATCCTGTGAAATAATTAGCGGAAAATTTATTAGTAAATAATTTCTCAAAAAAAGCCAAGATTTTAGGAAAACCTGAAATAAAATATTGCACAAAAATTAATATTCCAATTGCTAATCCACTTGTAATAGCAAGTTTTTTGTATGAAAAATCAAATTTATGCAAAAATATCAAAAACACTAAGGCTGGAATTATCAAAATATTAAGCAAATGCACTCCAATGCTTAATCCAAGCATTAAAGCAATAAGAATTATCCATTTTTCGGCATTATTATTTTTCTCGTCCAAATATTTTGTGATTAAATAAAGGCTTAGTGCAGTAAAAAACAAAGAAAGCGAATATACTTCTGCTTCGTTTGCTATTGCCCAAAAACTTGTAGAAAAAGCTAGGCTTAAAGCTCCAATTAGAGCTGAAAAAATTGAAATTATATAAGACTGCTTTTTATTTAGCTTATTATTTTTGGAATATTTTTCAAATAATTTTTCACTAAACCAAAATATTGTTTTAAAAGCAAAAAACACAGCCCAAGCAGCTGCAAAAGCAGAAAATAAGTTTATTGAAAAAGCAATTTTTTGTGGATTTATAGCAAATATTGAAAAAATTCTTGCAAGAAGTAAATAACTTGGGTTTCCTGGTGCGTGATTTATTTGTAAAGTATTTGCACAGCTAATAAATTCGGCTGAATCCCAAAAACTTATACTTGGAGATAGTGTTGTAAAATAAACGATAAAGCTAAAAATAGCTGTAATTAATGCGATTAAATTATGTGGTTTTTTTAGAGTTCTCACTTTTTAAAATTTACTGCTAAAATAGAAAAAATTAAAGAAACAAATAGTTTTTTTCAAGTTTAAAATTAATTGCACACTTTTTGTAATAATTTTATCAATCCATTTTAGATTAATATACAATAACATCATCTTTAAGACAATAAAAAACGCCCAATTTCAGGCGAGTCCGAACGACTCTATCGAGAAATCAGGCGTTTTTCTAATGCAAATATACAACATGTTTTATTAAAAACCAAATTTATTTCAATAAAAATTAAAAAAAAATTGCATTTATATCAAAAAATGCATCAAACAACAGAAAGACCACAAACAAAAAAGCCCTCGAAAGGGCTTTTTTGATATTAATTAAACTTTTTTATTATTTTATTCATTATTTCTCATTTGCAATTTAAATATTTAATTATTTTTGCATAAAATTGTTAATATTATGAAAAGATTATCCTTGTTATTTAGTTTGGTGGTATTTACACTTGTATTAAATGCCCAAGGTTTACATTATGGCGTAGTTGTAGGTTCTACAATGTCAAAAATAATTGAAAAATCTGAAATAGGTCAAGATTATAAAAAATCCACTAAATTTGGTTATCAAATTGGTTTAGCTGCTGAATATGAAATTTTAAGTTTTCTATATCTTGGAGCTTCTCTGAATTATATTACAAAAGGCGACAAATACAAGGATAACTTTGCTTTATCAAAAATAAATTTTGGAAGTTTTGAACTTCCTTTACAAATTGGTTATAAAATTCCAATTGGCAACCTAAGTGTAAGTGCAATGGTGGGGCCTTATACTAATGTTGCAGTTGTTGGCAAAAGAACTTTTATCCCTAAAGAGGAAGTTGTTCCGCCTTTTGAGTGGAATTTTGAAGAATCGCCACACTCTCAGTATTTAGATGATGAAAGCGATGTTTTTGGCGAGCAGTGGAATTCTTTTAAAAGATTTGATTCTGGAATTTGTGCAGGACTAAAACTTGGATTTAAAAACTATAATTTGTCTGCTAATTATTCTCGTGGTTTTGTAGATATAAGACCTGAAGAAACAATAAAAGCAAATCATTCAGTTTTCAACTTGTCCTTTATATATTACTTTAACTATTATTAAAATTTATAATCATGAAAAATCTAATAATTAGTCGCTTATTTTTTGTAACAACACTTATAAGTTTATGTGTTTTACAAGTTTCTGCTTTATTTGGGCAAGAAAATTATATTTATTTCAGTTCTGCTTCAGATAGTATTGAAATTGAAAGTATAAAAGTTGAAAATCTTACAACAGATAAGCATTTGAATATTGAGCCAAATGCTATACTTCATATAATTAATTCTGTAAGTTTAAAGTCTATGGCGCTTGAGCAACAGGATTTTAATATTTTTCCTAATCCTTCAGAATCGAATTTTTATATTAATTATTTTGCAGAAAATTCAGGTCAAATAAATTTTACAGTTTACAATATTTCCGGTTCTGTAGTTTATAGAAATTCTTTTTATAACAGAAAAGCATATCATCAAGTAGAGCTTAAAGCCAAATTGAGTGGTATTTATTTTATTCAAATAAGCGGAGAAAACTTTTCTTATTACACAAAACTTGTGGGAACAGCTAACGAAACTTATATCGAAGGTCTTTCGCATACAGAAAGTGTTGAGATTAATGATTATGAAAACGAGATAGTCTTAAAACAAAGTCTTGAAAATACTATGACTTATAGTTTTGGAGATGTTTTATTATTTACTTTTACCTCAACAGAAGGCGATATAACAAAACAAACTTTAGTAATAAATCAAGATGATTATTTTGATGGACAATATATTTATTTAGATGTTAATTTTTACAGATGTGTTGATATTGAGGGTAAACATTATCCTGTTATAGAAATTGCCAATAGAGTTTGGATGGCAGAAAATTTGAACACTAAATATTTTAATGATAATACAGAAATAAACAAAATAACAGATAATTCTGAATGGAGAAAAACAAACAAACCAGCATATTCAGAATATAATAATAGCCCAAATAGTTCAGGTCTTTATGGTAAATTATATAATTGGTATGTAGTTGATTATCAATCTTCTGTTTGTCCTGAAGGCTGGTATTTACCAAGTGATGAGGATTGGAAAATTATTGAAAATTTAATTGAAGTTCAGGATATTGATGAAATTGGTTGGCGAACTAGCAATAGTGCTTGTTATTTAAAAACTTCTGATAATGGTTTTTGGACTTTAACAGCAAAAACATTGGTAAATTCTACTGGTTTTACAGCTTTACCAGGTGGAATGAGAGCTTTGACAGGCGAATTTCATTATTTGAACGATTATGCAGCTTGGTGGACTTCAACTGAGTTTAATAGTAAAAATGCTTGGTGTAGAGCTTTAGATAATTCTTCTTGCAATATTTTTAGAGAAAATGGTTCAAAATCTTTGGGCTTGTCTTTGCGTTGTGTATATCAGAAAAAAGCTATGGAAAACGAATTGCCTGTTTTAGGCGAAGTTTATGTCGATTATTATAGCGGTAGTGTGCAATTTTTTAGCGAAATTATTAGTCATGGTCTTAGCCCTATAACAGAAGCCGGTTTTATGTGGAGTATTTTTCCAAATTTTGATGATAGTAATTCCGAAATTTATTATGTGGATGAAATTTATGAGCATGAACTAATGGCTTATATTGAAAATATTGAACCAAACCAAACTTTTTATGTAAAAGCCTTTGCTAGAAATTCAGAAGGCATAGCTTATAGCGAGGAAACTTCTTTTGTTACAAATGAAATTGATTTAGCTTTTGTTGAAATAATGGGAATAGATTCAATTTATATGGAATCAGCAAAAGTTTCAGTTTTTATAGAATCAGATGAAGAGGTTTCTTATTCAGGAATTGCTTGGGACGAAGTACCTGATTTTACAATTGGAAATTATGGCACTTATTATCCTTCAGATTATAGCGAATTAGAATTTTCTCATATTATAGATGGTTTAGAGCCAAATAAAACTTATTATGTAAAAGCTTTTGCACAAAACTCGGGTGGGCTAGCTTATAGCACTGAACTTTCATTCACAACTTTAGAAAGATTTTATACAACAGAATCCACACTTATAGATATTGACGGTAATGAATATAAAACTGTTAGAATTGCCAACACAGAATATATGGCTGAAAATTTACGAACCTCAAGACTTAATGACGGTACATTAATTCCTTTGGCTAGTGATCAGTGGGTTGTTGGTGTGGATTTGTTTTCTGCTTATATGGATTTTGATTCAGTAAATAATCATTTAAAAAATGGAAAATTATATAATTCATATGTTCTTAGAAGTGAAAAAATTTGTCCTGATAATTGGAAAGTTGCCAATGAAACAGAATGGCAAGAATTAGAGTTACTTTTAGGAATGAGCATTGACGAAGTTGGAGAAATGGGTTGGCGTGGTACAAATCAAGGAGGAATGTTAAAGCAAGTAGGATTAGATAATTGGTTTTCGCCAAATCATGGAGCAACTAACCAAGCTGGATACTCAGCTCAAGCTTCGGGCTATGTAAATAGTTTAGGCGAATTTGTGGGCAAAGGGGAAATATTCTCAACTTGGGTTAATTCTGATACCTCTAGAGTTCGTACAATACAGAATTCGGAAGAACAAATTTTAAAAGAAGATGCAGAATTTGGTAATGGCTATTCTATACGCTGTATTAGGACAGGAGTAGGAAAGCCTACACTTACAACACAAGAGCCTACTGAGATAAGTGTATCTACGGTTAAAATCGGAGCTAATATTTTGGACGAGGGAGAAAGCCCAATCACAGAAAAAGGTGTTTTGTGGGGAGAATTTGATAATTTAACATTGGAATATTGTTTAGGTTTTCTAAATGCAGGCTCAGGAAGTGAGGATTTTTCTTTAACTATTCAAGACTTAAATCCTAATGAAGAATATTATGTACGAGCATACGCAACTAACGATAATGGCACGGCTTATGGCGAGATAAAGGATTTTCAAACATTGGCAGGGCTTTTTGCAAAAGGTCCAGGACTAATTGATGAGCAAGGCAATATGTATAAAACTATTGTTGTTGACGACATGGAATGGATGTCAGAAAATTTACGTATTTCAGAGCTTATAGCTCTTCAACTTGAATATGCTGAAACTCAACAAGATTGGATTGATAATTCTAATCTTCCTGCTTATTGTAAATACGAAAATTTTGAAGCTGAAGATATTAGTACTTATGGATATTTATATAATTTTGCAGCTGTTATGTCTGGTCAAGGCTCAGCATTGTGTCCTGATAATTGGGTAATTCCAAACAATGATGACTGGGCACGCCTTGAAATGTTTCTTGGTTTAATTGAAGACGATGCTTATACTTTAGGTTGGCGTGGTACAGACCAAGGCGGTATGCTAAAAGAAGCTGGAAGCGAAAATTGGTTAGAACCTAATACAGGGGCAACAAATATTACAGGTTTAAATTATAGACCAGGCGGTATGAGAGATGGTGATGGAAATTTTTCAGGATTAGGTGAGTTTGCAAATATTTGGACTTCATCTTTAGGAGAAGTTGACGAACCAACTGATGATCCAATTGCATATTCTCGTCATTTAAAATATGATAGCCAGCAAATAGGAAATGAAAATAACTTAGGAACTTATGGCTTTTCGGTTAGATGTGTAAAAATAAGCGATTATCCAACAGTGGTTTTAAAATCAGCAGATTATTTATATTATGATAATTCAATTATTTTGGCAGCTGAGGGTTTGCGTGATGGAGGTTTTGATATAGTGGAAAAAGGTTTTGTTTGGTCACTTAGCGAAGAACCAAGTATATATAATAATGATGGTTTTGTTAATCTTGGTGAAGGATTAGATGTTTTTTACCATATTATTCCTGATGTAGAACAAGGGGCAACTTACCGTATCAAAGCTTACCTTAAACAATTCGACGGTGATTATGAATATTCAAATGAGATTAGTATAGAGATTTTTTAAAATTTTTGTTTCTTTGTATTTTAAAAAAACATGAAAAAAAATATTTTAAATTTCACTTTTGGTCTAATAGGATCAATTTTAGGTTTTCTAATTTTAATTGTGGGTATTTATGTAAGTTTCTATAATTGGATAGGAATAAGCACAATTATTGTTGGTGCTTTTTTAGCATTTTCGCATAATGCTAGTTTTGTTGATTTTAAAAATAAAAAGATAAAGTATGCTTCTCTTTTATTTGGTATTATAAAAATTGGCTACCAAATTAGTTTAAAAGAAGATATGTATATTAAAATTATTGGTAGTGGGAAAGAAAATAAAACCGAAAATGGTGAAACAATATTCCAAGATTATAAACTAAGCTTGTTTGACTCAAATAATACAGAAATAATAATTTTATTAAAATCAAAAAAGATAGATAAAATAGAGAGTTTTAGCAAGCATTTTTCAGAAGAGTTTAATGTTTTAATAAAATAAGATAATTTATAAAGGGATAAATATTTTTATATTCGAATTTTAAAAATTTTAACTAAGTTTTTTTAATTTTTCAAGTTCTATATAATATGCTTTTTTGTCAAAACTAAAGTTTTTAAAAGAAGAATAATCCCAAAAATTATGACTTTGGGGTCCGCGATGAATATTTTCAAAATTTGTCCAAATAATTTCATCTTCTGTTTCAATTATTTCTACTAATAAATCCCAACAGCCACTACAAGCACAATCACATTCTAAAATTACTGTTTTGTTGTTTTCTGCATTAGGCTTACTTGTTAAATTTTCGTAAATACTTTCTGGGCTCATTCCTCCATAAGCTCCTGCAATATCCTCATTATTTTCTTTTTTTGCAAATTCAAGTTCAAAATCTCTCAATATATCAATTAAGTCTTTATTATCAATAAAAATTCTTACAGCATTATATTCCCCGCTCCATTCTTGGTCGTGGTTTTTTACTATTTTAAATTCAATTGTATTCATATTTGTTTTTTTTCAAAACTACTAATTTGTTTTTTAACACAAAGATAAACCCAAGCAGGTGGAATATTATTTACAGTGAATTTAATACTAACTTGGTCAAATAAATTTTTTAACGTTTTTTTATTAGCTAATGAATATTGAAATTGAATAAACTTGCCCCCATGCTTTAAACAATTTATGGCTGATTTTAAAATTTTTATAGTTAAATCTTTTGAGAAGTTTGAGAAAGGTAAAGATGAGATTATAACATCCGTGTACTCAAAACCATTTTCTTTTAAAACCATATTAAGTTTCTCTGCACAAAGATTAAAGATTTTTACTTTTGGTTTATCTTTAAATTCTTCAACTAAATTGTCGTAAAATGGTTTATGCAGTTCAAAAACAAGAAGAGTCGCGTCTGCAGACATTTTTTCGACTATTTTTTTTGTTATAACTCCTGTACCTGGACCAAATTCAACAATTATTTTAGTCTTAGCAAAGTTTATATTTTCTAACATTTTTTCTGTAAGAGTTTTTGAACTTGGATGTACTGAACCTACGAGTTTTTTGTTTTTTATGAACTCTTTAAGAAATTGCTTAGCTTCTTTTTTCTCTTTCATTTTGATTTGATTGCTAATTATAGTTTAAAAAAATTTAAATTTCAAAGCAAAACACAAAAATAAGTATTTTTTTATAAAATTACAGTTTATATGAAAAACAAATACAACAATATTATTATCTTATAGCTTTTAGAAACACACTTTTGTAACGTCTTGATATTTAAGGGCTTAGTCTTTTGTTTGAAAATTAT
>LSQX01052532.1_pt1 | contig 10800 bp, 10 predicted proteins | sample 654561 | NCBI WGS metagenome assembly LSQX01 (sample SAMN04489861, study PRJNA283612) | anaerobic digester metagenome | isolation source: 4 biogas reactors fed with cattle manure at either 37C or 55C with and... | place: Denmark: Kongens Lyngby | collected 2014 | reverse complement strand
ATGGGCTGGATGAACGACACCCTGAGTTATATGATCCGGGAACAGGATGAACGGGCCAATCTGCACCAGAAGCTGACGTTCCCCATGATGTACGCATATTCCGAGCGGTTTATTTTGCCGTTAAGTCATGATGAGGTCGTCCATATGAAGCGTTCGATCGTCGACAAAATGCCCGGTTATTATGATGAAATGTTTGCTCAGCTCCGCTTATTATACCTTTATCAATACACTCATCCCGGCAAAAAATTATTGTTTATGGGAGGTGAATTTGCTCAGTTTCGTGAGTGGTCAGAGAACCGGTCTCTGGATTGGGATCTCTTAGATTATGAAGCTCATATGAAGACATTGCAGTACGTACGTGAGCTGAACAATTTATATCGTTCTCAGGCCTCCCTATACACACAAGAAGATACCTGGGAAGGCTTTCACTGGATTGATGTCGATAACGAATATCAGAAATTTATGGCCTATCAACGAAACGGCAGTGATGGTTCAGGTCTGATCATTTGTCTTAACTTTTCATCATTGGAGATGATTCATCATCGATTGATCGAAACAGACAAGAACTATCAGGTCATCTTTAACAGCGATGAAACCAGATTTTATGGACGAGACCGGGGTTCGAGCGGCGTGATACAACCACAGGATGGCCACCTGATCATAGGAGTGGCCCCATTTAGCGGACTGATTCTAAGGGAGGAACAACATGGTGAAGGGTAAAATGATAGCCATGATCCTGGCCGGCGGACAAGGCTCCAGGCTCAAAGCACTGACGAGAAAAAATGCTAAACCGGCAGTTTACTTTGGGGGCAAATATCGCATCATCGATTTTGCCTTGAGTAATTGTGCCAACAGCGGCATTCACCAGGTGGGCATACTGACACAGTATCAGCCGCTGGGGATCAACACGCACATCGGTATCGGTGTGCCATGGGACCTCGACCGGCGGGATGGAGGGGTAGAGATCCTACCGCCTTACATGAGTTCCGAAGGGGGACGCTGGTACGACGGGACAGCCAATGCCATCTATGAAAACATGGATTATGTCGATATACGTGATCCCGAATTTGTTCTGATTCTTTCGGGCGACCACATCTACAAGATGGATTATGCCAAAATGCTTCAGACTCATATTGATAAAGGGGCTGATATCACACTCAGTGTGATCGAAGTCCCCTGGGAAGAAACCCATCGGTTTGGGATCTTAAACACATTGCCTGATGACACGATCTATGAGTTTGAAGAAAAACCAAAGCGAGCGAAAAGCAATCTGGCCAGTATGGGGATCTATATCTTCAACTGGAAACTGCTAAAAAAATTATTGGTCGAAGATCAGAAAAAAGAAGACTCGACGCATGATTTTGGCAAAGACATCATACCGGCGGCTCTCGAACTTGAGAAGTATCTGTTAGCTTATCGATTTGAAGGATATTGGAAAGATGTCGGGACACTCGAAAGCTATTGGGAAGCCAATATGGATCTTATCGACCCTGACAACACACTTGATTTGTTTGATGAATGGAAAATTTTTACCCGCAACCTCGATGTTGCACCACACTATATTGCCACCACCGGTGATGTGGAAAATGTGTTGGTCAACGAGGGTTGTATCGTCAAAGGTGTGGTAAAAAATTCCATTCTTTCGACCGGCGTCATCGTAGAAGAAGGTGCCCGGGTAACTGACAGTGTGATTTTGCCCGGGGCTAAGATTGGAGAGCGGGCGGTAGTAAAAAAGGCAATCGTCATGAGTGGTGCGGAAGTCAAACCGAACGAGACGGTTGGCGATGACAGCGGCGAGATTACGTTGATCAGTTCGCGTGACCTGGGAATGATTTAGGAGGCTTATGATGATTAATGATGTATTGGGGATCATTAACCTCGGTGAACGCGAAGAGTATATCAAAGAGTTGACCGAAGTCAGACCGATCGCGGCAGTCCCATTTGGCGGACGTTATCGGATGATCGATTTCACGTTGTCGAATATGATCAATTCAGGAATCGATTATATCGGAATCGTGCTGAAAGACAAATTCCATTCGTTGAACGACCATATCGGGCCGGGAAAATCTTGGGACCTTGACCGCAAAACGGGTGGTCTTCGAATGCTCTATCCCAACATTGAACCGAATCCGACTCAGATTTCGGTCGGCGATCTGCCGGTATTGCGGGACAACCTGGACTATGTCGTTCGAACCACTAAGAAGCATATCCTGCTGACGCGAAGCAACTATATCGGTAATATCGATTTCACAAAACCTCATCAGCAACATATTGAGACCGACTCGGATATCACGATTCTGACCCGGCACATTGTTCGAGGCAGAAACCGGGTAGATCTTTTAGGTCTTGATATTGTGACCATGGAAAACGGAGAGATCAGTATCGGCCGGAACCTGGGCAATCAGGATGAATTCGACTTGTCTATCGAAATGTTCTTTTTTAAAAAGTCGGTCTTTATGGAAATCGTAACGGAAGCGATCGAAGCCGGCAACGAGGCCTATCTCAAACGAGCCATCATCGATCGTTTAAAACACTATCGGGTAGCAACATTTACCCTGGATAGTGATATCCTGCCGATTCACTCATTGCAAAGCTATTACAATGCTTCGATGCAGATTTTGGATCCCAGTTATTCTGATTATCTGTTCTACCGTCACGGCAAGATTTACACCAAAGTCAAAGATGCTCCTTCCACCATGTATCTGGGTCAGACCAATGTCAATAATGCGTTGCTTGCCAACGGATGTATCATTGAAGGAACGGTAGAGAACTCGATCATCTTTCGCGGTGTCCGTATCGGAAAAGACACGGTAGTCCGCAACTCGATCGTATTCCAGAATGTCACGATTGGTGACAACTGCAATATCAACAACTGCGTATTTGACAAGAACGTGGTGGTCGGCAAGAACAAGGTCTTGATGGGGGGTGGCGGATTACCCTATGTGATCAAAAAGGGAGTTGTGGTCAAATGAAGATCTATTATGCTACCAGTGAAGCCGGTCCATTTATCAAGACAGGCGGTCTGGCTGATGTCGCGGCCTCCCTGCCCAAAGCCTTAGCCGAGATGGGCCATGATATCCGGGTGGTATTGCCGCTGTATTCCATCATTCCATTGGACTATCGAAATCAGTTTACATTTGTCAAACACTTTCATCTCCGAATGCCAAAGATGAATCAATATGTCGGTATATTTGAGTACAAGCACCATGGTGTGACATATTATTTTATTGACAACGAGTATTACTTTGCCCGCAATGGTATTTATGGTTACTTTGATGATGGGGAACGTTTCGCTTATTTTTGCCGGGCGGTACTCGATCTGGCCTGTGAGGTCGGTTTCTACCCGGATATCATTCACTTGAATGATTGGCATACCGGTCCGGTAGCGCCGATTTTTAAAGATCAGTACGCCATGCGACCGGAATTTATCGACACCAAAGTAATTTTTACCATCCACAACCTGAAATACCAGGGGATTTTTCCTTATGATCTGTTAGGTGATTATCTCGGGCTGAGTGATGATTATTTTACTTATGACAAGCTGGAACACTATGGCAATGTCAACTTCATGAAAGCGGGCCTCAGCTTCTCCGATTATATAACTACGGTATCGAAGACCTATGCTGAAGAATTGCGCTATGCTTATTATTCAGAAGGTCTCCATTCGCTGTTGCTGCATAAATCACACGTGTTGAGAGGCATCGTCAACGGGATCGACTATGATTACTATAATCCGGCGACGGATGATCAAATCTTTGCCAATTTTGATAAAAACTCGATTGAACAGAAGAAGGTCAATAAGCTGGAATTGCAAAAACTGCTTCATCTCAATCAAGATCCCGATGTGCCTCTGATTGCCATGGTGACCAGACTGGTGCCAAACAAAGGACTGGATCTGCTAAGCTTTATCTTTGATGAACTGATGGAAGAAAAAATCCAGTTTGTCCTGTTAGGTAATGGGGATCATGAATTTGAACAGGCCTTCTCGAACTATGCCTCGCGCTATCACGGACGGGTGTCGTCGAACATTTTCTTTTCCAATATATTGGCGAAAAAAGTATATGCCGCCAGTGATATGTTTTTGATGCCGTCGCGATTTGAACCGTGTGGACTGGGCCAAATGATTGCCATGCGGTATGGTTCGATCCCGATCGTTCGTGAGACGGGTGGTCTGAAAGACACCGTCATGGCGTACAATCGCTTCACGGGTGAAGGTACGGGCTTTAGTTTTAGCAACTACAATGCTCATGAATTGTTGTTTACCATCAAGGATGCTCTTTATCATTTCCGTGATGAAACGGTCTGGCGTGAGATCGTGCATCAGGCGATGGAGACGGATCATTCCTGGGCTGAATCGGCCAAGCATTACGAAGAACTGTATCAATATGTGAAAGATATGAAGGTAGAATGAATTACGAACCAACCCGAAAGCTGGGAGCAACTTACTCAGTAACAGAAACTGTTTATTGTGTCTGGTCTCCAAGCACTGACTCCATGAAATTGCTTTACTTTGCAGACAAAGATACTACAGATTTTACGGCGTATGACATGATCCGAATGGATGACGGGTGTTTTTGCCTGAGTCTGCCGGGAGATCACGCCGGGACTTATTATTTATATCGCCTGACCCGTAAAACNNGATGTGACCGATCCATTCGGTCTGGGGGCTGCCCCGAATTCTACCCGATCGGCCGTGATCGATCTCAGTCGGACCAATCCACCGGGCTGGAGATCGCACAAGCGGCCTGTTTTAAGTTATAAAGAGGCTTTCATTTGCGAGACCCATATTCGTGATTTTACAGTTCATCCCGATGGCGGATTCGAATCGCCGGGTAAGTTTTTAGGCATGATGGAAGAGCGGGATATAAATGGTTATCCGATCGGGATCGATTACCTGAAACAATTGGGTGTCAGTCATGTCCACCTGATGCCGGTACAGGACTTTATTACAGTCGATGAGTTGGGCGAAGGCTATAACTGGGGGTATGATCCGGAACTGTATTTTGTTCTGGAAGGTTCGTATGTCAAGGACCTGTCGGATCCTCATCAGCGGCTGTATGAGTTTAAACAGATGGTGCAGGCCTTTCATGCCAAAGGTCTGGGAGTTGTGATGGATGTAGTCTACAATCACACCTTCAAGACCAAAGACTCCAACTTAAACTTATTAGAACCGGAATACTTTCATCGGACAGATAAAAAGGGGCATTTTTATAATGGTTCGGGCGTAGGCAATGAGATCGCTTCGGAGCAATATGTCGCCAAGCGTCTGATCATCGAGTCGCTCGAGTTTTTTGTCCGGGAATGTCAAGTGGATGGGTTCCGGTTTGACCTGTTTGGTCTGACCGATATCGATACGTCCAAAGAAATCGTCCGTCGACTGAGGGAAATCGATCCGAATATTCTGATCTATGGCGAACCGTGGGGCGGAGGACCATCCGGTCTACTGATCGACAAGATGACCCTTCAGGGACAGCAGCGGGGACAGGAATTTGCTCTGTTCAATGATATTTTCCGCGATGCCTTAAAGGGGAAAAATGATGATGCCTCACTCGGCTATGTCCAGGGTAATGTCCTGGGACGGACCGGAGTAATATCGGGTATCACCGGTTCGATCAATTTTTCTGACCAGATCTACGGTTTTACCCATTATCCGTTTGAGTCGATCAATTATCACACGTCGCATGACAATCTGATCCTGTATGACAAGCTCAAAAAAAGCACCGGCAAGTCCGATCAGGAGATCAAGCGCTTGACCAAACTGGTCTTCGGGGTCTTGATGTTATCATTCGGTATTCCGTTTTTCCATCTCGGGACCGAATTTATGCGTTCGAAGAGGATGTACCATAACACCTACAATATGCCCGATGATATCAATCAGATCGATTGGAACCTGCGAGTCAAGCATGCCGATCTGGTTGATTTTGTTCAAGGTTTATTGAGACTCCGACAGCGAATCGGGGTATTTAATCAATATGATGATAACGACATTCGGAAGCATTTGGTTTTTTTATACTCTCCGATGATCATCGCCTATGCTTTGGAATTAAACGGCGACTCCGAATTTGAATCGGTCCTGATCGCACACAACCCGACGCCGGAGGAAATGGTTCTGCCGTTTGAAGTCAAGCAGGGAAATCTGCTGGTTTATGATGGAGAAATACTCGATCGCCCGTATCAAGGCGAAGATATTCAACCCTTCAGCACATTGGTGCTGGGGTTATCAAGGAGGATTGATGGCTAAGCATTATCACATTGAGGCAAACCCGGGCGACATCGCTGAACTGGTTCTATTACCCGGAGACCCGAAACGGGCCGAATTTATTGCTATGAATTATTTAGAAGACGCCAAACTATACAATACGGTCCGTGGTATGAGCGGTTATACCGGAACGTATAAGGGCAAAAGAGTTTCCGTTCAGGGGACCGGTATGGGCATGCCTTCGGCCGGAATATATATACATGAACTGATCAATGTATATGATGCGAAAAAGCTGGTCCGCATTGGGAGTTGCGGCTCAATTCAGGAAAAGGTAGGTCTGCGGGACATTGTTCTGGCGATGAGCGCATGCACCAATTCTGCTATGATTCCGCGCCGTTTCTTCCACCAGACATATGCTCCGACTGCCAACTTCGATCTGTTGTATCAAGCGTATAATATTGCTCAGGAAAAAGGGGTCAATGTTCACGTTGGTTCACTTTTGAGCAGTGATCATTTCTATGATGATACCGGTGAAGATGTCTTCCGGTGGGCCGAATATGGCGTGCTGGCTGTTGAAATGGAAGCGGCTGAATTATTTACTGTGGCAGCTAAATACGGAGTCCAGGCCCTGGCTATTTGTACCGTAAGCGATTCATTGGTAACAGGCGATATGACGACAAGTGAAGATCGTGAAACTTCATTTACTCAAATGATGGAGATTGCATTGGAACTTACGTAACAGACAACCTATAATGACCAGCTTTCCAAAGGCAGACCGGTGGCCCACCATGAACTACACAAGGAAAGGAGATTGTTATGGATAAAACCACAGTGGTAAATCCGGCTCATTATAATGAAGAATTTGCCAAAAAATCAAACCAGCCGATCAATGAGCATCCGGAACTTCATGAAATGGAGCAGACCGGTGCGTATGATGGGTTGATCGATGAAGTCAAATCGGATAAAGACAATCAAAAACCAAAAGAATAGGAGATGAAATGTTTCGTTTTTCTCCTTTACATGCAATCGATCGCTTGTCCCAAGTGATCGATTTTTGCTGGGAGCAAACTAAAAAAAACGGTTATGCCGGTTATCCGGTGGCGGTCTGGGAAAAAGATCAGCTGACCGACTATGTTACCCGGACGTTCCATCATACGACCGATCAGATCCTGGTAGCCGGTGATCGAACGATTGATGCGGTGGTGTGTCTGATGGTCGATGAGACACACGATTACCTTCAAACCATCGGCGGGGTCTACAGCAATCAGCTTGGAACAGCTCTGGCAAAGTTGGAAAGCTATCGGGATGAATTCTATCCCGGGTATATGCTGTTGATAGGTTATCCCAACAAGACTGAAGTCAGGCAAGTAATGGAACAATTCGGCAATCTGATCGAGGAATTGAATTTTTACCGCTTGGATGAAATGACCGAAGATCTGCCGGGAGTCGTCAGTCAACTGAGTCGGGAGGAATTCTTCAGACTGGCGCAAATCCATGACCGGCTCAATCCCGGTGTTTACTGGACAGCAGAACGGATATTGGACCGCTGGCAAATCTGGCAAGTCTATCAGCTCGATGGATCAGCCTATAGTTTGGTGCGGCAATCTCAGAACACCGCAGAAATCTACACCTTGAGTTTTCCTGATGGGTTTTCCCGGGAAATAGCCGGCCGTCTACTGAGTGGCACCACATATGAGGTTTTTCGACATGGTGTCGATCAGCTGATCTCAAGTTGTGAACCGGGCGGAGCGTTGGATCAAATTCATCGGGAACTGGGTTATCAGGCAACAGGTGATTATATCCTGTTTTCTATTTAAAAAACGAGCAAAAGCTCGTTTTTCATTCCAGTTCACTGATCAGTTCGTTCAGTTTCAACAGTTCATCCTTTTCAAACCGCAGCCCCCGGCTCATCTTACTCCGATCGGGACTCCACTCCCGGATGTCGTATTTGGGCAACTGGTCATTGAATGACACCAGGTTTAATTCCTTGGTCCAACCCGATTCGCTGACAGATAAAACCCCGTAGTTACGAACGATCTCATACCTGAATTGACTCATATTGTCTCCTTTCGAGTCTATTATGCCTTTATTATTTCAGTAGAGTATGCGAGAAAATGTTTATTCCAATCAGGGTTGGTATGTTTCTTTTAGACAGCCAGATTTGTTAGTCAAATAGACCTCGAATGGTCCCAATGAAATTATCTTGCGATTATATGACAAATTGATGAAAAATGACTTTCGCCTATCTTGCGGGTAAGCATTTTTAGCGTTACGTTTTTTAAATTTCAGGATATTTAATGTCACAGACGTATGAATTTCATTGAATTGTCGACGAAGCGAATACAAATTTCCTGGTATGACGAGCGAGCAAAACACTCATTGACGGAAGGGAGTGACTAAGAAGTATTGTAAACTCATTGAGCTCAAAAACGGGTATTACTTGCCTATGGAGCGAGCCTGGAGGTTAACCAAATTTTAACCACTAACCGGGAACAATAGACAAAGTTAACAGAATAGTCAAAGTGTATGGACACTTAATAAAAAAATACTACTAATTAGAAAGGAGTATTTTAATGTCTAAGTATGTTGATGGTTTTGTGTTAGTTGTACCAAAAGGAAAGACAGAAGAATATCGAACAATGGCAGAACAAGGGCGAGATTCATGGATAAAACATGGAGCGTTACAATACTTTGAATGCAAAGGTGAAGACCTTAAACCACAAGAAATGGGATCAGATCAACAGCGATCCTTCCTGGAAATATCAGGGGCTAAAGAAGGGGATGACGTGTGGTTTTCTTTTATTGTGTTTGAGTCAAAGCAACATCGCGACGAGGTAAATAAAAAGGTGATGCAAGAGATGGACGAAGCCTATCATGAACAAAGTAAATTGGAATCTCCCTTTAAAATGAACCAAATGGTATACGGTGGATTTGAGGTTCTCGTTGAAGGATAAACGGCTGATTGGAATCAGACGTCAATAGGGACGAGTGGAAAAAGTCTGACTAAATGCTGCCGAAAAGAGCTGATTGACTATTGAATGGGATATAAAAAGAACACTTTATTTGATAAGTGTTCTTTTTAAATTTGACGGTCATTCCCAGGATGACTTTCGTGAGATATGACATACTAAATTGCACTGGCATTTCTGGCAACAAGCTTTGCTTAAGGTTGTGACTGTAGTTGTTCGATCATTCGCCGCATTTCTGCGATTTCTTCCTCTTGGGCTTGAATGATTTCATCAGCCAGTTTCTGCACTTCCGGATCCGTTATATTTGCATTCTCACTGGTCATGATAGCCGATGAATGATGTGGGATCATCGATCGCATCCATGATACATCACTAATGCCGATCTGATTTTGAATCATCCAGAACATCAAAAAGAATATCAAGGCACTGCCGATCAGGATCTTCTGGTTCAGCTTTTTGTTTGTATACATCTGCTTCATGAACAGCAGCATGACAATGGCCATGACTGATCCCATCATGATCGACATGTAGATGCGCACTTGGCTGAAGTAGATATGATCCAACCGGCTCACATTGGCGAAGGTAAGCAAGTGCATAATTACCACAGATGTGACGATCATCGCGGCAAACCGCCAGTATTTGGTGTTTGCTTTGCTGGGTTTCTCCCTTTGATCCATTTGGTGATGTTCCTTTTCGGGCTGATGTTGAACAGATTTACCATGAGTCTTTTCTTCCATGATGTCATCTCCTTTGACTTTCCAAAGTTGTCCTTCGTTTAAAAAAGATACCCAAATTAAAGTGCAGTCGGGCATTATCGGGAGATGTTCTAAGCACTGGATTGTGATTTCTCTCAGGATAGATTGCAAAAGACGAATCAATCGAGCCAGGAAATATTTGTCAAAACAATCACAAATTGATATACTTGGGTTAAGAAGTCCGTTGGAAACGATACAAAGGAGAAAATCTTGAAAGAATTAGTTTTGTTCGAAAACCGAAATGGTATAGGGCTTTTGACGATAAATAACCCGGACAGCATGAACGTGTTCGATTCGGACATGATGGAAGCGCTTGGCCAAAAGCTGACTCAAGTGGAAAAAGAAGACCTGAATGCTCTGATCATTACCGGACAGGGCAGAGCTTTTGTAGCAGGTGCCAGCATCAAACAGATGAGCCAGTTGACTTCAGAACAAGCCTATGTCTTTGGGGAAACGGGGCAGAAGACATTTGCTATGCTTGAAGCCATGCCCTGGCCAACGATTGCCATGATCAATGGATTTGCCCTGGGGGGAGGTAGCGAATTAGCCCTGGCCTGTGATCTGCGCTTTGCTTCAGTCAAAGCCAAACTGGGTCAACCTGAAACCACATTGGGAATATGTCCCGGCTATGGAGCAACACAACGGCTGGTCGAACTTATCGGGCCATCCAAAGCCAAAGACCTGATCTTTACAGGCCGTATCATCGGGGCTGAGGAAGCATTAGCTATTGGTCTGGTCGATCGGGTCTATCCGGCGGATCAACTTGAAATTGAAACCTGGGCTTATGCCGAGAGTTTGAAGAAATCTTCTGCCCATGCTATCACCCGATCCAAGCGGGCGATCCAAGCCGGGCTTCGGGGAGAAGACGGTTACCAGG
>LSQX01304650.1_pt2 | contig 10801 bp, 9 predicted proteins | sample 654561 | NCBI WGS metagenome assembly LSQX01 (sample SAMN04489861, study PRJNA283612) | anaerobic digester metagenome | isolation source: 4 biogas reactors fed with cattle manure at either 37C or 55C with and... | place: Denmark: Kongens Lyngby | collected 2014 | reverse complement strand
TCAAGCTGGTGACGCTGCTGGCGGCGCTGGATAGCGGCAAGGTGAGGACTGACACCCGCTATGCCTGCCCCGGCTATTTCGATTTGGGAGCGGCGCGTTTTCGCTGCTGGCAGCATTGGGGTCACGGCAGTTTGGCGATGCCGGCGGCGATTCAGTATTCCTGCAATGTGTATTTGTACCACGCGGCGCTGGCGTGCGGGGCGAATGCCGTGCAGGCCGAAGCGCGGGCGTGCGGCTTTGGGCGCAAGACGGGGATTAGCCTCGACTTTGAGCGGGCGGGCCTTGTGCCGGATGATGCCTGGAAACGGGCCGCCCGAAATGACAAGTGGCGCGACGGCGACACATGCAATTTATCCATTGGCCAGGGGGCGTTGCTTGTGACGCCGTTGCAATTGGCGATGTTCACGGCGGCGGTTGCGAACAGCGGCACGTTGTGGCAGCCGCGACTCATCCAGCGGGTGCTGCGCGAGGATGGCTTGCATCAGGAAATTGCCGCCGCGGCCGTTGCCGATGGGCCGTCCTGGCAGGCGGAGCATATTCGCGCGGTTCGCGAAGGCATGCGTCTGGCCGTCAATACGCCGGGTGGCTCCGGCAAGCGCGCGGCTTTGCCGCATGTGGTTGTGGCCGGCAAAACCGGAACGGCCGAATATGGCATCAAGGGCTCCGGGCGCAAGATGACGTGGATGGTTGCTTTTGCGCCGTTCGATGAGCCGCGCTATGCGGTTGCTTTGCTGGTCGAAGACGGCGTGAGCGGCGGCACCACGGCGGCCCCGCGCATTCGTGAATTGCTGGCGCAGATTTTCCATGCCGTGGAAGACATGCCGCTGCCCGGCGCCAGCCCCTGGCAGCCGCCGCCGCCACCCGCGTCCGCGAATGAAGAGGAGGCGGCATGACGCGGCGGAAAACATGGCCGTGGTGGCAACGCTTCTGGGCGCAGGATTGGCTGGCTATTTTGGCGGCAGCCATTCTCATCGCGACTGGTTTGGCCTTCATTTACAGCGCGTCCTGGCGGGGCGAGGAAATCGGTCTGGCCGGCGGTTGGTTTAACAAGCAAATTGTGTGGGTGACGTTGGGAACGGCTCTGGCGTTCACCTTGGCGCAGGTGGATTACCGGGTGTGGCTCCGGCAGGCTTGGTGGCTTTATCTGGCATCCATTATTTTGCTCGTTCTGGTGTTGGTGGCGGGCACGAAAGTGTATGGCGCATATCGTTGGCTGAATGTTTTTGGTGTGCAGGTGCAGCCATCCGAGTTTGCCAAGGTGGCGCTTGTGATTTTGCTGGCGCGCATTTTGGGCGGCGGGGCCATTCATCCGCGCTCGTTTGGCGCTGTGGTGGTGACGCTGCTGCTGATGGCGGTGCCCTTTTTGCTGATTTTGAAAGAGCCTGATTTGGGGACGGCGGCGATTTTGTTGCCGACCACGTTGCTTATCCTGCTGGCGGCCGGCGCGGCCTGGCGCTACCTGCTGGGGCTGGGGCTGCTGGCGGCGCTGTCGGCGCCGCTGGGGTGGTTTTTCCTGAGCAACTATCAACGCGAGCGCATCGCCACATTTTTGGACCCATCGCGCGACCCGCTCGGGTCCGGCTGGAATGCGCTGCAATCGGCCATCGCCGTCGGCTCGGGCGGATGGTCGGGCAAAGGATTTTTAAAGGGGACGCAAAACGTGCTTGGTTTTTTGCCGCGCACGGTTGCGCCCACCGACTTCATCTTTCCGGTGATTGCCGAGGAGACGGGGTTTATTGGCGCAAGCCTGCTGCTGCTGGTTTTCGGGGTTCTGCTGACGTGCTATCTGCGCGTCGCCGGAACCACCCGCGACCCGGCCGGCAGCCTGCTTGCAACGGGTATGGCCAGTCTGCTGTTTTGCCATGTGGTGGTGAATATCGGCATGACCATCGGCCTGCTGCCGATTACGGGGCTGCCGCTCCCGCTGGTCAGCAGCGGCGGATCGTTCATGCTGAGCACCATGGCGGGCTTCGGACTGGTGCAAAGTGTCTATGTGCGCCGCATGAGGCGTGAGGAATAATATGTGGGATTGGCTCAACATGGTCGGATTACGTAAAAAAATTAAACGAGAAATCATTGCGAACGCGGAAAGCCTGGAGGTTCGTGTGGCCATCATGGAGGATGGACGCCTGGAGGAATGCGCGATTGAACGCCCAACCGAAGAACGGATTGTGGGCAGCATTTACAAGGGCCGCATTCAAAATCTGGAAGACGGCTTGCAGGCCGCCTTCGTGGATATTGGCCTGAAAAAGAATGCCTTCATTCACTATTGGGACATGATTCCCGAAGACGCCGCCCGGCTGGAGGCCGAAGAAGGCGTGGCGGCGAATCGCCCCCGCCGCAAGAAAACGCAGCCGGGCGAAATGGCCAAACAATTTCCGCCGGGCAGCGAGATTGTGGTGCAGGTCACCAAGGGGCCCATCAGCACGAAGGGGCCGCGCGTGACGGCCAACTTGAGTGTTCCCGGGCGCTATCTGGTCATGATGCCCGGCAGCAAGCTGAAAGGGGTTTCCCGTAAAATTGAAGACGGCAAGGAACGCGACCGGCTGAAGAAAATTTTGAGCCGCCTGCCGATTCCTTCCAGCATCGGTCTGATTATTCGCACGTCCGCCGAAGGCGCACGCGCGGCCAGTTTCGCCCGTGATTTGCGCGGACTGCTCGACATCTGGCAAAAAATTGAAGACGGCATCAAAAACAATTCCGCTCCGTGCTGCCTGTATCACGAGCCGGACCTCGTGGAGCGCATCGTGCGTGATTCGCTTACGGATGATATTGACCGCATTATCATTGACTCGCGCGAAAGTTTTGACCGCATTCGCGATTTGACCGGCCGGATTTCCCGGCGCGCCAAAAACCGCGTGAAACTTTATGCCGGCGCCACCCCGATTTTTGAACACTTCGACGTGGAACAGCAGTTGGAAAGCGCGTTCCACCGCAAAGTGTGGCTGAAGTCCGGCGGCTATCTTATTTTTGATGAGACGGAAGCGCTCGTGGCGATTGATGTCAACACCGGCCGACATAAGGGCAGCAAGACTCAGGAGGAGAGCATTCTGCAAGTGAATCTGGAGGCGGCCGAAGAAGTGGCGCGCCAGTTGCGTTTGCGCAATATCGGCGGTTTGGTCGTCATTGACTTCATTGACATGAAGGGGCGGAAAAATCAGACGGCCGTCTATCGGAAGCTCCGCGAGGCGTTGCAAAAGGACAAGGCCCGCACCAATGTGCTGCCCATCTCACAATTGGGCTTGGTGGAAATGACCCGCCAGCGCATGGAGGCCAGTCTGCGCGCGACGAACTATGCCGATTGCCCGTATTGCCACGGGCGCGGCAAGGTGTTGTCGAACCTGAGCATGAGTGTGCAAATTCAGCGCCGCATTCGGGAAGTCATCAAGCGCTATCCGCACCGCGGCGAAATGCCGCTGCGGATTTCGGTCAATCCCATGATTATGGAGCGCCTGCGAAGCGAAGACGAGCAAGTCCTGATTGATTTGGAAAAGAAGAGCGGCACGCACCTGACGTTCGTCAGCGACTCCAATTTGCACATTGAGGATTTCCGCATTCAGCACGGACAGACCGGCGAAGTTCTTTACGAGGACCAGGACTGATTCGCCGGGCGGGCGGCGGGCGGCGGGCGGCTTCAGCAAATTCGGGGCAATTGCTCGCCGGAGGGCGGCATGAGCCGTCGCCGTGTTCCCAAGGCGGTTTTTGCCGTGACGCCTGAACCTGCGGTGACGCGCCCGATGACTCGCGCTTGAGCGGTGGTGGTGTGTTGTTGCAGAACATCCAGCGCCGCTTGTGCGTTTGCTTCGGGAACGAAAAGAGCGGCACAGCCTTCGTTGGCGACGAACAACGGGTCCAGGCCGAGCAAGTTGCAGGCGCTTTGCACCGGCTGAATCACCGGAATGGAACCCTCGTCAATTTCGATGGCCACTTGCGCGTCTGCGGCCAGCTCGCACAGCGCGCCGCCCAGACCGCCCCGCGTTAAATCGCGCGCGCAATGGAGCGGGAAACGCTTTTCGAAAAGCTCCATAAACGGCGCGTGTAAAGACGCGCAATCGCTGGCGACTGGCGGGTCAAACGTCAGCTCGTGCCGCACCGACATTACGGCGATTCCGTGCCGCCCGATGTCGCCCGTCAGGATGACGACATCGCCAGGCTGGATTCGTTCCGGGGCGGGCGGAGGCTCCGCGATGATTTCGCCCACGCCGCTGGTGTTGATGTAGAGGCCGTCGCCGCGACTGCGCTCAATGACTTTGGTGTCGCCCGCGATAATGCGGACACCCGCCGTTTCCGCCGCCCGTCGCATGGATTCGGCCACTTGCTGCAGCGTTGCCAGCGGCAAGCCTTCTTCGAGAATAAAGCCGGCTGTCAGGATGCGCGGTCGCGCGCCCGCCATGAGCAAGTCGTTCACAGACCCGTTGACGGCCAGCGAGCCGATGTCGCCGCCGGGGAAAAAGAGGGGTTGGACAACATAGGAATCGGTTGTGACGGCGATTCGGCTGTTCGCTAATTGGAAGGCGGTTGCATCGTGCGGGGCGGATGTGGTGGCGCCGAAAGCCGGGCGGAAGATTTCGTGAATCAGCGCCGCCGTTAAGGTGCCGCCGCCGCCGTGCGCCAGCGTTATGGTGTCATAGCGCGCTATTGGCATTGGACAATTCAGGTTCATGCGATGGGTTAGGGCGGGACTGAATTTTCGGCGAAGGCGGGCGCGCCGCCGATGGGGCGCAGGAATTCAAAGTTGCAGAGGCGCACGGTCGGGAGGCCGTCGGGGTTGCGCTGGATGGTTTTGTCGGGCAACAGGGTGAGCAAATAATGGGTGCCGAGGAGTTGCGGGCTTTCGAGGCCGGCGCTGGCGAGCAAGCGGGTCATGTTTTCATAGCAGGCGTCGTATTCGTCGGGCGTGATATGGCCTTGGTCGCGGGCTTGGTCGGCGTTGATGCCGCGGCAGTGTGGATGGATGCGGTCTTCGCGGGCGAGGACTTCATCGAGGCCGTTCCAGTAGCCCCAGATGGAGATATAGTTGCGTTCGCGCTGGAGGATGGGGGTGCCATCGGGCTGGGAGAGGTGTTGATGGCTTTCGTAGCGGCGCTGGTCGAGGATTTCCGGGGGCAGGGTGGAGCGGTGGCCGAGCATGTAGATGGCGCGGGGATACGTGGTGGGGACGCCGGCGGCGGTTAATTGGAAGGCGTAGGCGAATTCCTCAAAGGGGCTGTTGTAGCCGTTGGGGCCGGGGCCGAGGCCGTCGGGTTCGGCGGTGGCGGGAGTATCGCCCACGTGAGAGACTTTCCAGACGAGTTCAATGCCGTCTTTGGTTTTGGTGTGATAGACCTGAGCGCTGTCAGACATGCTTTGGCGGGGGGTGCGCCGCCAGCGTTCGGGCAGGAAATAGTCGAAGAGCAGGGGGTCGTGGCCGACCACCCAGAGCTTGCCGCCGGTGCTGGCGGTGTCGCCATAGACATAATCCACGCCAAAAATACGCATGGCGTGCAGGTGTTCGGGGAAGTCGGCGGGCTGGAAGGGCATGGCGAAGCGATCACGTTGCCGTTCCAAGTAGGTTTGCCGTCGCGCGCCTTTGACGTTTTCTTCGTGCTCCGGGGTGCGGGCGAGGAGTTCAAAGTCCACGAGGGCGTAGGCCGGGCGTCCGCTGCGGTCGCGCAGGAGTCCTTTGGTTTTCGCGGGGCGGACGATGACGTGCTCGGGCTTGACGTCCAGAACGCGATAGCCGGCCTGCCACATGTCGGTGATGGAGCGATGAAGCATGTCGCGGGCGAAGGCTTCGGCATCTTCATAGCCGTCTTCGAGAGCGGCGGCGATGGCGGCAGGCTCGGTGCTGGCCGCGCCTTTAATCCATTCATAAATCAAAATGTATTGCCGGTAAATGTCCAGCTCGACATCCCGGAATTTGGCTTTTTTATGCGCGATTTTTGTGCGGGAGCGTCCGGTTTGCCACAGTTCGAGGCGTTTGGCCGGCACAAAGATGGCAAGGGGCTTGTGGGTGAGGATGGTGCCGGGGCGCGCCCGTGCGCGCATTTCCATCACCAGCGAAAACTCTTCGTAAGGGGTGTTGAATTCGGCGTCAATGAACTTGTTGAGGGTGAAGGTGTCCATCGGCACCTTTTCGCCCACGCGGCACCATTTGACCACGAGGTCTTTGGCCACGCCATCAATGGGTTTGGTGCGTACCTTGTAGACCGTGCTGGTTCCGCGCAATTTTTCGCGGCTGTTGCGGAACCATTCGGATTCAAACCAGCTTTCCGGTCGCAGATGTTGCAGGAACGGCCGCCCGTGGCGGGTGATGTACAAGTCCGAGCCGTCGGGCAATTTGTAATGATCGTATGGCACCCCCAGGAGGGTTTTGGCTTTAGCGTTGGGCAATGGGGCTGGCATGAGCGTCTTGGCGGGATAATCAACCATATCCAGCCGAAAAATGCAAAACTTAGCCGCAAGTGTCCTGCGGGCGCTCTTTACGCTTGAATTATATTTAAGTCTTGCGAAGATGGGCTGACTTCATTATCGGATAGGGATAAGATGAGCACGAAGATACCGCAATTGTTAGACTGGATTGAGAACCCGCGCGCCGGGGTTTTGGATGAATGCGTTTCTCTCCGCCGCATGCTGCCGGCGGGGATTACCGGCATTACCCGTCAGTTCCACCGGCAACTGGATGGCTACCGCATGAGTCCGCTGAAAAGCCTGTCGGGGTTGTCGTCGTATCTGGGCGTGGGGGGCATCTGGGTGAAGGATGAATCGCAGCGGTTGCATTTGGATTCGTTCAAGGTGCTGGGCGGCTCGTTTGCCATCTATCAGTTTTTGCGCAAGCGGCTGGGGATTCGCGACCGCGAGCTGACGATTTCGGAATTGAAGTCGCGCAAGATTCGCGCGCAACTGGGGGATATTACGTTTGCGACCGCCACCGACGGCAACCACGGCCGCGGGGTGGCCTGGTCGGCGATGGAGCTGGGCTTCAACTGCGTGGTGTACGTTCATGAACGCACGTCCAAGCCGCGCATTGAGGCCATTAAAAACTTTGGCGCGCGGGTGAAGGTGATTGCCGGCACCTATGACGATGCCGTGCGGGCCGTCATGCGGGACGCCGAAAAATTCGGGTGGCAGATTATTTCCGATACCTCGTGGCCGGGCTACGAGGACGTTCCCTGCTGGGTGATGCAGGGCTATACGACCATGCTGACGGAAGTTCAGGAGCAACTGGCCGGGCAGGGTATCGCACGGCCGACGCACGTGTTTATTCAGGCCGGGGTGGGGGCGCTGGCCGCTTCGGTGGCGGGTTATTACCGCGGACTGTTCGGCGAATCGCGGCCCATCGTGACCGTGGTGGAGCCGGACAAAGCGGCCTGCCTGTTTGAATCCGTGCGGCGGGGCGACGGGCAAGCGCACTCGGTGGACGGCACGCTGGACACCATCATGGCCGGTCTGGCCTGCGGCGACCCCAGCCCGCTGGCGTGGAATATTCTCGACCGTTGCGCCGATTTCTTTTTGTCGTGCCCGGACTTCATCGCCGCCAAGGGCATGCGCGTGTACGCGGTGCCGGTGTCGGGCGACCCATTCATCGTTTCCGGCGAATCGGGCGCGGTGACGCTGGGCGCGCTGATGTATCTGGCCGAGCACAAAGCTCTGGCCGACTTGAAGGCCAAAATGAAGATTGGCCCCGACTCGCAAATTTTACTGATTAATACTGAAGGCAATACGGATCCGGACCATTTCAGGCGAATCGTCTGGGAAGGCAGCGAGCCGGTGCCGCAAGAATTCCGCCAGTCCCTGCACCGCCATTGAGGTGGCGGTTGCGAGCGCCATCCGGCGCGCCAGGCGCAGGGCTGAACAAAATAACCCCTCAGGCGATGAATGGTCGCCGGAAAGGAGCAGAAGCATGAGAGAGTTCAACGGCCGTATTTTGTTCACGGGTTTTGGCGTGGTGGCGAGAGCTTTGCTGACGATGCTGCCGCGGCATGTCAAGGTGCCCTTCCGCAACATTACGGTCATGGATTGCGAAGACCGCACCAAGGTTCTGGAGCCGTGGATGAAAAAAGGCCTCACGTTCGTGCGCGAGCGGATTACGCCCGCCAACATGACCCGCCTGCTCTCCACGCATGTCAGCGCGGGCGATTTGATTCTCGACTTGGCCCGCAGCATTGATTGTTTTGAAATTCTGGAGTGGGCGCAAAAGAACCGCGTGCTTTATCTCAACGCATCGCTCGAATCGTGGGAAACCATCGGGCCGACCGCGCAAAAGCCTTCCATCGAAAAATCTCTTTATCCTCGTTACTCCAAACTGATGCCGCTGACCACTCGCAACGGACGCGCCACGACCGCCGCGATTGACCAAGGCGCCAATCCGGGACTGATTTCTCAATTCGTCAAGCGCGGTCTGCTGGATATTGGCGAACATGTGCTGAAGAATGAAACCATGACCCGCGGCCGCTCCCGCCAACTGGAACGACTGATGGCCGAAGAAAATTTTGCCGAGCTGGCGCGGGCGTTGACCGTCAAGGTGATTCATTGCAGCGAGTGGGACCGCCAACGCACCAGCCAGCCCAAGCAACACGATGAATTTGTCGGCACCTGGAGCGTGGAAGGCATGTGGGATGAGGCCATTTCGCCCAGCGAATTGGCGTGGGGCACCCACGAAAAGAACCTGCCCGCCCACGCGATTGTTCCTCAAACCGGCCCCGGCAATATGATTATCCTGCCGCAGATGGGCATGAATACATGGGTGCGCTCGTGGATTCCCAACTTTGAAATTGTCGGCATGATTGTCACTCACGGCGAATCCTTTACCATTTCGGACTTTCTGACCGTCCGTCGGCGCGGGCGGGTTGTCTATCGCCCCACGGTGCATTACGCCTATCTGCCCGGCAACGAAACCATGGCCTCGCTGCATGAGCTGCGCGGCCGCAACTACGAGCTGCAACCGCGCATCCGCATCATGACCGATGAAATCAGCGATGGGCAAAACATCATGGGCGCGCTTCTGATGGGCCCGCGCTTTCAGTCCTGGTGGACGGGCAGCATCCTGTCCATTGGCGATGCGCGCAAAAAGGTGCCGCACTCGAATGCCACAGCGGTGCAAGTTGCCGCCGGCGTTCTGGGCGGTCTGCTCTGGACCTTGAAGAATCCCAAGCGCGGCGTATGCCTGCCCGAAGCCATGCCGCACGATGAAATCCTGCGCATCGCCGAGCCGTACATCGGTCCGGTGGTATCGCAACCGGCCGGTTGGACGCCGCTGCAGCAACGCCGCATATTTTTCGGCGAGCACCCCGACGTCCAGTTGGATTTCAGCGACCCCTGGCAGTTCAGCAACTTCCGCTTCCAGCCTTAGCCCGCGCCGGGTGGCGGGTGGTGATGGGTGGGGCGGGAGCTGCCGAGAGAGGCTTTCGTTTGGATTTTGCCGGCGCAAAAACCAACCGNNATCCGGCGGTTATTTTTGCGAGAAATCCCGGCAAAATCCAAACGAAAGCCTCTGCACCACGTCCTGCGGACGGCGGGCACGAGACCGATGATAAAACTGGTGCCTTGCTGGCAACCGTGAGGGGATGGCAGGGGCGCACGTAAGGCACCAAAGGGGAGGCGATGGGGGTGAATTTTTCCATGGTGTGGAAAATAATTTTCCATAGCATGGAAAAATCAGGTATTTGTTTTCCATGGCGTGGAAAAGTTGGAGCGTAGCATGAATCGAAGTTGGAAATGGGTCGCGGCGGGTTTGGCCGTTTTGCTGGCGGCGTCGCCGGGGTGGGGTGTGCCGGTGATTGGACACGATGCGATTGCGGTGGCGGCGAAGAGTCAGCCGCTGGGGGTGCGGGCGACGGTGCGTGACGCGGCGGCGCGGGTGGAGTCGGTGTCGCTCTTTTATGCGGCTTCGCGCGGGATGACGCCTTTCCGGGTGTCCATGAGCCGTTCGGGGGCGGGGATGTGGTATGGGACGATTCCGGGGCATATGATTGGGCCGGGGGCGCAACTGTTTTATTATATTCAGGCGGAGAATGCCGACGGCGAAACGAAGGAGACCGATTGGCATACGGTCAAGGTGGTGGATAGCACGGTTGCGCCGGAGGCGATTCCTTTGGCGAGCGCGGTGGCGCAAAAGGCGCAGCAGCAGGCGGCGGCTTCCGCGGCGGCGGCGGCGTCGCCCGCGCCGGCGCGTCCGAGCAAGGCGCGTTATCTGCTGCCGGGGGCGATTATCGTGGGCGGGGCGGTGGCGGTGGGCAGCGCGCTGGCGGTGGCGATTGATAATTCCAGCGGCGGAGGGGGCGGTGGCGGCGGCGGGGGTGTGGTCACGAACGCGAATTTCGGGGGCAACTTCAATTTGTGTTTCACGAGCACGGATGAGATGACGCCGGGGACGGTGTGCGACAACGGGCTGGTGAATGTGTATGTGCGCAATGGCGTGGTGGAGATTGTCGGCCTTTGGGGGGCGGAGGTGATGAGCGGGACGCTGAATGGGCATGTGTTTTCCATTGTGAAGGATATGGGGGCCACGGCGAAGTTCCCGGCTTCGCGGTTGATTGTGGCGGGTGAAATTCAAGACACCAAGTGTACGGCGCAGGTGGAAGGGTTTTCCGCCGATGCCGCCCGGCCGGGGAATCTGAACGGGCGCTTGGATACAACCAAGAGGTAAAGCGATGAAGAAATCAGATTTTTTGGAATTGGCGCTCAAGCGGCGGAGTGTTCGCGCATACAAGCCGGACCCGGTTCCGCCGGAGATGTTGCAGACGTTGTTGGAGGCGGGCCGGTGGGCGCCTTCGGCGGCGAACAAGCAGCCGGTGCGGTATATTATCGCTGTCTCTTATAC
>LSQX01065638.1_pt1 | contig 10801 bp, 10 predicted proteins | sample 654561 | NCBI WGS metagenome assembly LSQX01 (sample SAMN04489861, study PRJNA283612) | anaerobic digester metagenome | isolation source: 4 biogas reactors fed with cattle manure at either 37C or 55C with and... | place: Denmark: Kongens Lyngby | collected 2014 | reverse complement strand
GCAGAAAAGGCTGCTGAAAACAAGTTTGATGAGCAGTACCCCGACCCTGAAGTGTTCTACAAGGAAAGGGCTGACCATTATGAAAAGTATTCTTGGTCCAGTGACAAGTTCCCTAAGGACGGCACTGATGAGGAAAAGGCTCAGTGGAAGAAGGAACAAAAAGACAGATGGGTAACAGTGGAAGCCTCTGAAATTATGGGAAGTAGAAGAGGTGAGCCTTCCAAGACTTCTATGATTGCAAACATTAAGAGCTACTGGAAGGGTGTTCAGGAAAAGAAAGATAAAGCCAAGGCTGATGCTGATTATAAAGCCTTGATTGAAAGTAATGAAGGTGCTGCTGGAAGAAAGGCTTTTGGTGAAGCCCTGAAGGCAAATGCCCAAGAATTCATTACCAAGAAGAATGAAATCAAAGCACAGCTCCTTGACACTATCAAGTCTCAGTTTGCCACTGGTGTTTTCACTGATGCAGAGATGGACAAGATGAAAATTCGTTTGTCTGGTGACAGTAAAATGTCCATTTCAGGTCTTTCCTCCCGTTGGGAAGATGTAGAGGTGTACTACAGAAAGAGGTGGGGTGATGAAGGCAGAAAGTATGAAGTACAGACAACCTCTTATGGTTCTATTGAACCTGGTTCTGCTGAAGCCAAGATAGTCCTCCTGCAAGCTCAATGTCTTTCTAATCCTCAAATCATTGAAGCTATCAAAGGTGCAATTGAGAAGGTGGATGAGGCTAAGAAGGTAATGCAAGTTCAAACTAAGGAACTTGAAGCAAAATACTCTGACTATCGGGAGTCCGAAGTTTGGGATGAGTATGGTGCTGATATAGATGACTGGTATTAATGGTTCCTCCTATAAACATAGACATATCTGACTTTGTTCGGCAATGGCAACTCACTGCTGAAGAGTCAGATATGTTTGTTTGGAATCTTTTGAATGAAGTAGGCACCAGATTTGCTGACCAGTGGAAAAACGAAGCTGGCAAGGTGCTGAAACAAACAAAACAGCAATACCAGAGGGCAATCTACATTGAAAAGCCAGACTATACCCCTCAATCAGGAAGATATTCCCTGGTGGTGGGTCTGGCAGGGTGGCTTCCTAATGCAGTTGAACAAGGATTAGAACCTTTTGACATGAAGCCTGGCTTCAAAGGTTCAGACAAAAAGAAATACAAAAAAGATGGTGGGTGGTATTTGACTGTTCCTTTCCGTTTTGCTAATCCTGAAGCATTGGGTGAGTCTACAGTTTTTGCAAATGTTATGCCTGGGAAGGTGTATGAGGTGGCAAAAACCTATTTGAGAGATAGAAGAACCAGTTTGCAGTTGTCTCAGTTGCCTGACCAATTCAGGGTGAAAAGGATTAGGCCAGAAGTGACTAATTTGCAGACCAGGGAAACTTTCAAGCCTTACCAGCATAAAGCACCCATCTACGAAGGGATGAAAAATATGGGGGCCGAAGGACATTCTCAGTACATGACCTTCAGGAGGGTTTCAGACCTCAGTGACCCTATGGCTTGGATACATACAGGAATCCAGCCTGCAGGATTGATGGAAAAGACATTGAACAATTTTCCTCTTGCTGCTATTATTGCTCAAGTGAAGGCTGATTTTTTAGAACAGAGGAGACCAGTGTAAAGTTGTTGCTTAAGAAAAATTTAGTTATTTTTGTAAGAACTTATTAGAAATGATATTGCTTCCCGAACAAAGGCTGAAGGCTTTGATGGACTTCTTTCTGAAGGTTATCACTGAAGATTACCTTCTGCTTTTGTTTGGTAATCAGACATTCGGACAAGGAGGGTATGATTATTTTGAGAATGCCAAAACCCTGTTCCTTAGGCCTGAAGATAATCCTAGAAAGGTGGAGTGCAATATCTTTTTCAATAGAGATAGACAAGGGCTTCCTACAATTCATATAGCCTTAAACCAGGATATAATTGGTGAAGGCAATGGCTTAGGCTTTGACCCTGCTGATGTAGTGGATGAAGATGGAGAATCATTCAGGGAAACCTTCACTAGGACTTATTCTTCAAGGTTCAATATCATTTGCACTTCTGATAACACCTTTGAGGTGCTTATCATGTATAGTGTAATAAGAGCTTTGATGCAAAGCAACCCTGGACTTCTTGACATGATGGGACTTAAGAATGTTAAGTTTTCTGGTCAAGACCTTATCTTGACAGATTATCTTGCCCCTCCTACCATATTTGCAAGAGGATTCTTGCTGGATTGTTTGTATGAAGTGACTGTTCCTTCACTTCAAAGTCAAAGCACAATTAAGCAAGCCTTTATAGAATCTGTTTGTGGAAAACCAATTGATATTATAAACAATGCCACCTAGAAAAACAAACATTCCCCAAGAAGGAATGGAAAAAATGACAATTTCTGAAGCAATTCCTCATTTGAGTTTGAATTCTCGGGAAAAATTTGTATGTTTGAGAGTGTTTAATGCTGAAGAGCAGCACACTCTTGAAGACTGGAAAAAATTGTTAGAACAAAAGAAGATAAGATAGAGGTATGGCCACTTCTCATTTTTTCAACAACAAGGTTATTAAGCTTCCGGGAGCTTATGCCGCTGTTAGAACCGAGGCACCTGCTGCCTTTGCTTCTGCAAGTTATAGCAAGGTTCTTATTATCAATACCAACCCTGACTATGCCTTCGGTGGTTCTGTGAACGGACAACTCACCAAGGGTGGTGATGCCTTGTACAAATTTACTACTCTGCCTCAGGCTCAAGCCTTCTTCAAGACAGGCTACCTTTGGTATTTGATGCAGCAACTTTTCCGCCCCTCCCGTCTCACTGGTAGGCAGGGCATTTCTGAGTTGCAGTATATCAATGCACTGACTTCTACAGCCCCCACTATCACTCCTACTTTGGCAAGTGGTAGTTTGGTGATTGGTGTCAAAGATGAGTCCAGCAACGGAAATGGTGTAAAAATCAATGGTGCTGCCACTGATGATAGAGCAGAGGTGAATCTTAAGACAGGTTATGCCCTTTGTATTGAGGCTGGTGTCAAAGACCCCTCCAAGTACATTGTCAAGATTTATCAGGGAACCTTCAAAGGCAACTGGTCTGGTGATGGTCTTCCTTATGATGGTGTTTCTGCAGAGAGTGCTCAACCTGAAATGGTTCTTTGCTCTCCTGAAATTTCTTCTGTGGGTGAATTTGTAGCCTGGGCTAATTCTGATGAAACTTTTGCACTTGGTTTCACTATTAAGTCTTCTACTGCTGGCAATTTTGCTGCTGCTGATATTACTGGTAATAAGAATGTTCTTGCAACTGGTGGTACTGCCTCCTATGCAGCTGCCCAGTTGACCACTGCTTTTGAAATCATGAAGAAGGGTGACTGGAATGTTATTCTTTCTCTGAACAAGGTAGATGATACTGGTGCTGATGTTATCAATGCCAATTACCAGCATTATGTTCAGTCAGAAACTCGTTTCAGGAAGTATGTTATGCTTGCTGGTTCTGGCACCTTCTCTACTGACATTGCTGCTGCTAAGGCCTGCAATTCTGAATTTGTTTGGATGGTGGGCCAGAACCCTCGTAAGAATTCTTCTCTGTCCCCTTTGGGCTACAGAGAGTTTGATACCCTTTGCATGGCTGCTCTTGTTGCCGGTCGTATTGTTGGTTTGCCTCCTCAGGTGCCTGGTACTTTCAAGGACCTTGACATTGATGGATTGGTCAATCCTCTGACTGATGCTCAACTTGAAGAAGCCCTGGATGCTGGTCTCATGACTGTCAATTATGATGACGACCTGGAGTATTTCTGCATCACCAGAGCAATCAATACTTTGCAGAATAACCTTCAGCTTCAGAATCCTGATGGTTCAACCTTCTCTATTCAGATTTCTAGAATTTGCACTCAACTGAACACTGATGTGGTAATCAATGCTAAGAAGCAAATCTTCAGCAGCAATGAAACTGCTAATGTGTTCACTGTTTCTGGTAAGTATATTGAGAACTGGACAAAATCCTTCCTTTCCAGCAAGATTGCTACTCCTCAACAAGATAATCTCATTATCAGTGTTGAAAGTGTTTCTGTTGAAAAGAAGGCTGATGCCTATTTCGTGACTTATGGATTCAAACCTAATTCCGAGATTGACTTCCTGTTCTTCACTGGTGTTGCAATTTATTAAAAAGTAGGATACTATGAATGAGACTTTTTCAGCTCCCTTGGCCATTATTCGTGCAGGAGGTAATGGTGCAGCTATTGGAAAAATCAAAAACCTGAGTTTCCAGGAGCAAATAAATAGAGCAAATGTTCAAGGTCTTGGAGTTGTTACACTCCAGGAGGTTCCTGCTGTTCTTATTAACTGCAATTTCAATGCCTCTACCTATGCTATCAATCTGAAGAAGTTTGGTACCATTACAGACCCGTTCTGGCCTGTGGAATCTGCTTCTGCAGAGCAGTTGCTTAATACAATTCTTTTGGGTGAGGTTCCTGTTCAGTTGCATGTGTACAAGAGAGTGCCTTCTCGGGTGCCTGCTAATTTCACTGCAGCTGAATTGCTTCAAAATTCTGAAGTTAGTGAGGATACCATTGCAATCATTCAGGATTGCTACTTGACCTCTAAGACCTTTGAAATTGCAGAGGGCCAGGTTTCTGGTAAGAACATTTCTGGTGTTTACCTCACCCCTGTTTGGAATATAGGCCAATAAAAATTGATAACAAATGACTTCTACAAAAACTATTAAGATTCAAGGGCAAGAGTTTACCCTGACCTATCCTAATGTAGGGCAGTTCATTGACATAAAGGTTTTGGAAACAAAACTGGCCCAAGGAACTTCAGCACAATTGGTGGCAGGTACAGCTGCTCAACTTGATGCTTTCTTGTTCATTACAACCTATGCTCATTTTGCAGTTTTGTGCCCTGACTTGATGAAGCAACTGAAAGTAGCCTCTCTGCTGGATTTGTCAATCAAAGATTTTGAAGAATTGTCTGAGGTTTACCTTAAAGATATCCAGCCTTGGATAGACGGGGTTAAAAAAGAAATCAAAGACGGCATGAAGGATGCTTAGTGACACTTCTGAAGTAAAAGCCTTTGAGTCTTTTATACTTGAGTGGAACATAGAAAACCCTGTGGACAGGTGGTGGAGGTCTAAACATGGAGTAGCCTTTAATTCATCCCTCCACAGGGGAATTTCTTTCATAGACATGTACATGGAATACTATGAAGATTCCCTCTATGAAAAAGCAACAAAGCAGAAAAAATTGAAAGAGGAACATCCCTATATTCCTGGTAGGAGAAGTTTCTTGTATCCTAGAGATACGAAACCTGGGCAAAAGCCTGGCGAACTTTCAGATGAGGAGTTTGACAATATAGAAATCTAAACTATGCCAGTAGGTGAGTCTAAAATAAAATTTACTGTTGAAGGCATAACTCAGTTGCATCAAGCATTCCAGAGTATTCTGAATGACAGTAAGGCTTTGACTGAGGAATGGTCTAAGCAAGGGACTACAATCATTCAGAGTCTTCAGGAACAAATTGAATTGCTGAAGAAACGGAATTCTGTAGCCTTCCCTTCTACTGGTTTTGCATCTACTGGTACTCCCGGTGGTGGTTCAGGACGGGATGATATAAGAAGAAGTGGAGACATTGAAAATGCTCTGGAATCTATAGCATCTGAAGGTGTTTTAATTCATAAAGAATCCTTAAAGGAACTGGCTGACCTTCTGAAGGTTGCTAGCCCGTCAGCTACACCGGGAGAACCCCGGGAAAGAGGCAGTTCAAATAGACAGCCAACAAATGACAGGGAAGACGAAAAAGATGACCGCAGAAACCAATTTCTGAAGAATCTTGCCCTGTCTACTCTTATTAATCCTATTAAATCTAATGACCCTGTTTCTGCAGGGATAGGCCTTGCAGAAAATGCTGGTTTTTCTTTGATGGCAATGGGGGGTAAGGCAGGCTTGGTTGGATTGTTTTTGTCTGCAGCTGCTGCTTGGATTGGAGCTGAGTACAAGGCAGTAGCAAATATAGCACCAACAGCTGCTCGTGCTTCTCGTATTTGGGGAAATGATTGGGCTGAAAATGTGGTTGGCTGGAATGGGAAGAAAGAAGCAGCGGATTATGGCTTGACAAGAAATGAGGTTTTGGAAAGGCAAATGGCTATTTCCAAGGCTATGGGCATTAGAGACAAAGCTACAGTAAATAGGGTTACTGATGAGGCAATGCTTTGGGAATCTACTACCCCTCTTGAAAGTTCTGATATAGCAGCCTATGCTAAATCTAGAAGAGGAAGTAGTGGTTCAAGCATAAGCAGGGAACTTGAAGGATTTTTTGGTTCTTTGCAAAAGCAAGGAATTAGTAGAGACAAGATATTCTCACAAATGAATGAATATCTTAGTCAACTAGTTTCTTTGAACCAAGCTCAACTTGCAGAGTGGGGTGGTGCTGATACAACTCTTAGTACGGCCCTCTATTCAATGGTTTCTAAGGCTCTGCCTGAAGCAACAAAAAACAATCCTGAGTTGGCTGGTAAGCTTGCCAGTAGTATTTATTCAGGAATGTCTACTGCTTCTTCTAGACAAATTGAAGCTCTGCAATACTCAGTTGCCTCTAGAGTCATGGGCTCTGAAGGAACCTGGTATACTGCTAGGATGATGAGAGAGGACCCTTTTGGTCTGCAAAAAGGCATATCTAAGGAAGAAAGTGCTAGAAGACAAGAATATGGCCAGGAACTTCTTAAGTCTTATAGGTCTGCAGCTGGTTCTCAAGAAGGGTTTGCCTATTTGCTGGAAAAACAATTTGGTATAAAAGCAAATCAGGCATGGGCATTTGCTCAGCAATATGATAGAGGAGATTTTGATATTGCAAAATTTAGAAAAGAAGCAGGTGAAGCAAAATCTTCTACTGAAATTGAAGAAGGCTTGAGAAAAACTCTTCCTCAAACAGTTGACACTATAAGCAAAACTATTGCTGCTTGGGAGATGGTGAAGGTTGGAGACAATATTGACACTATAAAGAGAATGACTGAAACAATAGTGGAAATATTGACAGGCAAGGATGGACCAATTCTCACAGCAGTGGGCAAAGTAATTGAAGCTTTGGGCAAACCATATCAACAATCATCCACTTATACTGGAAGAGACGGAAAGCCTCACTTTGCTCCATATTCTCCTTTAAGATAATATATGGCAAAAATACAATTAGGAACAAAAATAGTAGGTGGATATTCTCCTTATTATGGACGAACTCTCTATGCTTATTCGTCCTATCCTAATGTTTGGATAAAAGATAACACTGTAAAAATAGAAGGGCTTGAAGCTTCTATGACCCCAGTTTTTCAAGCTTTGCAGTCCTTGACAACTTTTGGTGTATCAGGTGGTTTTCCTCTTTGTATTTTTGTTATTACTTCAGGTAATGATAGTGATAAGCATAAGAAGAATTCATATCACTATAAGAACAGGGCAGTAGACATTTCTTTCATTGATGGAAAAACTGGTCTTCCTATTGTAGGTTGGAAGGGTAAGGGTGCAACCTATGCCAAGTTTGAGGCTATGATTAATGCAGTGAAGCCTCCTCTTGTTCAAGTTAAGCAAGATTTTACTGTTATTCATGAAGACACTCATATTCATGTTCAGTACAGTCCTAAAACCTTGGTTCAAGAAATGGCAGCACCAGCTGCAGCACCAAATGGAGCTCAAGATGGTGGGACAAAACAAACTGAAGAAACTCTTATTGCCTATACCCATATTGACCCTTCTGTTCAATCTCTTTCTGACCTTATTTCTACCAACCCTCTTTTTGAAGGAATGAAAGAGGATGATGTGAAGTCAATGAAAGGACCAGATGGAGTGACCAATGAGGACAGGATTAAGGCCACCTACAATAATCCTGATGAAGATGCTGAAGAAAAAGAAGAGTGGCCTTTGTTGAAGCCTAATACAACTATTTATGTAAAGCCTTCTTCCTTAACCTTGGACACTTTGGCGATAGAAAGTTCTAGTCAAGTGAAGCCTTTCCAAGATTGGGAGGGATATCAGACTGAAACTCAGAAAGCTCTTTCTGATGATGAAACTTATAGGCCAGCTGAACAGGTTTTGGGCAAAAATCTTAGCACACCCTTTCCTGTTTATCAAATCAATTCTCTCTGTAGGGTGTGGATATTCAGTAAGATTCTGAATAAGGTTCTTGATGTAACCCCTTTCTGTCGCTCTCTTTCTACTAATACTTCAGTAGGAAATGATGATAAATTTTCTTTGCAGTTGGCATTTTTGCACGATGATGAAGAGAATTTGAATTTTGATAGTTGGCTGCATGATTTGAATTTGCAGGAAAAAGTTTGGGCAGCTGATGCCTTCAAAGAAGGAAGTCTAAGTTTCTTTGGAAGAGTTTTTTCTGAGAATGACATTGTTTTTCTTTCTTATGAGGAACTTGAGTGTGAAGAGGGTAGAGACGAGTATTGGGACGAAATAATTAAGGAAATTACTACTGATAGGTTGGCTGACCAGTACTATGATTTCTTAGGTCTTGTGGATACAGTTTCTCAAGAGTCAGATGCTCAGGGTATAGGTGCAGTAGTCATAAGTGGGTCTTCCTTGAATAAAGTTTTCAAGATTGATGAGTCAGTGTTCAGACCTATTTCAGCACTTGAGAATAGTTTTTCCGGTAGTATCATTCTGGGGGACACCAGAAAGAGGGGCTTTATGAAAAGGCAGTTTGTGGATGGGGAATTTCATTCCCTATTCACTGATTCTCTTAGAACTATAAAAAGAACACTCCAGTTTTATTTGAATTTGGTGTCTAATGTAGGCTTGTTGCCTTTGGATGATGAAGGACAGGACAATACTGAGTTGTTTAGTTCTTGGGGAAATGATAGAACTAAGTTAACTGAAATTAAAGCTAGGGGAGGTAATGTTTCTGAAGTAGAAGAGTCAACTCTTGCAAAAGGTATTTATCAAATTGTAAAATTGCAAATAGACCCTCAAGTTCAGTCTAGGCATCTATCTGATGGAACAATAGTTAATCCGGATGGTACAATCATGTCTTTGCTTGAAGCTACTTGTCAAAGACCATTGATTGAGCTTTTGATGGATACTTACAAAAATACTTATGACCTTATTTGCAGAGTGCCTCCTTTTTCTAAGAAATCTATTGTAGATTGGATTGAGGCAAACAACAAAACTGATTTTGGTACTATCAGTATAGATAAAGTTGCCGGAGAAAATCTTGATTGGGAAACAGAAGTTTATACTTGGTTTGAATTGCAGCCTAAGGGAAGTATCATTCCCCTAGATGAATTGGTTTCCCTGTGTTGGATTCCTTATTTGTTTTTGACTGACTATATTGATGTTTGGGGAAGTAGGAGAATGTCTGTAGTGTCCCCTTATACAGTGGTAGGGAGTTCTAATAGCACTAATTCTGATGAAATAGCACAAACCATCCAGGACCTTTGTTGGTTGGTAGAATCTCACTTCTATCTTCCTTTCACCAGGAGAGGTACCATAACACTTGCAGTGCCTGATAGGAGAATAAAGAAGGGACATTGGATTAAGTATGAAAAAACAGGGGAAATTTTCTATGTAGATGGTGTTCAGCAAGGTGTTTCTATTTCTGCAAATTCAATTACTAGACAGACAGTTTTGTCAGTGTCCAGAGGTCTTTTGGAGGAATATGTGAACCCCAGTGATAAGAAAGGCTATTTTGACATTATAAATTTTGATGCCTTGGCTAAAGATTTGCAGAGCTTTAGTAAAGATAATAAGAAAACAACTGCAATGACTCCTGTTGTAAACAAAGATTTGTTTAAGTTTTTCTGTTCAAGGAAACAATTTGGTGAATAATGACTGAGCAAGAGAGATTTCTAAGACAAATGTGGAACAACCCGTCTTGTGGACTGGGCTGCATCATTGTGCCTCCTGATGTGGACAGGGGCAAATTTATTAATAGATGCTACTCTACTGAAACTATATCTATGGTTGCTCAGTCAGGTGGGTTTGCATTTCATAATGTACCAATTACCATTGAAGCTTTGCAGTACATAGAATTCCCTGGAGAGAAAGAGACTTATGGTTCAGTAGTGGTGTTTTTGTTTCACCCTAAAACTAATAAGCCTATAGTGGTTGGAGTTTTGAGCAAGAAATCCGAATTGTATGGTGTGCAATGGAAGGGTTTCAAAAGGTTCAAAATAAATGAAGGCAATTTGGTGTCTGTGATTGGAGATGCTCAAAAGGGGAATTTGTTTGTTACAGTTGCGGGAGATTCTAACAGTAGTGGTGGACAGATTTGGGTGAGCATTCAGGAACCTCAAAATAAAGGAGTTTTGAAGGTTTCAATCCAGGGCGATATACAATTTATCAGCCAGAACATAGAATTGAACTGCTTGACCACTAAGATTGTCAGCAAAACGAGTATAGAGGCAGAAACAGATGACTTGACTGTAACTGCTCAAAAAACAATAAAACTTAGTGCAGAAGACAAGGTTTCAATTGGTAAAGAGAATTATGAGTCAGCAGTTTTGGGGAACACTTTGAAAGATTTGCTTGGAAAGGTTCTTGATAAGATTATGGCTTTGACAGTTCCCACAGCAGTAGGCTCCTCGGGTGTCCCTGTCAATTCAGCAGATTTTGCATCTATTAAAACTGAGTTAGATAATCTCCTTTCTAAAAAAGTAGAAGTGGAATAGGTATGGCACTTGTAGTAGCTACATTGCAAGATGAATTGAAAAAGTTGGTGTCCAATTCAAACAACTTCCCTGCTAGTTATGAATTGGCTGCTACTAACTTTGGTAATGCAGTGAACAAGTATGGGTCAAAAGTTACTCCACCCTCTACTACAGCTGCAGCTGGTTTAGCAGCAT
>LSQX01254590.1_pt4 | contig 10802 bp, 12 predicted proteins | sample 654561 | NCBI WGS metagenome assembly LSQX01 (sample SAMN04489861, study PRJNA283612) | anaerobic digester metagenome | isolation source: 4 biogas reactors fed with cattle manure at either 37C or 55C with and... | place: Denmark: Kongens Lyngby | collected 2014 | reverse complement strand
GGAGGTGTATTCAAAAGAATGGCTCGTATAGCAGGTATAGACCTGCCAAAGGACAAAAGGATTGAAGTAGGGCTCACATACATTTATGGTATTGGCCGCAAAAAGGCCAGCAGCATTCTTAGTGCAACTGGCGTAAACCCAGATACCCGCGTTCGTGATTTAACTGAGGAAGAAGCGGGTAAACTAAGAGATTATATAGATAAAAATGTTAAAGTAGAAGGCGATTTAAGACGCGAGGTGCAGCTTAATATTAAACGCCTTATTGAGATTGGCTGCTACAGGGGTATACGGCACAGAAGAGGTTTGCCTGTGCGAGGGCAGAATACCAAGCAAAACGCCCGAACACGCAAAGGTCCGAAAAAGACTGTTGGCGGCAAGAGGAAATAAGGAGGGATAATTATGGCAGCACCTAGATCACGTACAACATCGGGGCGCAGGCGCCGCGAGCGTAAGAATATTGAAAGAGGACAGGCACATATCCACTCCTCCTTCAACAATACAATAGTGACCATAACGGATACCCAAGGCGGTGCAATAAGCTGGGCAAGCGCGGGCGGAATGGGTTTCCGCGGCTCCAGAAAGAGCACGCCGTACGCTGCCCAAACGGCAGCCGAACAGGCGGCAAAAGCCGCAAAAGAGCACGGTCTTAGAACTGTTGAGGTTTTTGTAAAAGGTCCCGGCGCTTCCAGGGAAGCAGCTATCCGTGCACTGCAGGTCGCGGGTCTTGAAGTTACCATGATAAAAGACGTAACCCCGATACCTCACAACGGTTGCAGACCACCTAAGCGAAGAAGGGTATAAGGAGGAAATATTTAAATGGCAAGATATACAGGTTCCGTTTGTCGCCTTTGCAGAAGAGAAGGAGCAAAGCTCTTTTTAAAAGGTGATAGATGTTTCAGCGCGAAATGTGCTGTTATGAAGCGCCAGACACCACCCGGGCAGCATGGGCAGGGAAGGAAAAAGCAGAGCCAGTACGGCATCCAGCTGCGCGAAAAACAAAAAGCGCGTCGTGTTTACGGCATGCTTGAAGGCCAGTTTAGGCGTTATTTCAAAATGGCAAGCGGCATGAAAGGCGTAACCGGCGAAGTTCTGCTTTCGTTGCTTGAAAGAAGGCTGGATAACGTTGTCTACCGTTTGGGAATGGGAGAATCGCGCCCACATTCAAGGCAGTTGGTTTTGCACGGGCACATACTCGTAAACGGAAAGAAAGTCAGTATTCCTTCTTATTTAGTCGATGTAAACGACACTATTTCGGTACGAGAGGCCTCCCAATCCAACGAAAACTTTAAATCGCTGCGTGAAGAAGCACCTGGTAATATTCCAAAGTGGCTGTCTCTTGATGCGGCAAACCTGACTGGTAAAGTGCTTGCTTTGCCACAGCGTGACGATATCGACCTTACGATAGAAGAGCACCAGATCGTCGAGCTTTACTCCAGGTAATCGTTGACTTAAAGAATTTATTAGGAGGGCGCAGCGAATGATAGAAATTAAACAGCCCAATATTGATTACACTCTTGATAACAACTATGGCAAATTTGTTATAGAACCTTTAGAGCGAGGATATGGCACTACTCTTGGCAACAGCTTAAGGAGAATCCTTTTAAGCTCACTTCCCGGGGCTGCCGTTTCATCAGTAAAGATTGACGGCATTCTCCATGAGTTTTCAACTATACCGGGAGTTAAGGAAGATGTAACCGAGATCATACTGAACCTGAAGAAGCTGGCAGTTCGTCTTGAAGGTGAACAGACAAAAAGAGTTTTATTAAATGCAGTGGGCCCAAGAGAGGTTACTGCGGCCGACATAATTGCCGACTCTGATGTTGAGATTTATAACCAGGATTTACACATAGCTTCCTTGGAAGATGATGCAACCCTGGTTATGGAAATTAATCTTTCACAAGGAAGAGGTTATGATTCTGCTGAGCAAAACAAGCATGAGGGCATGCCTATCGGTGTCATTCCCGTAGACTCAATCTACACACCTGTTATTAAGGTTAACTTCATGGTTGAGGATACTCGTGTAGGCCATATTACGGACTTTGACAAGCTTACACTGGAGATATGGACTGACGGTTCCATTACACCTGATGAAGGTGTATCCATTGGAGCGAAAATAATGCAGGAGCACTTAAGTCTGTTTACAGAGCTTACAGATCTTACAGATAAAATGGAGATCATGGTGGAAAAGGAAGAGGACCAGAAGGAAAAAGCACTGGAGATGACCATTGAAGACTTAGAGCTGTCTGTTAGATCGAGGAACTGCCTGAAGCGTGCTTCTATAAACACAGTAGAAGAGCTGACACAGAAAACAGAAGAAGACATGATGAAGGTAAGAAATCTTGGGAAAAAATCCTTAGATGAAATTAAGAATATTCTTGAAGAATTAGGCCTTGGCTTAAAGCCAAGTGACGACTAGGAAAGGAGCAGCGTGATGCCGGGATATAGAAAGCTGGGAAGACCCAGCGCTCACAGAAAGGCAATGCTTAGAAATCTTGTGACAGATCTCTTCAGAGAAGAACGAATTTCCACTACTATCACAAGAGCGAAAGAAGCCCAGAGACAGGCGGAAAAAATGATAACTTTAGCTAAAAAGGGTGATCTTTATGCAAGAAGGCTTGTGCTGGGTTATGTGTATGATGAAGATGTTGTAAAAAAACTCTTTGATGAAATAGCACCAAAATATCAGGAAAGAAACGGTGGGTATACGCGTATACTGAAGCTGGGGCCCAGAGAGGGCGATGGGGCGGAAGTGGTTTTCCTGGAGCTGGTATAAGTCATAACTGGGTGCTTCTGAAAAATTGTTTTTGGAAGCACTCTTTTGTTCATAGCGAGGTGAGTAAATTGAAAACTATGGATGAAATGGATGAAAGAACCATATTAGAGAAGATTCTGGATTCACTGCCCTTTGAAGTATTCGTAAAGGACAGGGAGTCAAGATATGTTTACGTGAATAGATTTATACTGGAAAATGACGGCTTGTCTGAGGAAGAAATCATCGGCAAAAGGGATGTGGATATCTACCCCGTTGAATTCAGTCAGATGTTCGAAGCCACAGACAGAGAAGTAATTGAAAGAGGTAAAACCTTGAAGTTCTCCGAAAGGAATATTGACGGCAGTATCCTTTACATTCAAAAGAAGCCATTCAAAAATTCTGAAGGAGAAATAATGGGAGTCCTGGGGTATACTCCCGATATATCGGAGGAGTTCAAAGAAAATTTGGACCTTAAAAGGGAAATCTCTAAATATAAAGGAATTTTTGAGAAAGCCACAATAGGAATTGCCATATACGATACACCTACATTTACAGCAAAATCCTTTAATAATGCCTTTACAGAAATGTTGGGAAGATCGGCAGAAGAGCTTTTAACATTGCCCTGGGAAGCATATTCTCATCCCGATGAAGTTCAGGAAAACCATGATTATATGGATAAGCTGATAAAGGGCACCATAACCGGGTTCCAGATGGAAAAACGTTATATAAGATCTGATAATTCAATAATTTGGGTTCATATGACCATAACTAAATATGAGGATGAAGAAAACAAAAATTCTCACCTTGTAATGGTAAGTGACATTACTGAAAGAAAAAAGGCAGAAGAGGAAGTTCTGTTTATGGCATCCCATGACAGGCTTACGGGTGTTCATAACAGAATGGCCTTTGAGAATTACCTTTTCACCTTGGACAAGGATAAAAAATATCCTATCTCCATTATAATCATAGATGTAAACGGTTTGAAGCTGATAAATGATGCTATGGGCCATGCTGAAGGTGATAACAGTTTAAAGAAGCTTTCTGCTGTAATCAAAAGGGTAACGGATTACAAAGAAGGTATAGGCCGTGTAGGGGGAGATGAATTTATGATTGCTCTGCCTGAAACGGACAGCCTAAAAACCATGGAAATCATGGAAAGAATTAAAAAGGAGCTGGAAAAAGAAGAGGGCCTCATATCTGTAGCTATGGGATATGCCACAAAGACTGATGATAAACAATCGATTACAGATATTATTCAGATTGCCGACAGCGAGATGTATCAGGACAAACGTTTAAACGGCTGGGAGAATATAATAGAGCTCATTGACAAAATAATTAAGCGAGTTGAAGATGTTTATCCTTCAGAAGCAAAATATAAAAAGATCATGACAGAGCTGGCAGAAAAGATTTCCGATGCCCTTGGATATTCGGAAAAAACCAGGGAAGATTTACTCAGCGCAGTGAAATACTGGGATATTGGAAAAGTGAGAGCTGCAGGCTGTCTTACAGGTGAAGACAGTTACTATTACTCCAACAATCTGATTAGTGAAACAGATTACCATGAGTCAGGCTACTATATTTTACGCCACATACCGGGGTTTGAGGATACGGCGTGTATCGTTAGGAATCAGGATAAAGTGCTTACGGGGCAAGAACCCTTATCCTACCCCGAACTGTCAAAGGTGTTGGGAATAATTAAGAGATTTGCTGAAATAATGTACCTGGAGGAATTGCCTGTGGAACAAGCCTTGAACACCTTGGAAAAAAACGTGGGGGGAAATAGTTACAATAAAGAATTATTTATTAAGTTAAAAGACATTATGAAGAACGTATATGGAAAACATAATTGACATACAAAATTTGATATTTGAATATGGCACTGTTTCGGAGGAAGAAACGCCAAAAAGAGCGGTGGATCAAGTTTCTCTTAAGATTCATAAGGGCAGCTTCACAGCTGTGATCGGATCCAACGGGTCCGGTAAATCCACTCTGGCCAAAAACATTAATGCACTGCTTTTACCCACAAGCGGTGCTGTTTACATTAAGGGAATGGACACAAGGGTTATGGAATACCTTTGGGATATCAGACAGAGTGCAGGAATGGTATTTCAAAATCCTGACAACCAGATAGTATCCTCCGTGGTGGAGGATGATGTGGCCTTCGGACCTGAAAATCTTGGAGTTGAACCTCTGGAAATCAGGAGAAGAGTGGATGAGGCTTTAAAGTCTGTAAACATGTACGATGAAAGAAAATCAGGCCCACATCTGCTTTCAGGCGGCCAGAAACAGAGAATTGCTATTGCCGGAGTAGTGGCTATGAGGCCTGATGTAATAATCTTTGACGAACCTACAGCCATGCTGGATCCCAAGGGCAGAAAAGAAGTTATGACTATAATTAAAACTCTGAACTCAGAAGGGATCACTGTGGTGCTTATCACCCATTTTATGGATGAGGCGTCCTTAGCAGATTACATCTATATAATGGACAAGGGAAAGGTGGCTTTGAAGGGTTCCCCCGGAGAAGTGTTCAGCAGGGTGGAAGAAATCAGAAGCTACGATCTTGATGTGCCTTTGGCTGTGATGGTGGCGGAAGGGTTAAGAGAAAAGGGCATTGATGTACCCACGCATATTGTAACCGTAAAAGAAATGGTGGATTATTTATGTCAATAAAGGTTGAAAATCTGACTCACATATATGCAGAAGGACTTCCTCATCAACAGGTGGCCATAGAAGACATTTCCTTTGAAATAGAGGATGGAAGCTTTGTGGGAATCATCGGACATACAGGTTCGGGAAAGTCTACTCTCGTCCAGCATCTGCCGGGGCTTCTTAAACCTAACAGCGGGAGCATTATTATTGACGGGGAAGATATTACGAAAAAGGAAGGCTCCTTAACAGAAATCAGAAGAAAGACAGGCCTGGTTTTTCAGTACCCGGAGTACCAGCTATTTGAAGAGACGGTGGCAAAGGATGTGGCCTTTGGGCCTTTGAATCTTGGAGTATCCATGGAGGAAGCGGAAAGAAGAGTAGGAGAAGCTCTGAAACAGGTGGGTATGGATGTAAAACTTGTGGGAGATGTATCGCCTTTTGAGCTTTCGGGCGGAGAAAAGAGGAGAGTGGCTATAGCAGGAGTTATGGCCATGGAGCCTGAAGTATTAATACTGGATGAGCCTACAGCCGGCCTTGATCCCAAGGGCCACCATGACATTCTGGAGCTTGTGGAAAAAATTCATAAGGCCAAGGGAGGCATAACCATACTTGTTTCCCACAATATGGCAGATATCGTAAATTATGCCGACAAGGTTCTTGTTATTGAAAAAGGTAAGCTGGTTATGGAAGGAACACCTCTTGAGATTTTTAAAAGGGAGGATGAGCTGATTAAAATGGATCTGGATATTCCTCCTGCTGCTGAGCTAATAAGGACACTAAGGGAAAGAGGGCTTAAAATTAAAGGCAACCCCATGTCTGTGAAAGAGGCGGTATCCGCAATTTATGAGGCCATAAAACCATGATCAGGGATATTACACTGGGACAGTATTTCCCCGGGGAATCGGGAATACATAGACTTGACCCCAGAGTCAAGATAGTGATGGCTCTGACATATATTGTTGCGCTTTTTCTTGTAAAGGATTTTTGGGGCTTCTTCTTTGCCGTACTTGTGCTTTCAATAATTATCAAAGCTTCAGGAGTTCCTCTTAAGTTTATCATCAGAGGGTTAAAGCCGATTTTCATAATCATCATTTTTACTTTTACTGTGAATATGTTTATGATTGGAGGAGAGGTTTTGTGGCAATGGAAGTTTTTGCATATAACGAGAGAGGGCCTCTTTATAGCTGTTTTTATGGCTATAAGATTGATACTGTTAATTATAGGTTCATCTCTTTTAACCCTTACAACCAAACCCATCCATTTGACAGACGGAATCGAAAGCCTTTTGAAGCCTCTCACTGTATTTAAGGTACCTGCCCATGAGCTTGCCATGATGATGACTATAGCTTTACGGTTCATTCCCACCTTGTTGGAGGAAACTGATAAAATTATGAAGGCTCAAATGGCAAGAGGTGCTGATTTTGAAAGCGGGAATGTAATAAGGAGGGCAAAAAGCTTAATACCTCTTTTAGTCCCACTGTTTATCAGCGCCTTCAGGATTGCCCAGGACCTTGCCATGGCCATGGAGGCAAGGTGCTATAGAGGGGGCAAACACAGAACGAGAATGAATGCCATAAGAATAAGGAAGGGAGACTACGTAGCAGTATTTCTTCTGATTCTGTTCGTTGTAATAATCGTGGCAGAACCCAGTATTAAGGGGTTGTTGGTATGAGAACGAAAAAGCTTATTGAAGCAGCAGTAATCGCTTCTGTATATGCAGTTTTAACCATAGCTCTTGCACCTTTAAGTTACGGAGTGATGCAGGTGAGAGTATCGGAAGCTTTGACTGTTCTGCCTGCCTTGACTTCTGCTGCCATCCCCGGACTTTTCGCAGGCTGCCTTATTGCCAATATGGTGGGCCCCTACGGTCTTCCCGATATGATTGTGGGAGGAACAGCCACCCTTGTTGCCGCCTTTTTCTCAAGAATGCTCAGGAACCGTTCTTTACTTGTGCCTCTGCCTCCCACGGTAATAAATGGGATGGCAGTAGGAATGCTGCTTCATTACGGCTACGGAGTGCCTCTACCTTTGTTTATCTGTATTGGCTGGGTTACCTTAGGCCAAATTGTTTCCTGCTACGGCCTTGGATATCCGCTTCTTAAAATCCTGAAAAATTATAAAAACCTGTTTGTTTAAAAGAGAAGATGAGACAAAGGAAGATTAAAGATATAGAAGAGAGGTTGAAAGCCTTTCAACAATATATTATTAAAGAGCTGCCTCTTGATGCTCTTACAACATTTCCTTCTGATAATCCATTGTTTCTTGAAATAGGGTGCGGGAAAGGCAGATTCCTTTCAAGCATGGCAAAGCTTAACCCTGAAAGAAATTATATAGGCGTTGAAGGAAACGAAAGTGTGGCACTGAGAGTCCTTGAAAAACTGGAAAGGGATGAAATAACCAATGTTTTAATTATCCCTCAAGTTATGAAAGATCCTGTTTCCTGGTTTCAGAAGAGCAGCATTTCTGGAATCTACTTGAATTTCCCCGACCCATGGCCAAAGGACAGACATGAAAAGAGACGACTTACTTCACCTTTTTTCCTTAAGGGCTTTTATCAAATACTTTTGGAAAAAGGATTCATAGAGCTTAAGACGGATAACGACAGTCTGTTTGATTATTCTGTGAAGACACTTCCCCAATATGGGTTTAAAATTGCAGAGGCTGCATTGGACATGGAAAAGAGCTGTTGTATAGATAATAATATTCCCACGGAATATGAAAACAAGTTTAAGGAAAAGGGGTTAAAAATCCATTACCTAAAAGGTGAAAGAGATTGATACCATAGGGGGAATAAGTGGTATAATAAAAAGAAATTTTAAGGGAGATTGAGGAGATGGATAAATATATTTTGGCAGAGGCCAACGGCAGGGTAATACCGGAAAGGGATGTAATTTTTGGCATTTCCGGAATGGCAAAGGAAATGGCACAGAAAGAAGGAAAGGACAAGGTGTTTAACGGCACCGTAGGGTCTCTCCTTGATGATGACGGAAATTTAATGATACTTTCTTCTGTTGTGAAAGCCATATCACGTTTAAAGCCGGAGGATTATGCTGACTATGCGCCCATAGGAGGCCTTCCTTCTTTTCAAGAGGCAACTATAAAGGATGTGTTTGGTTCCTATTCTGTAAAAGGCTTTACAAGAGCCATAGCTACTCCGGGAGGGTCCGGAGCTATCAGGAATACTATAGTAAACTATTCTAAACAGGGAGACGGAATACTGACGACAGACTGGTTCTGGGGGCCATACCATACAATTGCCCAGGAGCACGGCAGAACTATTGAAACCTTTACACTCTTTACGGAAAATAATACTTTTAATTTTGATGCATTTAAAGAGAAGCTGGCCTTCCTTATAGAAAAGCAGGAAAAGGTTGTAATACTTTTAAATACCCCTGCCCATAATCCTACGGGTTTTACTGTATCCGATGATGAATGGGATAAAATAATCAAGATTATGGAAGACGGGGTGAAGGATAAGGGCAGCATCATTTTGTTTGTGGACTGTGCATATTTGGACTATGCGGTAGATCCCATTCTGGTGAGAAGATTTTTACAAAAGCTGGATGGTCTTAATGAGCGCATCCTTACAGTAATAGGATACAGCATGTCAAAGGGCTATACCTTATACGGTATGAGAGGCGGTGCAATGATCTGCCTTTCAAAGAGCCTTGAGGTAGCGGAAGAGTTTAAAAAGGTATCGGAGCAGTCCTGCAGAGGTACATGGTCAAACTGCACAAGAGCGGCACAGGTGCTTCTGTCAAATGTTCATAAGGATGAAAAACTTATGAAGGAAATTCAGGAAGAGAGAGCTTCATTCAGGACAATTCTTCTTTCAAGAGGGGAGGCTTTTGAAGAAGAGGCTGAAAAAGCGGGACTGACCACGACTCCATACAGTGGAGGATTCTTTATCTCTGTCCCCTGTGACAACTCAAATAAGGTGGCGGATGCTTTAATGGAGGAAGGAGTTTTCATTGTCCCCATGGCTAAGGGCTTACGAATAGCGGTGTCATCTCTTTCCGTAGAAAAACTAAAAAAAATGCCGGGGATAATTAAGAAGGCAATAGGTAAAGTTAATAAATAATGGTTAGGTTCAAATATAATATAAGGCGTTTTTTGATAATATTCAAAAGACGCTTTTCTCTTTAAAAGGACCGAAGGGGGATCCTAAGATTTACAAAAGAGCAAATAATGGTATAATAAAAAGGTCCTATTTTTCTATTATAGAAGCGGGTGTAGTTCAATGGCAGAATGTGGCCTTCCCAAGGCTAAGGCGGGAGTTCGATTCTCCTCACCCGCTCCACTGATTTCAAAAAGGTATTTTTCATGAAAAACATAGCATACGTAAATTCACAGATAGGCATATTCGAAATAATTGAGGAAGACGGCTTTATCATTGGGCTGGATTACTTTGGAAAAGGGAAAATGCCTCAGTGGGAAACCACATCCACAGTCCTTTTAAAAGCAGTTTCACAGCTTGGGGAATATTTTAAGAAAGAGAGAAAAACCTTTAATCTGCCATTAAAATTGGAGGGCACTGATTTTCAAAAGAAATGCTGGAATGCTCTTCTTGAGATCCCTTACGGAGAGGTTTGCTCCTATGAGGATATTGCGGAAAGAGTGGGGAATAAAAAAGCAGTAAGAGCAGTAGGCGGTGCGAATCACAATAACCCTGTAGCAATCATTGTGCCATGTCACAGAGTCATAGGGAAAGACGGATCTCTTACAGGTTACGGCGGCGGCCTTGATGTAAAGGAATTTCTTTTGAAGCTTGAAGGGTATTCTGTAAAAGGTTGAATTATTTCAGGTTTAGTGAGATAATCAAAAAAAGAGAAGGGGAAAACTCTTCTATATTAATTATATTTTTAAAGCGAAAGCTAAAAATAAAAAAGGAGGCACTGTTATGTACAAATGTAGCGTTGACAGAATGAAGGATTTAATTAATACCTTCTCACAATTTGGTGCAACCGGCGATGGAGGCATCACTCGATATGAGCTGTCAGAAGCATCCATAATGGCAAGGACTGAATTCAAAAAACGGATGGAAGAAATCGGCGCAACTGTTGAGATAGACGATCTCGCCTGCATGTATGCCACACTTCCGGGAACAGATCCCAAGGCCAAGAGAATAGTAATGGGCTCTCACTGCGACTCTGTGAGAAACGGAGGAAACTATGACGGTATTTTGGGAGTAATGGGAGCAATGGAAGCTCTGACCACCGTTGCCAAGGACAAAATAGCCCATAAGCACCCCCTCACGGCCATGATATGGACTAATGAGGAAGGCTCACTTTATCCACCGGCAATGATGGTGTCAGGAATTATTACAAATGATTATTTACCTCCTGCCATAGCTAAAAACTTTCAGTTTGACAACATGATGAAATCCGTAAGCGTGGTAGAC
>LSQX01189726.1_pt1 | contig 10802 bp, 11 predicted proteins | sample 654561 | NCBI WGS metagenome assembly LSQX01 (sample SAMN04489861, study PRJNA283612) | anaerobic digester metagenome | isolation source: 4 biogas reactors fed with cattle manure at either 37C or 55C with and... | place: Denmark: Kongens Lyngby | collected 2014 | reverse complement strand
GTATAAGAGACAGGCATTATTCTGGTGATCAATAAAGCTGATGATGATCGAGGAATTGTTGTTCTGGAAAAAATAGCAAAAGAATTTTTCTATATTCCGGTTGTTTTTACGACTCATCGCAAAAATGACGCTACTTTGTGGCGCAAGGCGAGGTCAAAGGGTGCTGTAGAAGTTCTTTATAAGGATTATACGGTAGAAAGCGTTTTGGAAATTGCCAAGAGGTACGACACTTTAAAAACGACAAGCCAGACTGATGAAAGCGAAGTAAAGCCTACTGCCGGCCGGTTGTATGATTCGCTGAGGGCGGATAATTTAAAGCAGCCTCAGCGGATGATTAGGACGGATCATGGTGGCTTTGTGATCAAACAAGAGATCATAACGGTATATTCTCCTAAAGGTGGGGTTGGAAAAACTACTATTGCATGTAATCTTGCGGTTGCCTTAGCTATAAATAAAGAAATCCCTTTAAGGGTGTGCCTGGTGGATCTTGACGTATCGTTTGGCACGGTTGCGACGATGCTGCAGATTGAGCCTGAGTATGACTTTTTGGACTGGGATCAGTTTCAGCCGGAACAATTTAACCGGAAGCTGGTAGATCAGCTTGTTACCAGGCATTCTGAATCCGGCATTGATGTTATTGTATCGCCGGAGCGGGTGGAGGATTCGGCAAGAATCAATGAAGGAATTGACGGCGAGCATAAGGGCAAGGAGCTGACTGAAAAGGTTATCAATGCGCTGAGGCCGTTTTACGATGTTATCGTTATTGATATTGGCTCCGATCTTAAAGTTGATAGTGCGATTACAGCTATTGATATGTCAACCAAAGTGCTTGTTGTGGGAACTTCGGATATACCGACCTTGAAAAATATTTTGAGTTGCAAGGAAACGTTTGAAAATATCGGTATTGATCAGTCTAAGATGCGTATGGTTTTGAATCGAACCATTAAGAATCATGGTATTAACATGCAGGCAATTCACGAGGTTGTTATGTATCCGCTGATCGGCAAGAGTATCCCCGAGGATCAGACCGTGGTAATTTTGGGCAACCAGTGCAAGCTGCCGGTGATTCATGCGCGGAAGTCGCCGTTTACGGAAGCGTTGATAACGGTTGTAAATTCGATCATGCCTGTTTACACGAAAGAAAAACAGGCAGAGGGCTTTTTCGCAAGGTTGTTTTCTAGGAGAAGGGGGAAAGTAGCGGTATGAGCTTGTTGACTCAACGGGCCAGGATAAATGCCGGTTTGGACTATAAGGGTAATTCTTTCAGCAACGGTGCAGTTTTTAATGTTGTTAATGTGGAAAGCCTTTATGTGAAAGTAAGAGACGAGCTTTTGTCTTATTCGGAACAGGGACAAGATTTATTGTTTTCGGAGTCCAAAAAAGATGATTTGAGGTTTAAGGTTGCGGATATTATTGCTAAAGAATATCCGCATCTTTCTCAAATTGATAGGCTTAATTTGGCCGAAGACATTATAAGAGATATTGTTGGTTATGGTCCCATACAACCGTTGATTGACGAGCCGGACGTATCAGATATATTGGTAAATTCCTTTGACAATATTTATTATGAAAAGAATGGCCGGCAGTACAGTTCGGATATTGTTTTCCGAAGCGAGAAGCATTTGCGAAACCTTATCGAGAAAATTGTTGCTGCAGTGGGGCGTCGGATTGATGAATCCACGCCGCTGGTTGATGCTCGTATGCCGGATGGTTCCCGTATTAATGCCGCTATACCGCCGGTGGCGGTGGATGGTCCTATGCTGGCTATTCGCAGGTTTAGGTTTATCCGCGCTGAGGATTTGGTCGCTCAGGGATCTGTAACTCAGGAACAGCTTGATTTGCTGGCCAGATTCGTTCGTTCCCGGCTGAATATAATTATCAGTGGTGGCACGGGAACCGGGAAAACGACATTGTTGAATATTTTGAGCCAGTATATCCCGGCACAGGAGCGTGTGGTTACTATTGAGGAAGTGACGGAATTAAACTTCCAGCAATATATAGGCAAGTTAGGCAAGAAGCCTAACCTAATCAGGCTGGAAGCAAGGAATCCAAATGTTGAAGGCCGTGGAGAAATTGACTTGAGAACCCTAGTGGCGAATGCGCTACGGATGCGTCCTGACAGGATAATTGTTGGCGAGTGTCGTCGGGGAGAAGCGTTTGATATGCTGCAAGCCATGAATACCGGGCATGAGGGGTCAATGACGACGCTTCACGCGAACACGCCGCAAGATGCATTGTATCGTCTTGAAAACATGATTTTGATGGCCGGGTATGATTTGCCTGTTCACGTTATTAGGGATTATATTTACAGTGCTATTCACGTTATCATTCATCTGACAAGGTTGCGTGACGGTCAGAGGGTGATAACTAATATTTCAGAGATTGAGCTTGAAGGAAGCCGGATTCACACTGTTGATCTTTTTGCTCGTAAAGACGGTGTTTTGGTAGAAGTAAATGAGCCCAGCCCGAAGCTGCGGGCGTTATTGGAGGTGGAACGTTAGTGGGAATGTCTTTAATACCGGCGTTGGTGTTTTTGTCGGTTTTAATGGCGTGTTTTGGTTTCCGATATATGCAAGGCGTTAGGGGAGATAAAACCCGGGCTTTACTGGGCCTTCAAGGTGAAGAAAGAGTTTTTGAGTCAGTGGAAAAAGAAAGCCTGATGGGAAGGATTCTAAAAAGGTTTTCAGATGAAGGCATAACAATTCCTTTCTATCAATTCATGGGAATGTTTGCTTTGGTTAGCGGGGGATTGTTTGTTGTGGGATTTTACTTTACCCGCAATTTGTGGCAATCTTTCCTTTTCGTGCTGGCAGGTTATGGGGTGTTTGGGTACGTGCTTAGAAGAAGGAGAAATAAACGGCTGGAGCGATTTGAATTACAGCTTGAGGGTGTAATTAATTATATATCTGCCGGGTTGAGGGCAGGCTCTTCGTTGGCGCAGACTATCTCGGATGCCAGTTATGAGCTGGATGAGCCCGCTGCGCGGGAATTCCGGCAAATGAGGTATTTGATTTCAACAGGAGTGCCGGCTGCTGAAGTCCTGGCGGAGGCGGCAAGAAGGATCGGAAGCTCGGATTTGCAGATGGTGGCTACGGCCACGTTGGTTCACGCAAGGGCGGGAGGAAATTTACCTGAAATTCTTGATCATGCCGCAGAGACGATCAGAGAGCGCAGGGCTTTAAAGGCCTCGTTAAGAGCGATTACCGCTGAGGGCAAATGGTCGGGATATATCATTGGTGCAATGCCTGTTGCATTGACCTTGATATTTTCTGTGATTAATCCCGGTTATTTTAAGCCAATGTTTGCCTCCTTGGGCGGCAGGGTTCTTCTCATCGGATCATTTTTGATGATTATCTTGGGTTGGATAATGATAAGAAATTTAACCCAACGTTTGGATTTTTAGAAGGGGGGGGGTATGGCTTAAATGGTACATGTGATTTTGTTTTTTGTGTTTGCTTCAGTGATTTGTTTTAGCATCTATTTGATAGACTTGAGGCAAAACGCTTTGCGAAAATTTATGGTTTTGCTGGGTGTTTGGAATGAAGATGATGATGTTTGCGGAGGGGGCGGCGACAGCCCTTCTTCTTTTTTTCGAGCTATGCGAAAAAGAATCGGTTCTATGCTGCCAGGGCTGGCAGTTGGTGAATATGATCAAAAACTGCAATGGGCTGGCCGGCCGTTAGGTTTAAACGGGGAAGAGTTTTACCTGTTAAAAATTGTAGTGCTTATTGGTGCGGTGTTTTTAGCGCTTGCGTTTTTTTTGGTTTTTAAAGGTGGAAAAAGCTTTATGCTTGTTTTATTAGCCGCGGGCGTGGTGGGTTTTTATTTGCCGGATTATTGGTTATCGTCCCGTGTTCAAGAGCGTCAAAAAGCTATTGAGAAAGAGTTGCTGGGCTTTGTGGATGTGCTGGCCGTTTGCGCGAAGGCGGGCTTGAATTTAAGTGAGGCTATTCAAAGAACGTCAGAGTATCAAGGGGGATGCTTAGGGCATGAGTTTAACCGGGCCTTGTTTGAAATGAAAAGGGGCAAAAGCAGAGAGGAAGCCCTACGTGATATAGCACATAGGACGGGTGTTGATGAAGTTGACAAGTTGGTAAGGGCGTTGATTCAGGGTGAAAGACGGGGTGTCCCTATTTCTCATATGCTGGAAGGACAAGCCGAGCTTATGAGGTCTTTAAGGAGAAGCAAGGCGCAGGAAATGGCGCAGTTGTCGTCTGTAAAGATTTTGTTTCCTGTAATAGTTTGCTGCTTTATGCCCTTGATGATTATACTTCTTGGTCCCGCTGTTTTGAGCTTGGCCAAGGCACTTGGTGTTGAATAGGCTAAAGCTTTTTATTTTATTTCATGAATTGAAGGAGGTGACAATGATGCTTGCAAAGATGTTTGCTAAATTGAACGCCAAGGTTTTGAGTTGGCGCAGTGGAGCTACCGCTGCGGAGTATGCGTTAATTGTTGGAGCCATTGCTATAGCTTTAATTTTTGTTTTGGGATCGTTGGGGGACGCTTTGAAAGAAACCTTTGAAAGAATTGTACAGCACTTAGAAGGGTTCCCCAATAATTAATTTGCTGTTGAGTGAGTGTTTGTAAAGCCTTTTGCCTTAACCGGCAAAAGGCTTTTTTTATGAAAGGAGGATTTTAAACTTGACAGAAAAATTAAACAAAACAACTAAGGCTTTGACATGGGCGTTGGTGTTGTTTGCGGTTGTTTTTGTGGGGATTGCCTTATCTGTCTACGCTATGGATTCCTTGGATTTTAACGGTAAAGAAGTTCTGGTTGAAGAGAACGGTAAAGAGGCTTTGATTGATGAAAATGTTGGCGATGATCAACCCTTAGGAGAGGATGTTGACAATGAACAACCTGAAGAACAATTGGAGCTGAAAGATGAGCCGGCTGGGGCTCCTAAAAACGAGCAGGGGGTAGAAGAGCCTGAGAAGAAGCCTACTGAACAGCGCGAAGAGTCTCAAAAAGAGGAGTCGAAAAAGCAGATTGAAGAGTCAAAAGAAAAACCGGAAGAATCAAAGGAGTCTGGCGAGCAGCCGGGGAGCGAAGACGATAAGAAAAATAATCAAGGATCGGGAACCACCTTAAAGGTGATTTCGGATGGGAATTATCTTCTGGCCCTGGTAACAAAGGAGACAACTTTAAAGAGCAGTTATGCTCCGTCCGATCTGGTAAAAATTCCATCTTATATGAACCCGCCGAGGGAGCTGTACTTGCGTTCTGAGGCTTTTGAACATTTAGAAGATATGTGGGAAGACGCCAAGGAGCAAGGAGTTACGTTAAGTGTTTTATCGACATATAGGAGCTATTCTTACCAGGCGCAATTGTTTGCGGAGTATGCGGCGAAGCACGGCGAACAAGCTGCTAATCGTTTTAGTGCCAGGGCAGGGCAGTCTGAGCATCAACTGGGCACGACTATTGACTTTGGTAGTGGGACAAGCGCAGACTGGACAGATGCTTTTGCTAATACGAAACAAGGTAAGTGGCTGCGTGAAAATGCTCACTTATATGGTTTTGCCATGAGCTATCCAGAAGGGAAAGAAAGTATAACGGGTTATATTTATGAACCGTGGCATTTCCGTTATATCGGGGTGTCGGCGGCCAAAGAGTGGAAAAAGTCCGGTTTGGTTTTGTGTGAGTTTTTGAAGACCAAGCCGCAATATTACGATAATTAATGTAAAGGGGCGATGTATTCGCCCCTTTTTTAATGAAAAGACAATGAAGGGGGAAGCGTTTGATGATAGGTAAGAAGGGTAAAAGGGGCGGGGCCGCTTTAGAGGCGGCTTTAGTGCTCCCAATATTGATTTTTGTGGCTTTGTCTATGTTTATTTTTCCGGTTTGTTTTTATAACAAGATAGTTTTTACCGATGTGGCAAGAGACGCTGCTCGATATGTAGCTATACACAATCCTAACCCGGAAGATGTGAGGTCTTACGTTGAACAGCTTTTACAAGAAACACGAATAGGCGGGGCTCATTTGCTTTCTGGATATGGGGTAGATGGAAGCGGGGTGGGCAAGGGTGTTCATATTCAAAAGGGGCCATCTGATTATGTAACGGTAACCTTGAACTACGTTCAGCCTACAATATTCCCTCAAATGACTGCCCTGATTGGAGGAGAGCCTATGGATGATTATTTATTAATATCTGTAAGTTCTTCTTTTAAAAAGGAGTGGCGTGAATGATGAGGTTTATTGCCGATAAAAAAGGCGTATCAGCCGTTATGGTTGCGTTGTTGCTTATGGTTGTTTTTGTGATTTTGGCCCTTGTAGTAGATGTAAGCAATGCTTTATTGGTTAAGCATCAGCTTCAAGCTGTTGCCGATGCTGGTTCCCTGGCAGGAGCGAGCGTTTTTGAATTGGCTACGGAGATTGATAATGGGGAATTTGTCACCAAAATTAAAGTATTGCCCGAAGCTCGTGATGAGGCTGAAAGCGTCATTTTGTTGAACTGTGAAAATTTTAATTTTTCGAGAAGAAATATTGTTTTGAAGGATTTTGATGGTAGGCCCTTCCTTGACGATGGGATTGGTACGAGCGCTTATGAAGTTAAACTTCGGGCCAGTTTTCCGACGCTGTTGTTGCACTTGGTATATCCTTCAGGCAGACATGGTTTTGAGCTAAATGTGGTGTCAGAGGCAGAAGTTATTTTAGTGCGTTAGGAGATGATGGGCATGTTTCGTAGGATTGTCGTTGTTTTGATTATTTTGTTTTTTTTGCTTTTACCTTTTTTAGTGGTTTGGTTTTTCCCTGGTGCCGAGAAAATTTTGCCTTTTGAGCTTCCCGGGATAGCAAAGGTAAAAGAAGATTTGAATTTCTCAGGGAATGTTTCTAATATGGGTTTTGTTGCCTTTGATGAAGATAAGCTGTTTTACAGTAATACATGGGGAATCTTTTGTGTAACTGGTGACGATAGCGTAAAAATTTTAGACGATTATGCCCAATATATGGTTGTAGTAGATGATCGTATTTATTATGAAAACTTGTCGGATTATGGCAAGTTGTATTCTGTCCGTACGGATGGGGCTGATCGGCTGGCGCTGACAGATTTTGCGGTAACTAATGTAATGGCTGGTCAAGATGGTGTTTATTTTATCAGTCCTGATGATTTGTCTAGTCTTTATAGGTTAGACACGGAAGAGGGTTTTTACCAACTTTTAAGCGATGATGATATGTTTTTGTCTGCTGTCGTTGGCGGCAACAAGCTTTATTATTCCAGTGGAAATGACGGGTGTTACCTGTATTGTTTTGATTTAAAAGAAAAAAGAAAAACTTGGCTTGTTGATCATGTAGTGCAAAAGATTGTTGTCTATGGCGGTGAGGTTTATTATTCGCGTATTGATAAAGATGAGGGGGTTTATCGTATTGGTAGCGATGGTGTGCCTGAAAGAATAGTCTCTGGTGCTGTTAGTGCTTTTAATATTTTTAACGATAAACTTTATTACTGCACCAATGGGGTTTATGAGTGCAATTTGGATGGAAGTGAGAAAATTTTTTTGGTGGACGCTCCTTCGGTATCTATTTGTGTTGGCGCAAACAGCTTGTTTTACATTGATGGTATTGAGTTTGTTTTATATAAATACGATCTTGTCACTAAAGAAATAACAATTTTTTCTTAAGGAGACGTAAAACGATGAAGGTTAAAGTAGCGTTTTCTATTATTGCAAGTCTGATAGTTTTTTTTGTGGCAAATACCGGGTTGGTTTATGCGGATTGTTCTTCTTGTGTTATTACGGTATATAGTCAGCATAATGGAACTGTTTATTATAGAGATAATAGTACTGTTGGCTATATGTCAAATAATTCGAGTTATTATGAATATGACGGAAAACGATATTTTAGCGATCCGCCACGGCAATATGATCCGGATCCCAACCTCAGAAAGCCAAATCAGCCCAAATCAGTTTTAGATACTTATGGCTATGATGGTTGGAAACCGTACGATCCTCCTGGTAGCACGCGAGTTATTGAATGGGCCGGCCCGTTGGTGGATGGTTTTGAGTATGGCCCCACCGTTGCGGGCGATCCTGATAAGCAGTTGTTTTGGGGCACTTCTTATAATCCCGTGAAAGGGAAAAATCAAACCGGGTGGCATTTCCGGTCGCAGGCTTCATCGGGACATATTTTAAACCGTTATCGCAGACCCTTGCTTATACATTATTATAAGAAAGTTGAAGTAGAAGCAAAAAAACCTACGATAACGGCAACTGTTGTGAGCGATACGCGAATAAGGGTTAGCATTGGTAATACCAATGGCAACCCTTCTTGTACGCAGTATCGTGTCCAAAGATCGACCAGCTCGAACTTCTCTTCTGTTACAACAATAAGGAACTGGTCAACTTCTACGTCAGATATTTTAGATCAGGGTTTAACACCGAATACAAGGTATTATTACAGGGTTCAGGCAAGGCCGTGCAATGGTGAAACTACTGGTTGGGCAACAACGAGCGAGTGGACAATGCCTTCCGATCCAATAGGTAATTTTCTGAATATTGCACAGTGGAAGCGTTCGCATAATGGAACGGTAACTGCTATTGCTGATAGGATTTATTATTATTGGACTCCGAATACTACTTGGGAGGGTTATGTGTCTCCTAGCGCCACGTTGACCACGCCTTCTGGTGTTTCGGGCAACAATTATTACTTGTATCTTCGGAGTTATGGCACGGGAAGCGGTTACTACAATCCTTCCGGTACGGTTCGGATAGGCCCGTTTTGGCTTGATAATACTCCACCGGAAAAACCGAAGATTACGGTAGATAACGGACAGGTAGGTATTGAGCAGTGGATCCCGGAGTGGGTTTTCCCGGAAGGTAGTAATGTGTCAGGATGGCCTGTATATGTTTATGCTGGAACAGATGTGTATTTTCTGGTTCATTTTTCTGGTTCGGTTGAGGAGGCGTGGGCTCTTGTTGAAACTGGGATTATTGAATTGGAGCGTCTTTCGGGTTACGAAGTGCCTAGGCTTTCGGCTACGTTTACGCTGCATGATGGTTATGATGCACATAGTGGTGTAAACAAGTATCAATATCGAATTGGTAGACAAGGATCATGGGTTGATTATCCTAATAAGGCTACGACAGTAAGTACGAGTGATGATTCGCGTCTTTATGCAAGAACGGTTGATAATGTGGGGTTAGTTTCTGATGAGGTGGCGACAGATTTGCGGCCCCTGGAAGGTTCGGTTTATCGTGGTGTTTTTAAGGTGCCTATAGATGCGCCTATTGGGAAGACTTATGATATTGAGATTACCGCTGTTGACCCCGATAGCAATAAGCATGTGCTTTATGAGCCGTTGTTCGTTGTAGTTATTGGGAGTTTGAGGGATTTGATTAATTTGTATTTAATTAGATAAAGAGTTGGTTTTCATTGTTGTTTGATGGGCAGTTATATCAACTTGGCGATAAAAGCCAAGTTTTTTATAATTAAACTTTTTTAGGAGGTTGGAGATTTCGTGAAAAATATTATGGCTGTTGATGTTGGATATGGCAGAATTAAGGCATTATCGTCAAATAAGCAGTTAGATTTTCCCAGTGTGGTTGGGCCTTGGAGAGAAATCAGGTATAAAAATGAAGTTGCAACCAGTCCTTATTTGTCGCAGCTTGCTGTGGAGTATATGGGGCAAAAAATGTTTTTAGGTGAAATGGCTTATCGTCAGTCCAAGGCTAAAATGGATATGTCGATAGATCGGTTTTGTCGTGCAGAAGGCATGGCGTTGCTGTTGGCCGCTATAGCCCTGCTTGGATCGGGAAATCACATTTCTTGTGATTTGGTTACTGGTTTGCCTATAAACAGCTTTAATGATTTAAGGAAGAAGTATTCGCAGATTATAAAGGGTACGCATTTTATTAAATTCCTTGATGCAAGCGAGACGGGTAGAGGGTATCATATAACTGTTGAGAAGTGTAAGGTTTTACCTCAACCTCTCGGGACGATTTTTGATTTGATATTGGATGAAGCCGGCAATCTTGTTAACAGAGAGTTGGCTGACAGTCGCTTGGCTGTCTTAGATGTTGGTGCTAATACCTTGGATTTATGCCGGGTGGATTCGTTAGAATTTATTGATCGCGAGAGCACCAGTTATTCCGATCTTGGGGTTTTTGAATGTTATCGACAACTTAGTATGGAAATTTACAATGCTTTTCGTATTGAAATTCCGCCTGAAGAAATTGAGCCGTATGTTTCAAACAATGCGCTTAAGATTGGAGGCCGTTTTCACAGTATTGCTCATCTTAAAGATAAAGTTTATGCAGAAGCAGCTGAAAAGATAGTTAGCCGGGCTGAAAATGTGTGGCGCAATATGTGGCAGTTGGACAAGATTATTATTTCTGGCGGTGGAGCTGAAGTTTTTGGTCAGTTTATTGCTCGGGCTTTAAACAAACCCCAACAAGTAGAAATATCCCAGCACGGCACGTTTAGTAATGTCCGGGGTTATTTGAAGCTGGGTCGTAAGGCTTGGAGTAAATGAACAACAAACATGTAGTTATCAGCTTCAAGCTTTTTTATGAGCGGGACAGCGATATAATAGACTTTTTGAATAGCTTGGGGGTCCGGGAAAAGTCGTCTTATATTCGCCTGGCTCTTCGCCAGTTTATAGGCAACGGTGATAAAACTTATCCGGTTAGCCCGGTTAAGCATCGTGTTGCCGATTATGATAATGAGCCTTTACAGCCAACCGTTAAGTGGTCAAACCGGAATACGGTTGATAAGCCGGTTGAGAGTGTTGAGATCAAAATTGAGGGCAAAAGAGAAGAAAAAAAACCGCTCTCTAATGATGAGCTAGAAGATCGTTTGAGTCGTTGG
>LSQX01386858.1_pt1 | contig 10803 bp, 11 predicted proteins | sample 654561 | NCBI WGS metagenome assembly LSQX01 (sample SAMN04489861, study PRJNA283612) | anaerobic digester metagenome | isolation source: 4 biogas reactors fed with cattle manure at either 37C or 55C with and... | place: Denmark: Kongens Lyngby | collected 2014 | reverse complement strand
ACCGCGCCGCCTGCCAATGCCCGATTCACCTTGACATTGGCTTCTTTGATGCAGGACATAGACGCGCCGCGCACATAGCTTTCCAGACGTACATCATCCGGAATGATATTAACAGAAGAACCACCCGCAGTCAGTATGGGATGAACGCGTATATGATGGTCATCCTGAAAGGTTTCACGAAGAGCGTTAACTGCCTGCATGCCCATCTGGGCGGCATAAAGCGCATTGACACCAAGATGCGGTGATCCGCCTGCATGTGCGGCTGTCCCGGTATACACCACCCGTTTAGCCACACAACCATTGCCACCTCTGTTGCATCCGAAATCTGTCTTATCATCGCTGCCGGTATGCAGCATGAAGGCCAGATCAATGCCATCCATATAGCCACGGTACATAAATTCCAGTTTACCGCCATAATAGCGAATGGTACCTGCCTGGCGCAGCGCTTCGCGATAGGCAATCTCAATCAGTTCTTCAGCCGGGACAAGCATCAGACGAATGGTACCGCTCAGGCCATCAAGGGCTCCGGGTGCCCGCAATGCTGCTGCCAAACCAACCATAGCCGCACACTGGGCATGATGGCCGCAGGCATGGGCGTTTCCGTTGACAGACTGGGGATGGGAAGGCGAAACCAGCGCATCCAGTTCGCTGAGGATCAGAATATGGGGCCCAGGCCTTCCTGTGGCCAGATCTGTGTAAAACCCGGGTACATTTCCGGCTTTGACCAGTGTATAGCCCAGCTTTTCAAAAATATCTGCCAGATAGGCTGATGTCTGCCACTCCTTGTATCCGGTTTCCGGATGACGCCAGATAAACTGCTCTGTGCTGTAAACAATCGCGCTGTTGGTGTCAGCTGCCTGCAGCAATAGCTTTTCTTTTTCACTGAGCATGGATAACTCCCTTTCTTCGCGGGCAGATACTTGCTGTACAAGAACCCTGCGAAACCCAAACAATCAGCCACCATCACTGGAGCCTCTTATTTACCGATTTTATCATATATACCCAGGTGTGATCAGATAAACAAATGAACAATCGGGTAGGACCCCGGTCATTAGTTGGCCGGGGGACCTCCCACAGCACCGCACGTACCGTTCGGTATACGGCGCTTCCAAAGTTTACAGATTACTTTCACCGTCAAGTGAAGCGCCATGCGTGGCGCACCAGCAAAAAAGCCTTGTCCGGACTTTTCGAAATCCCGGACAAGGCTTTTCTTTCATATCAGCATGTGGGGTATCGCCTGCAGACCTTTACGGGCGGACACCTGCCTCGAACTGGTCAAGAAAAAGCAGAACATCAGCTGGATTGGTATCGGCTTTGACTTTATCGTCCGCAGCGATGATCTGACCCTTTTCGTCAATAACATAAGTCGTCCGAACCACACCAAGACCGGTTTTGCCGTACATGGTTTTTTCCTTGAGCACATCATATTGCCGGATGACTGACATATCCGGATCAGACAGCAAAATAAAGGGCAGATCATAGCGGTCTGCGAACTTCTGATGCGAGGCTTCACTGTCCTTGCTGACGCCGATCACAATGGCATCTTTGTCGATAAACCTCGGGTAATGCTCGGCAAAACCGCAGGCTTGCCTGGTGCAGCCTGGTGTGTTGTCTTTCGGATAAAAATACAAAACGACTTTTTTACCGCGAAAATCAGACAATGAAACCCCTTTACCATCTTTGTCGTTAAGTGTAAAATCAGGCGCGGATGAATGGACAGGCAACATAGGAACCCTCCTTTTCCCGTATCATAACGGGCTTCAGATGAATCAGGCCAATGTTTCATTTCAACTGTCATTATCACCAGACACCGCAGCTGTTGCGGTAACACCAGACACGACCAACAGCTGCCGGACATGATGTTTTCATGATATGATAGCGCTATCCATCTGCTTAAACGCGCTTAAGACAGGATTGCTATGCTGACCTTCTATATGACCCTGCTGCATGACGAGGCGGCAAAAAACATATTTGCCAAGCTGTATCATGAACATCGACATACCATGTTCTGGACAGCCCAGCAGATCCTGCAGGACCACCATCTGGCAGAGGATGCTGTTCATGACGCATTTTTAAGAATACTGACCAAGTTAGACCGCCTCCAACTCGATGATTGTAACAAAACCCGTGCACTGGTCGTTATTATTGTAAGAAACATAGCGCTGGACATGATCAGAAAGAAAAAAAGGCAGGCTGAGCAGGAACTGCCTGCTGATTGGGACCTGGCAGATGATGATCGTTATAGTCCGGAACAGATTCTTTTCGTGCAGGAAGATCAGGAAAGGCTGCTTAAAGCCCTGAAGAAAGTGAAACCAACCTATGTAGATGTACTCATCCTGAATGCACTGCACCAATACACCCATCAGGAAATTGCCGAGCTGACAGGCCTTAGCCCGGAAAACATCCGTATTCGCCTTTATCGCGGACGCAGGCAGCTGGCAAATCTTTTGAAAGAAGAGGATTGACATGGACGCTGGGCTTACACCCCTGCAATGGGCCTTGACCCAACATCAAAACCAGATGCTGAACCAACTGCCGTCTGAAAGCGAGCTGGCGGCGACCCATGTTTTTTCTGTGCGATTCACGCGTCGCATGGCTCGACTACTACGACAGGCCGCGCGTCAAAAGGGGAAAAAACTGAGTGTTCAGGCCCAACAGGTCTCAGGGAGGCTGCGCAAGAGGCTTCTGGTGGCTGCGATTGTCATCGCACTGTTGACTTCACTGTTCAGTGTAACATCTGCCCGGGAAACCGTTGTCCGTTTTATCATTGATATCTATGACACCTTCACAACCGTTGTTTTCCCGAAGGAACACCAGTCAGGCGATCCTGGTCACAAAACAGGCACAAACCCGATTGATTTTGACACGATGCTCCCTGATGCTGTCCCTGCCGGCTACCATTTGACTTCCCGGCAGCTGAACGGGCAGTCATTGCATGTTGTCTATACGAACCAGCAGCATGAATCGATTTTCCTTTATATTCACGCCTCGGATCAGGAGCAGCTGATCCTGGACAGTGAGCAGACCAAGGCTGAAACACTGCTGATTGCCGGACATGACGGATTCTTTTACGCCAACAAAGGCACCCGGGCACTCCTCTGGCAGATCGACAAGCTGACAGTGCATCTGTTTGGGATGGTCGACAAAGCTGAGCTGATCAGGATGGCAGAATCAATGAGTCGCTAACAACCTCTGGTTGTGCATAAAAATCCATTGAATGTTTTTTAAATCCAACGGAATACTGTAACGCGTCCACGCACACCATCGTTTGATAGATAGAAGCGCCCAATTTAGCGGGTGTCATATCAGCAAGGGAGTGTGTGCACAATGAAGAGAGAAAGACGCGTCATCCTAATAAGCCTCTGTTTGGTTTTACTGCTCAGTTATGGCGGACCGGTACTGGCCTCCGGACTTTCACCGGTCAGTACTGAATTGAAACCAGATGACCTATCTGTTCGTTTATCGTATATCAATTTCACATCAACTTCCATGACTTTTACCAGCAGCGGTATCAGGGGAAACGGTTATGTGATGGCTTATCCGCAACTGGTTGATGACACTTGGGTTTTTCTATATCTGGAGCGCTATGATGGAGGCCGCTGGGTTAACGCCCAGATCTGGTCGGAACTGTCCGGAACTTATTATGCCCTATGTGAAGGGACGGCTGCTGCGCCAAAGGGTTATCTTTACCGGATCAGGGCGGTCTATTACGCCTGGTCGGGCAGCCAGTATGAAAAGGTGACAGGGTACAGCGGCAGCCGTTATTATTGATGGCTTGAATTATTTTTCCGCCCGGGCAGCGGATCGCGCAGCTTAACCGCGCAGTCAGGACCACAGCATGAGCAATTTACAGGAAAAAATAATAGCGTGGCATAACAGGCCGGATAATCGCCAATCAGTTTCTGCCCGGAAAATAACACCTGGCAGCCAGCTGAAAACAACCGTGAAGCAGAACCTGCCAAACGAAAGGCGTGGCCTATCGCTGGAACGCTTCGAAAACCCGCACTGTGCATTTGCCATCCTGGATCGCGACCTGAACTGCTTGTTCATGAACCAGTCATTCAAACAACGATTTGATCAAATCAACCGCCAGGAACAAAACCCCGATCAGCATTCCTTGCGTTTGACTATCCAATGGCAGCAAGCTTGCGCTGAAGCGCTAGCTGGCAGCAACTGCGCTCCGGGTGAACCGCCCTTTGGCTTTACTCAATCTGCTGAAGATTTGTGCCAGTGGAAGTGTCATCCCTGGTATGAACCTGCTGGAACGATTGGTGGCGTGATCATCAGCGCAGAGCATGGCTGCATGCCAAGATCCTTGGGGATGGATACCGGTCAGCTGCCTGCGTTCTATCGTGCAGCCCTGGACCAGATAAAAACCGGTTTGGCACTAATCACCCTTAAAGGCATGCGAATCTGCTGGGAAAACAAGGCCTGCAGGGAGATTATAGCCAGTCTTGACCCTGCTGCCCGCGATGGTCTGCTGCCCGGGATCCTCAAAGCCCGTTATGTGAAGTCGGGGGAAGACCCGGCTGGTGACCCACAGACCCTGGCAACGCAAACGAAGCCCTACATCCGACCTGACGGACAATCCGGCTGGTTAAGGCTCACCCTCAAAAACTGCACAGAAAAAGCGGTTCCCCAACCAGCTTGCTGGCTGATTATAGAAGAAGCAACGGTAAGCGCCTCCCGGGAACAAGAACTGTCTTTTCTGAAACAGCATGATATGCTGACGCAGCTGCACAACCGCGCCTATTTTAACGAGGCCAGGCATCAGCTGGATCAGCCAGATCAGCTGCCCCTCTCTGTGGTTATCTGTGACATCAACGGATTGAAAAGCATCAATGAAACACGCGGCTATCTTTATGGCGATCGCGTCCTGCTGGCGGCTGCCGGTGTCTTGCGCGGCTGCTGCCGATCCGGTGATGTGCTGGCCAGAACAGGCGGCGATGAGTTTTATCTCCTTATGCCCCGGACCACTCCGGCAGACGCTGCAAAAATCAGGGTCGACCTCATGGTAAAAATGGCGGCTGTGCTGAAACATGAAGGCTATGACGACGACGCATCGCTCATTTCTATCGGTCTAGCCTGTAAAGAATCCGCAGACGAGTCACTTGACCATATTTTGAAACTGGCTGAAGACCGCCTGTTGCGGCAAAAACTGACAGCACGCAAAAGCCTTCATCACACCATGCTTGCCTCCCTCAAAGCTACGATGGTGGAAAAGAGTGTCCAGACCAACTGGCATGGCGAACGCCTGGTCAGCCTTACACGTATGCTGGGTGAGCATTTAGCCTTGTCAGACGGACAGCTTCAAGAGCTGGAGCTGCTGGCCCATGTCCACGATATGGGCAAGATTATCATCAGCGATGAGATTATCAACAAGCCAGGCAAGCTAACAGCAGCCGAGTGGGCGCAAATGAAAAAACATCCGGAAATCGGATTCAGGATTGCCGAGGCGTCACCGGATATCTGCCATATTGCCGCAGGCATTCTGCACCATCATGAGCATTGGGACGGCAAAGGCTATCCCCGGAGACTGCAGGGGGAAGATATCCCCCTTATGTCACGAATCCTGGCAATCGCAGACGCCTATGACGCCATGACCAATGACAGGCCATATCGTCAGGCCATGACACATGAAGAGGCCTTGCAGGAAATCAGCCGCTGTGCAGGCACACAGTTTGATCCCTGTCTCGCCAGACAGTTCTGCCAGCTCATGAGCTGACCGCCCATATCAGAGAACGGGACGCACGGGTGTGTGAAGATGGACAGAAATCACTTTTCCTGAACGTCCAGTACAGATCGCAGTCAGATTATCGTCTTGCGGTTTTTCCGTCTTTTTTTACGCAGATCGTGCCGTATCATGGCCACCAGCAGTAAAAAGCAAAAGATTAAGATCAAACCAAGGATCACGATCAGGACAACCTTACCGGCTGTAATCTCCGGCTTATCATCATAGGCTTGTTCCACACGAGTAGCTGACGGTGATAATTCGGCCCATGTGCTTGTCGTCTCTTCAACAGCATTCTGCTCCAGAGTAATCGACAACAGACCGACCGGGCGTCGGCTGTTGTCATCATACTGTGTGTACAAGGGGCAGTTCAGTACCTGCTTGTCAAGCTCTGCCTGCGGCTCACACGAACGGTCATCAATGGCCAGCAAAAATCCACCCGAAGACCTGTGGTTGGTTACATGCTCATCAAGCTGTAGTTGGGTTGCCGCTACAGTCAAAGACATATTTTGCTGCTTGATCTTCTGCTCAACCAGCCGGACGGTCTGCTCGACCAACGGGCTGGCAGCAGATAGGTCAAGTGGCATGGTCTGATAGCTCTCAAAACCGTAATCGAAAAGTTTAGTCAAATCAGCGTAGCGCACCGGTGCGTTTGAGGCGCCCAGGATAACAGCCACCAGAACGTTGCCCTCTTTTTCCGCGCCGCCCACGATGGTGTACCGTGAAAGCCGGGTGTAGCCTGTTTTGCCGCCGATGTAGGGTTCGTAGGCATATTGTTCCGTCGCGATAAACCGGTTGCCATTAGGCAGGCCACGGGCTTGCGGATATTGGTTGGTCGGCTGCAGCAGGATATGCTTCGATGTTGATGTTTCCCGAAAGAAAGCATGTTCAAGCGCTGCAGCAGTGATCAAAGCCATATCACTGGCTGATGTCAGGTGTTCTGGGTCGGCCAAGCCGTAAGGATTGGTGAAATGTGTGCTGTTGCAGCCCAGTTCGCGGGCACGCTCATTCATCCGGGCCGCGAAGGCTTCTTCGGTACCATCCATGGCCAATGCCAGTGCCATCGCCGCGTCATTGGCGGAAATCAACAAACTGGCCTGCAGTGCCTCTTCAACTGTAATGATTTCCCCTTCCACCAGACCCAGCCGGGTGTAATCATTGGGAATCGTCGTAAACATGTCACAGGTCACCGTGATCTCATCTGACAGGCGCAAATTCTCCAGCACCAGCAATGCTGTCATCACTTTCGTAATGCTGGCGGGGGACCGTTTCTCATTCTGGTTTTCCCCCAGTAGAAATGTTTGTGACGTTGCATCGTACAAGACAAAAGCACTGCCGTCAATTTCCGGAACTGGCCGGCCGGGCGGGATGCCCAGCGGGGTTTTTAAATCAGCTGGAATAGGTGACACGCGGTTTCCAGCCTGCCCAGTCGTAGCTACAACCGATGGAGAAAGCGCCCAGATCAGGCTAAAGACGGTCAGGATCAGCAACAGCGGCCGGGCAAACAGCCTATGAAAACCATTCTGCGCAGATAAATTTTTATCATTCATGCCTGATTGATCGAGGCGCAAAGAACAACCCCCCTGTATCTTTGTTCTGCTTGGCCGACAAAAAACAAAGCCGGAACGCTGCCCATTTTATCACAAAACAGGTTCATGAGAATAGCCTTGTATTTCGCAGGCAAAAAAGTGGCTCACGCAAAAGCCAGTTCGGGAACAGTCAGTTTGTCATAAACTTGTGTTGCCGAACAACTGCGTGAAAAAGTGATCGGAAAACCACTGTTGTGCCCGGCAATGATAATGTATGCCGTCTTTTTGAAAAATCCCCTTATCGTCCAATTCCCCATTATATAATTGAGATTGCCGTAAATCCATTATATTGAATTGGTCAGAAGCAGCAAAATCCGCAAAAACACGCTCGATCACATCCAGCCCCCGCATGTCGTCAAAAACATCACTAAGTGGCTGGTAAAGATAGATGACAAAGGGTGAGCCAATGGTCTCTCGTAATCCGGTGAACAGGCTCGTGTAGTTCTCGCGGGCATCAAGTATAGCGCTGCCACCTGTATCCACTTCTGTTTCCCACTGGTTCCAGTGCAGGCCAATCACCCGGGGGGTCTTCCCGCTCCGCTGCAGGTTGCACATGGCCTTATCCAGAATCTGAACCGTCAAGGGATACAGGGATATGTCAACGTCGAACAGGTTGCCGGGTTTGAGTACCGGCTGACGTTTCATATGCCACATATTGCCATATCCTTCATACGCCGCAATGCCCTGGCCGCCTATGGAAATTTGAATGATATACAGGTCAGGCAGTTGAAGGCTGTTGCCGGCATCAATATGCTGCTGCCATTTTATGGCAAAATAATTAGCCAGACAGCAGGTGTGGTCTTGTGTTTCGCCTAGATTCATGCCGTATGACGTAAACCCTGACCATGCCACATCAGCCAGATCATAGGCCTGGTTCTCAGCACGGGCGAGACCATGGACATGACGCAGCGGTTCAATGATCCGCTGTTTAGGCTGCAGACGTGTTCCATGTCCATGCGCGTTGGATTGTCCCAGGACGATCAGCACCGCCGCGTCTTGTTCCCGATCCAGCTTCATAACGTCACCTCTTGTCGGACATCGGCATATTGAGAATCTGATCGATCTGCACCAGCTCTTCCGCTGTAAACTGCCTGTTTTGCAGACTGGCGACATTTTCGACAATCTGCTCAGGTTTGCTCGCCCCGATCAAAGCAGAAGTCACCTTGCCATCGCGCAGCACCCATGCCAGTGCCATCTGGGTCAGGCTCTGACCACGCCGCCGGGCCAGCTCATGGAGCGCGGCGACTTTTGCCAGTTTTTCCGCAGTGATGTCTTTTTCTTTGAGGAAAACCGAACGACCTGCTGCCCGCGAATCCGCAGGTATGCCCTGCAGGTATTTCCCGGTCAGCAAACCGCCGGCCAAGGGCGCAAAAGCCATGGTCCCCACGCCTTCATTTGCCAGTACAGCCTGCAATTCAGGCTCAATCCAGCGGTTCAGCAGCGAATAGGAAGGCTGGTGAATCAGGCAGGGTGTACCCAGGCTCTTTAAAATTTGAATGGCTTGATCAGCTTGAGGGGCTTGATAATTGGATATGCCGACATATAAGGCTTTCCCCTGCCGAACCGCTGTATCCAGAGCACCCATGGTTTCTTCCAGCGGAGTTGCCGGGTCCGGCCGGTGTGAATAAAAAAGGTCAACATAATCAACATGCATGCGTTTCAGGCTTTGGTCAAGGCTTGACAGCATATTTTTCCGTGAGCCCCATTCCCCGTACGGGCCAGGCCACATTTTGAAACCGGCTTTCGTCGATATAAACAGCTCATCTCTGTAAACGGCCAGATCCTTTTGCAGAATCTGGCCAAAATGCTCTTCTGCCGATCCAGGCGGCGGTCCGTAGTTATTCGCCAGATCAAAATGAGTGATACCCAAGTTGAAAGCGGTCCGGATCATCTGCCTTGCGTTCTCAAAGCTGTCATGTCCGCCAAAATTGTGCCAGAGTCCAAGGGATATTGCCGGCAGCAGGACACCGCTTCGGCCACAGCGATTATAGGTCATTTGATCATATCTTTTTTCGTCAACCCATCCGTCCATCTCTTTGCAGCTCCTTCCAGGTTTTCAGTGAAATACTGATACTGTCAGAATCATCATACCTTGAAAAAGCCACAAGATCCAGTCCGGCCAAAGCAAGTAAAATCAATCAGCATACGCCTTTATAATTTCTTCAGCAACCTTTCTCTTTGAGGTGCGCAGATCCATGGCCATTTTCTCAATCTTCCGATGCGCCTCCTGCTCAGACAAGCAACAACAGGTGATCAGGACATATTTGGCACGGTCAATGCAGCGCATATCTTCGATACGCTGGACAAGCTGACGGTTCTCAAGCATCAGACGCCGTATTTTGACCTGAACAGCTGCAGCCAACCTGAGGGCTGCCCAAAAAAGAGCTTTACTGATGGGTTTCGCGATCGTCAAGACGCCGTCGCTCTCACACACAGCAGCGGTATCCTGGAAATACTCATTTTTTACAGCAAGGATCACCTGGCAGTCCCCGCTACCGGCAATATGGCGAGCCAGGCTTTCTCCTGTTTCATCAGGCAGCGGTGCGTTGATAATCACCAGATCAAAATCCCGTTCAAGCAACAGCCTGCGTGCGTCACCGCAGGAATGAACCGTCATCATTTGACTGATGCTGGCTTCCTGCAGCATGCCGTAAATCGCGTCAAGGTTTTTTTCACTATGTGAAACGATTAATGTACTGTCCATACCATCACCACCATGCGATTATCCGATCACCATGCCACAGTGTGCTAATTGGCTACATACAGCTGGTGATACGGGTTTCGCGTGAGGGGGCTGAGCACCTGATAAGGGCTTTGCAGCAGTTCTGTTGCGTCAATGCAGAAGTGGTAGGAAAAAGCCAGTAGATGAGGCATTATTTCAGCCATATCCTCTGCGCAGGCTGACCGGGCAGCAACCTGATCCGACAACCCTTTGAGTGGGCTGGCAGTGCGGATGAAAATCTTGCCGCCATGCATGCCGCTTCCTGTGAATGCACCAACAAGTGGCAGGGCGGGATCAAGGCCAAGCCCGGTTACGATGATGGTGCCACCGGCCTGATACTCGCCAAGAAAGCTGCCGGCCTGACCCCCTATCATGATCACGGGCTTTTTATCCTGGTATTCTTTCATATGAATCCCTGTACGATAGCCGGCGTTACCGGAAACATAGATACATCCGCCGCGCATCGCGTAACCCAGCGTATCACCAGCATGTCCGTGTATGACGATCGCTCCGTCGTTCATGGTATCGCCAACGGCGTCCTGAGCATTGCCGTGCACCTGAATCAGGGCACCGTCCAGGTATGCGCCCAAGGCGTTGCCCGGGGTACCATAGAGGGTAACGCATTTGTCTTTGAGCCCGCAGCCGATATAGCGCTGCCCATTGCAGCCATAGATACTGATCGAAGCTGATGCTCTTCTGATCTCATCATTGAGCGCTTTGCTGTTCAGATAACGTGCTGACCGCTTCATGTCTTTCCTCCT
>LSQX01014688.1_pt1 | contig 10803 bp, 10 predicted proteins | sample 654561 | NCBI WGS metagenome assembly LSQX01 (sample SAMN04489861, study PRJNA283612) | anaerobic digester metagenome | isolation source: 4 biogas reactors fed with cattle manure at either 37C or 55C with and... | place: Denmark: Kongens Lyngby | collected 2014 | reverse complement strand
GCGGCCTTCGGCCTTGCCCAGGCTACAGGAGCATGGTTTCAGGCGCTGAACTGGAGGCGTGCCAGTTCGGCGTAGAGGCCGCCCTGGGCGATCAGTTCCTCGTGCGTGCCTTCGGCCACGATGCGGCCGGCGTCCAGCACGATGATGCGGTCGGCGCGGCGCACGGTCGCCAGGCGATGCGCGATGACTAGCGTGGTGCGGCCGTGCATCAGGCGTTCCAGCGCCTGCTGGATGTCGCGCTCGCTTTGCGCATCCAGCGCGCTGGTGGCCTCGTCCAGCAGCAGTACCGGCGCATCCTTGAGCACCGCGCGCGCGATCGCCACGCGCTGCTGCTGGCCGCCGGACAGGCGCACACCGCGCTCGCCCAGATGGGTGTCGTAGCCTTCGGGCAGGTTCGAGAGGAAGCCGTGCGCCTCGGCTGTGCGGGCGGCTTCGATGATCGCCGCGTCATCGGCATCGAGCCGGCCATAGCGCAGGTTGTCGCGTGCATCGGTGCCGAACAACACCGGATTCTGCGGCACCAGTGCGATCTGGCGGCGCAGTTCGCGCGGATCCAGCCGGCGCAGGTCGTGGCCATCAAGGCTGACGCTGCCCTGTTGCGGATCGTGGAAGCGCAGCAGCAGTTGCAGCACGGTGCTCTTGCCGGCGCCGGAGGGGCCGACCAGCGCGACGGTTTCGCCCGGCCGCAGGTGCAGGTTGAAGTGTTCCAGCGCCGGCTGGTTCTCGCGCCCGGCGTAATGGAACGTGACATTGTCCAGGCGTAGCTCGCCACGCACACGCGGGGGCAGGGCGGTCGGATTCGCCGGCGCCCGGATACGGGTGTCCTGGGCCAGCAGTTCCTCGATCCGGCCCATGCCGCCGCCGGCGCGTTGCAGTTCGGCCCAGACTTCGGTCAGGGCGCCGATGGAACCTGCGCCAATCACCGCATACAGCACGAACTGGCCCAGTGTGCCGGCGCTGAGCGTGCCGCCAATGACATCGCGTGCGCCGATCCACAGCACCCCGGTGATGGCGCCGAACACCAGCAGGATCACCACCGCCGTCAGCGCCGCCTGGGTGCCGATGCGACGCCGCGCGCTGGCGATCGAGGCCCGCACCGCGTCGCCGAAGCGGTTCGCTTCGTGTTCTTCACGCACATAGCTTTGTACGGTGTGGATCGCGCCCAGGGTTTCGCTGGCACTGGCGTTGGCATCGGCGATGCGGTCCTGGTTGTCGCGCGCCAGGCGCTGCACCCGGCGTCCGTACAACACGATCGGCAGGATCACCACCGGAATCCCGATCGCCGCCATGCCGGCCAGGCGCGGGCTGGTGATGAGCAGGGCAATGCCACTGCCGAGCATGGTCACGGTGCTGCGCAGGGCTACCGACAGAGTCGATGCCACCACGCTGCGCAGCAGTTCGGTGTCGGCTGCCAGACGGCTGATCAGTTCCCCGGCACGGGTGCGGGCGAAGAAATCCATGTCCAATCGCAGCAGATGCTGGAAGACGCGCTCGCGCAGGTCGGCCACGACCTTTTCGCCCAACAGGCTGACGCAGAAGAAACGCCCGGCGGTGGCCACCGCCAGTACCAGCGCGACCGCGATCAGGCCGAGGAACCAGCGATCAATGCCGGACGGGTCCTGATCAGAGAAACCGTGATCGATCATCAGGCGCACCGCCACCGGCAGCGCCAATGTCGCGCTTGAGGACAGCACCAGGAAGCCGAGCCAGCCCACGACCAGCGCGCGGTAAGGGCGCAGGAAGGGAAGCAGGGCGCGGAGCGCGGCCAGCGGGCGCGGGCGGGGAGAGGTGGATTCGGTATTCAAGCGGATGCGGATATGGGCAGAACGGTGGGAAAACGCCGGTTGGCGACGCAGGCAGGGTTCACGGCGAGTGAGATTGGCCGGGGGCGTCCAGGCGCGAAAGTTCGACCTGACCGCGCGTGGCATCCCGCAGTGTAATAGCCAGCACCTCGAAGCGGTGTGCTGGCAGCCGGATCGTGATGCTGGTGCCGTCCACATCGAAGTCTTCGGCCAGCTTCAGCGCCTCATGGGCCTCCAGTGCGCTGTGCACCGTGGCGACATGGGCGAAACCGCAATGCAGCCGGGCGCGGACCTGCGGGATCAGTTCGCGCCGCGGGGCCTGCCGCAGGCATTCGGCCGCGCAACCTCCGTAGGCGCGCACCAGTCCGCCGGCACCGAGCTTGATGCCACCGAACCAGCGCGTCACCACCACCATGACCTGGTCATAGCCTTGGCCGTCGATCGCGGCCAGGATCGGTTTGCCGGCCGTGCTGGCAGGTTCTCCATCGTCCGAGAAGCGGTACGCATCGCCGATCCGGTAGGCCCAGCAGTTGTGCGTGGCGCCCGGGTCGGCAACGTCGGCGAGGAAGGCCAGGGCCGCTTCAGGCGTGGTGACCGGCGCCGCCTGGGCGAGGAAGCGGCTCTTTTTGATGTCCTGCTCCAGCCGGGCCGGGGCGGCGAGCGTGCTGGGATTCATTGCCCGCCCAGTGCCGCCAGATCGGCGGGCAGCACGATGTCCGGGTGGTGCTCGCGGAAGGCCGCAAGGCTGGCGCGGGCATCGGCCAGGTTGCCGTGCTGCAGGCGTTCGCGGATGCGCTGCAACCACAGCTCAGGCGGCAACTGCGCATCCTGTTGCCAGGGTGGCAGCGCCATTTCCCGCACGGCTTGCGCGCCGGCGCTGGTGGTGATGGCATCGCTGGGAATCGCGCGTGCGGCGGCGGACCGGCTTTCGGCCGGGGCCGGGGCCGGGGCCGGAGTCGCCGGCGACGGTGCAGGTGCTGGTGGTGCGGGCGGCGGCGCGCTGCGTTGAACAGGTGCGGCCGGAGCTGGTTCGCTTTCGGTCTTGCGAGCGGCTTCCTCGGTGGAAGCGGCGGCGCGGCGTGATTGGTGTTTCAGGTCGACACTGACCGTATCGGACATGACGGCAGGTTCGGCCAGCGGCGCCTGCGGGAGCGGCACAGGCACATCACTGCCCAGATGGATGTCGAACAGCCCGATCTGCCACGCGACACCGGCTGCCAGTACCGCTGCGGCGGCGGTTCCCAGCCCGGTGCCGAGCCACCAGCGATGGCGCCGAGGCCGGCGTGATGTGCTGCCTGCGGTGTTGCCGGCGGCATGGACACGTGCAGCATGGGCGAGGATGCGGGCATCCAGTTCGGGGGAGGGTTCGACTGCGGGCAGGCCGGCGAGCGCGTCGGCCAAGGCGCGTTCTTCGGCATCCAGGGGGGTGTGGCGTTGCTGGTTCATGGCGCCAGCCTCGCACGCAGCTTGTCCATCGCATAGCGCAGCCGGGATTTGACCGTTTCGCGCCCGGCGCCGGTGATTTCACCGATTTCTTCCAGACTCAGTTCCTGTTCCAGCCGCAATTGCAGGGCGATGCGTTGTTCTTCCGGCAGTTCGGCGATGGCCTGTTGCAGGCGGCGCTGCTGTTCGAAGCTGCCGAGCTGCGCGTCCGGCCGGTTGTTGTCGGCATCAGGCAATTGCAGCGGGGAATCCGGATCGTCCAGCGACACCTGCGGGCGCGCGCGGCGGTACTGGTCGATCAGCAGCCGCTGCGCGATCTGGTATAGCCAGGTGGAAAAACGCGCCTCCGGGCGATAGCGCGAACGCGCCGCGACCACGCGGCTCCAGACATCCTGGAAGCATTCATCGGCCGTGGCCCGGGGTGAAATGCCGCGTGCGATGAAGCGGTACAGCGGGCCGCGATGGCGCGCATACAGCGTCTGGAAAGCATCCATGTCGCCTGCGGCATAGGCCAGCATCAGATCCTCGTCGCTGGGTGGTTCGCTCATGCGTGGTATCCGCGTGAGGCCGGAAAATCGGGGTGCCGTGCTGTTGATGTGCGGCATCCGCAGCCGGATTCAACGTACCGGCAACCGCGATGGGGTTGATCGCCTGCTGCGACCAGTGCGGGATTCAGGGCCATTGCAGATGTCCGTCGATGACGCTGTTGCAGCGGCCGCCGACCCAGATCGCGGCATCGGCATCGATCCGCACCGAAAGGTGCGCATCATGGCCCATTTCGCGGCCCTGGCTGACTTCGTACCCGCGTGCCAGCGCGCTGTCCTTGCCATCGCACTGCGCGATGAAGGCCGCGATCAGGCCATTGGCGGCGCCCGAGGCCGGGTCTTCGGCAATGCCGGCGCCGGCCGGGAAGGCACGCACCACCAGACCATCGTTTTCGCGTGCGAACAGGCACAGGCCCATGCTGTCGCTGGCGGCGGCCAGTTGCGCGATGGCTGCGTGTTCGGGCCGCCATTGGCGCAGGATCGCGGCGTCGGCCAGTTCCGCCAGCCACCAGCGCCGGCCGCCATCGACCAGGGCCGCGCCCAGTGGCGCCAGCGCGTGGCCTTCGAGCAAGGGGGTGATGGAGGTGGCGGCAGTGGTGCCGGTTTCCAGCAGGCTTGCCGCCGGCGCCTGTACGAACAGGCGGCGCTGCGTGCCTTGATCTTCCACCCGGATCGGCAGCGTACCGGCACCGCATTGCTGCCACAGCAGGCCGTCCTGCGGCGCGCACAGGCCGGATTCCAGCGCCGCATGGGCACTGCCGACGCTGGGATGGCCGGCAAACGGGATCTCGCGGGTCGGAGTGAAGATGCGTACCCGGTAGCTGGCCTGCGGATCGTCCGGCGGCAGCAGGAAGGTGGTTTCGACCAGGTTGGTCCAGGCCGCGATGGCCTGCATTGTGGCCGCATCCAGCGCGCTGCCGTCGATCACCACGCCGAGCGGATTACCGCCGCCGAAACGGGCGGGAAAGACATCAAGCTGGAGAAAGCGGAGTCGGTGCATGGCAGGTTCGCAAACGCATGAAGGGGTGCCGGCCGCAGGCGCCGGGGCCAGCCATGAAGGGTATCCGGGCGGCGGGCGATTCCCAAGCATCGGCGCGGAGTACGGCAGGTAGCGGACAGGGGGCTTATAGTGCGCGGCCCATTCCCGCCGAGGCCGCTCCATGCCGCTTGCGCCCGTCACCCTGAGCTTGATCGCGATCACCTGTGTGGCTTCCTGGCTGGCCTGGAACAAACCCGGCTGGCTCGAGCGGCTGATCCTGTGGCCACCGGCGATTGCGCGCGGCAAGCAGTACTGGCGCTTTCTGAGCTATGGCTTCATCCATGCCGATGCACAGCATCTGTTGTTCAACATGATCACGCTGTATTTCTTCGGCGGCGCGATGGAGAACTATCTGACCCAGCTCGGGCTGCCGTGGCCGTGGGGTTTTGTCGGGTTCTATCTGTCGGCGCTGCTGGTGTCGATCCTGCCCAGCTATCTGCGCCACCGCGATGATCCGGGCTACCGCAGCCTTGGCGCATCCGGCGCGGTGTCGGCGGTGTTGTTCGCTTACATCCTGATCCAGCCGTGGTCGCTGATCTTCGTGTTCTTCCTGCCGGTGCCGGCGATCGTGTACGCGGTGGTGTACGTGGGCTACAGCATCTGGATGGAGCGGCGCGGGCGCGACAACATCAATCACAGCGCGCACCTGTGGGGCGCCGGCTACGGGGTGTTGTTCACGGTGCTGTTGCAGCCGCGCGTGCTGGAGCATTTTCTCGGGAAGCTGATGAATCCGGGGTTCTTTGGCTGAGGGTGCTGCGAGGGTGCCAGGGAGCACCCTATGTTCCTGTAGGTCAGATCAAGCCGCGAAGCGGCGGATCCGACGCCGAAGCCGGATCCGCGCTGTATTGGAGCAAGGAAGCGGGTGCCGCGCCGTCCATGGCAGGGCAGGTCAATCCCGCGTGGTGCGCTTACTCGAAGCCGTCGGAGAACAGCAGGTCGCCGCCGCCGATATCGATGATGGTGCGTTCTACTGCGCCAATGTCACAGCCGGCACCTTGCGGACGCAGCACGCCGCGCTGGTCGTGCTCAGGACAGGCTGCGTCGTCGCCGGCGTCGATTGCCGAGCCGTTCTCGCCGGGCATCGCGGTCGGGGTGGCGCCGCCATTCCAGGTGACCGGGCCGAGTTTCGGATTGACGTCGCTGACATTCATGCCGCAGGCCGCGCCGGGCGGGCAGCCGCCGGCGATGATGCTGGCGTTGATGATCGGCGTGGCGTTCTGGTTGCAGACTTCAATATGGCTGCTGCCCGGGCAGCCGTTTTCTTCCGGATCGGAAATCGTGCCTCCCCACATGATGACGTTGGTCAACACCGGCTCGCTGGTGCCGCCGTTGATGGCATGGCTGAGCATCGAGCTGCCGACCCAGCGGTTACGGTTGTTGAGGAAGGTCACGTTGGTCAGCACCGGGCTGCTGCGGCCGTTGGTGTTGCCGTTGTTGATCATCGCGGTGATCCAGTTGCCTTCAAACGTGACGTTGGTCAAGGTCGGGCTGGCATTGCCGCCATTGGAGCCGTTGTTTTCCAGGGCACCGGCGCCGGCCCAGGCGCTGTTGTTGCGGAAGGTGATATTGGTCAGGGTCGGGTTGGCCAGGCCGCCGTTGCTGCCGACGAGCATCATGCCGCCGCCGGCATCGCCGGAGTTGGCGCTGAACAACAGGTTGCGCAGGGTTGGGCTGCACATGCGTTCGATGCTGGCAGCCCGGCACAGCAGGCCGGCGCCAACGGCATCGCCGCCCGCTCCGGTAATCACGAACCCATCCAGCACCGTGGTGCTGGTGATTTCGGCGCTCGATCCGGTGGCGTCGATCAGCACGACGCGCTCGCTGTTCGCGCCTACACGGTCCGTGGTATTCACCAGCACGCCGTCGGCATCGGTGTTGTCGTTGCGGTCGATGTCGCCGGAAAGCACGGTGCGGTTCACTGCCGGATTGCGCTGGTCCAGGCGGGTTTCGGTGCCGTTGAAACCGCCATAGACGCGCTGGTAGGCGCGGATGTTGAAGCTGATTGTGCGGTCGCTGCCGTCGGTGGGCGTGTAGACGCCCTTGGCCACGCGGATCTCGCCGCAGGAGGAGTTGTTCAGTGCCGTCTGGAGGCTTTTGTAAGCGTTGTTCCAGCTTGTGCCGTTGTTGCTGCCGCTGGCGTCATGCTTGACGTAACAGGGCGCCACTTCCACTTCCACCGCACCCAGGTCGCATCCGTTGCCCTGCGCGCGCGGCACGCCGCGCTGGTCCACAGTCGGGCAGGTATCGTAGTAGAAGTAGGATGCGGCGTTGATCGCCGGGCTGCCGGTACCGGGCAGCATCGACCAGGTCCAGCCGCCGTTGTCGGCGAGTGGCCCGAGCAGCGGATTGGCGTCGATTTCACCCGTACACGAAGCACCGGCCGGGCAACCACCACCGACGATGCTGAAGCGGATCAGCGGTTGGGCGCCGTGGCTGTAGATCTGTGGACCATCACCGTTGGCGGTATTGCCCCACAGGATGGAGTTGAATACGAGCTGGCCGGTGGCTTCCGTGTTGCTGATGCTTCCGCTGTTGGCGATCGCGCCGCCGCGCCCGGCACTGTTGCCGCTGAAGGTGGAAAAACTGATTCCCAACCACGCATTTCCATTGGAGCTGGCGTAGTTGTAGATCGCGCCGCCATGGGTATCAGCGGTGTTGCCGTAGAAGGTGACGTTATCGAAAGATGCGCGACCGGAGCCATTGTTGGAGGCATCGTTGTAGATTGCGCCACCGTAGCTGGCGTTGTTGCCGCTGAACTGGCTCTGGCGGACGACCGGGCTGGCATTGCCGCTTTCAGCATTGATGAGCATCGCGCCGCCATAACTGCCGGCACGGTTGCCGATGAAGCGGACCTCGTGCAGTTCCGGATGGGCATTGCCGGCATCACCGCCATCGGTATACATGCCGCCGCCATAGCTGGTGGCACGGTTGTTGCGGAACTCCACCCGCTGCAGGCGCGGGCTGCTGACACCGCCGGTGTTGCCACGGTGATAGATCGCGCCGCCGTAGCCGGCGACATTGCCGGCGAACAGCATATTGCGCAGGGTCGGGCTGCACTCGTGGCCGGAACTGACCGCACGGCAATACAGGCCGCCACCCAGGTTGAACTGTTCGCTTGAAGCGCCATTGGCGCGGCCGGAAGTGATGACCAGACCGTCCAGCACCGTGCTCCGCGTGATCGCACCCTCGCCGGTGGTGCCATCCATCGTCACCACGTGATGGCTGTTGCTGCCACGGTTGCCGTTGACCGCATCATTGACGATGCCATCGGCATCCACGCTGTCGTCGTTGTCCAGGTCACCGGACAGCACGCTGCGATGCTGTTCCGGATCGCGCTCGTCGCGCAGGATCTCGGTGCCGGCGAAACCGCCATAGATGCGCGCACCGGGGCGCACCACGAAACTGATCTTGCGTTCGGCGTTGCTCGGGTAGGTCCCGGCCGGAACAACGGGTTTGTAGACGCCCTTTCGTACCCAGATTTCAGTGCAGCTGGTGTCGGCCAGTGCGGTGTGCAATGCCATGGCTGTGGCCCAGGCGCTGCCATTGCCGCTGCCATCGGGTGCGACATGGCAGGGGGTGGCCTGTGCCGTGCCGGCCAGGCCGAGCAGCATCAGGGGGGAAAGACAGAGCAGACGTGCTCGGTTCATGCGTATCTCCAGAGGCGGAAGCGGATGTCGGTCCGGTTTCTTCCCGACGTGACTTCCCCTTACGCAAGGCGATACGGCAACCCTCAAACGGGATGCGGCAACCGGTCCCGGTGTTCAGCCGGGGTTTGGTCTGGTGGCATGGGAGGGTGTGCCTGCGCGGCGCTGCGGCTGGCGTGGGTTGCGAAAAGTGCAGGGTGCAACCGGGGCATTCGCCGGGCACCCGGAAAGTGCTGCAGCATCAGGGCCGCGGGCTGGAACTCACTGCAACGAAGGCTTGCGCCGAAGATCAAGGCGCACGCGCACGATGCCCGGATCGTCGGGCAGCATTTCGCGGCGGAAGCCGAGCGAGCGGGCCAGGTCCAGCATCGCGGTGTTTTCGTCCAGCACGTCGCCGTAGATTTCGTCCAAGCGCTTGAGCCGGGCCCAGCGGATCAGCTGCTTCATCAGCATCCGGCCCAGACCCTTGCCGGTCAGGAAGTGGCTGACCAGGATCGCGTACTCGGCGCGGCGCGTGCCTTCGTCGATCGACAGCCGGGCCACGGCGCCGACCAGCGCCTCGCCGGGCGGCAGCGGCTCGGCCGCGACCAGGGCGAATTCGTGGCTTGGGTCCAGTTCGGTCAGACGGCGGGTCATGTCCGGCGTCAGTTCCTTGACCGGATGCAGGAAGCGCATCCGGATTTCTTCCGGCGACAGCAGCGAGAAGGTCTGGCGGATCGGTTCGGCATCGGCCGGATCCAGCGGGCGCAGCCACAGGATGCGGCCATCATCCAGTTGCAACTGCTGCGACCAGCGTTCCGGCAACTGGCGGCTGGTAATGCGGGCAGGGCGTCGACGGGAGGATTCGGTGCGGGACACGGCGAGGTTCACGGGCTTGCCCTTGCGGTTGAGGATGCCAGCCCCCCGAGACGGTACGGTGCGCTGTGCGAGGACGGCCGGCGTCAGGCGGGGCAGCGGCATTCTGGCCGAGAACAGGAGTTGCTGCAATGCAGCATCGGGTTCATGTCAGGCCGGGGTTCAGTCGATCATCACCGCAAATTTTGGCGTGAATTGTGAGCCGGATCATGTTTGCTGCAATGCGATAAAACAGCGTGGTGTGGTGCTGCCCGCTGCGAATATCGGGCGATGAGCGGCTCAGCTGGCCTCGCGTGCCAACCAGTGCAGCTGCCAGCGCGCACCGGCGTCGCCCATCGCGGCGGCCAGATCGGGCAGTACCGGCTCGATCGCCTGATCCAGCTGCCAGGGCGGATTGACCAGCAGCATGCCGCTGCCATTCATCCGCAGCGGCGAGTCGTCCGGGCGCACCAGCAGTTCGGCGGTCCAGATATTGCGTGCTGGCAAATGTGCCACGCGACGGAAGAACGGCAGCAGGGTGCGGCGCTGCTTGATCGGATACCACAGCGCGAAGATGCCCTGCGGCCAGCGCCCGAGCCCGGTCCGGATGGCATCCAGCACGGTGTCGAATTCGGCCGCCTGGGCTTCATACGGTGGGTCGATCAGCACCAGCCCGCGGCGTTGCGATGGCGGCAGCAGCGCCTTGGTGGCCGTGTAACCGTCGCGCTGGTGCACGCCGACGCGCGGATCGCGGGCGAACAGCGCCTTCAGCGGAGCACACTGGTCGGCTTGCAGTTCGCAGCAGGCGATGCGGTCGTCTTCACGTGCGGCCTCGGCGGCAAGCAGGGGAGAGCCCGGATAGAAGCCGGCATCGGTATGCGGGCGTACCGCTTTCAGATATCGCGCCAGTGCCGGTTTCAGCGGCCGGTGTGCGGCTCCCCAGCGTTGCAGCCGGGTGATGCCTTCGGCCGATTCGCCGGTTTTGCCGGCTTCAACCGAATCCAGCGCATAACGACCCTGACCGGCATGAGTATCAAGCAGGAACCACGGCGCCGGCTTGACGGACAAGGCGTCGAGCGTGGCCAGCAGCACCAGGTGTTTCAGCACATCGGCGTGGTTGCCGGCGTGGTAGGCGTGTTTGTAGTTCATCCGGCGCTGTCGTCCGGAATGGCGGCGCGCGCGGTGTCGCGGATGAAACCCAGCAATGCCGCCAGGCCGTTGTTGCGCGTGGGCGACAGGTGTTTGGCCAGGCCGATGGCGGCGATGTAATCCGGTTCGGTGGCCAGGATTTCTTCGGCACTGCGGTGCGAGTAAACCCGCAGCGCGAGGAAGATCAGGCCCGAGACGATGGCCGAATCGCTGATCGCATGGAAGCGCAGTTGCGCGGCATCGCCTTGCGCCACGATCCAGACCATCGACTGGCAGCCGAGCAGGCGATGCTCTTCGGATTTCCATTCCTCGGGGAAGTCCGGCAGCTTGCGTCCCAGATCGATCAG